>VFQP010002675.1_pt1 | contig 19440 bp, 17 predicted proteins | sample 3512351 | NCBI WGS metagenome assembly VFQP01 (sample SAMN10412372, study PRJNA504923) | tailings metagenome | isolation source: Relicate 1 Philex TSF1 revegetated site | place: Philippines: Tuba, Benguet | collected 2017-08-29
CCAATCATCTTCTCCAGCACAAAGTGATGCACGCTAGGTTTCTTGGCCGAGATCAGACCGTAAAGATCGTAATCGCCGCAAACGAAGAGCTTCTTGGTCGCCAGACCATAGCTGGTGAAGAAAAGCGCCCCGTAATGCTCATGGCTCGGATCCATCTCTACACTGTAGAGTTTCCCGCCCGGCAAATACGCGGGCATCGGCTTTCCGGCTTGGGGAATGTAGATTCTGTCCAAACTCTGTTGCCAGTTTTTCTTCACGCCGGCAGGATCGCGGTCCCCGAACGCACCGGGATGAATTTCCGGACTCACCACCAAGCCAGCCAGCACATACTTCCCCACGTCCAACTTCGCCGTTTTTGCCTTGATATCCAGCCGCTTCGGATAATAGCCCTTCTTGTTGTAGAAGCGAAAGCTCTTTGGGTTTGCCGCGCGCACAAGTATGAATACGTCAAACTGCCTGGCGGCCTGCCGGAAGGCGGTTTCGTGCTCGGGGGCGATTAAAGAAGCGGTAGACATCTATTCATGATCTAACGCGTCACTCACCGCAACAAAAGGTCAATCGCGTTGGAAGCGATATTTCCGGAACTCACTTGCAGCCGCGTATAAGGGGTTAAGGTACTGGCCGATGGCGGCCGGAATGTACTCGGCACTTGCACCGTCAGGAAATCGATTCCGGGAATCGACTCATGCGCCCCATAAGCCAACACTGCCAAGCGCGTATTGTTCAACGAAACGACGATTTGCGAAGGCGCGCTGGCATTGCGCCAGCCCGTCCCGTAAAGCGTCAACGTCACCACCTTCCCACTAGCCGTCAGCCAAGGAAGCAACGCAAAGTACTCAGCCGGATTCACCGCCGCCATCTGCAGGGGCGTCGACCCCTGTAACTGTGTCCAATAGGCCCCAGACACCGTAATCCCGGGAGCTTGACGACCCACCGTGGTCCGGCCTTCCCACCTCTTGTTTCCTTGCGTCAAAACAATCGCGTGGTTACCCACCGCCAACTCCGCCGGCAATTGCAACGGAGCCTTCACCTCAAAGCGCAAAGCTCCTACTTGCAACTGCGCGGCCACTCCCTCCACGTACCCATCCGCCAGAATCTTGCTAATGCTGCCCGGCGCGACGTTATCCCGTTCGCTCAACACATTCACCAAACGAAATGCCCCAGTAATCGCCACCGGCTGTTCCACCGACGCGCTCTCGAAGAAATTTCGATTCGGCACATAAACCACCCGCCATTGCGATAACCCAGGCGTCAAATTCTTCGCGCTCCATACCGCAGAGCCATTCTTCAGCGGCAAACTCGCTACCTCCACGCCATCCCGCATTAGCGAAACGCTCCCCGCGGGCACTGCCGATTTCGACTTCACTGCGATCGTAGCTTTCAACTCCTGCGCCGCGCTAATCGCCGCCGCGGAAATCGTCAACGCCGTCTCCGTCTCATGCGGCGCCAACGTCAGACTCCGCTTCTCGCTAATGCTCTCAGCGAAATTCCTATCCCCTGAGTACCCATACGCCAGCTCATATTGCCCAGCCTCCAACTCCAGCGTCACGCTTGCCTTGCCCGCCACCAGCGGCATCTGCGCCACCACCACTCCATCGCGTTCGAGCGCAACCTCCCCGCGCGGCGCAAAGAACGATGGCCGCCCCGTCTCCGCTGTCACCTCAAACTTCCAAGCCTGCGCAGCATACGGCGCCGTAGGCAACTTTGGCGCGCCCAGCTTCACCAGCATCCGCCCCGCAATGGAAACCCGCAGATGCTTGTCCACCAGCAGCACGCGATCCGGCAGCCGGTCCCCATTCAAATCGGCGCGCCCAACGCCAACAATCTCCAGCCCCAGTTCTTTATATCCCTCGCAAGCCGGTGTGCTCAGCTTCCCCTTCCCATCGTTTAGGGAATAGCAAGCCCGCTTCCCGTCCTCTTGCAGCAAATCCAAAGTCCCGTCCCCATCGAAGTCCATCCATCGCGCCACGCCAAACACCGGTCCCCCCACCGAACCAACCGTCCGAAACACCTCCGACCCCGTCCCTTGAAACACCGTAATCGTCTGCTTCACTTCGTCGCGCTGCAGCAAGTCGGGCAGTTTGTCACCATTCAAATCCGGCGTCAGATCACCCCAAACGAAAGCGCCAGCCTTCGCATTCAACCTGGCGGCGATCCCCGGCAGCACCCGCGTCTCCCCCTCATTGCGATAAATCAGCGTCCGCCGATCCCCCCGCGCATTCCGTACCGTCCAAGCGAAATCGGGCAAAGCGCCCCCATCCAGCGCCGCATAGGAAACGCCCCGCCCCTCAAATCCCGGGAACGTCGCACTCGTCGGCCACCATTGCCGTTCAAACACAAAACCCGGACGCTGGATTGCGACCACAAACTTATCCTCGTCCTCGCTAAACGCCAAATCCGCAAGCCCATCCAAATTGATATCAGCCACGACCCAATCCAGCGCATAAGTAAACGACGAATTCCGCCACACTCGATCCGCCCCCAGCAGACCGTCGGTCTGCGTCTCCAGAAAATGAAAACGCGCCGTCCCCTCTTCCAGCAACGCCAAATCCGGCCGCCCATCGCAGTTGACATCCGCGATCTTCGCCTCAAAGCGAATAAAGATTACTTGCTCTTCCGGGCCCAACGGGATATCGATCGTCTGCTTGGCCTCTAAATTTCCGGCTGCATCGGAATGATAAACCACCACGCGCCTTGGACTGTCACTCCATGCAATCACATCCTCGCGGCCATCCAAGTTCAGATCCGCTGTCAAGAAACCACTATGCTCATGCAGAGAAAACTCTTGAAGCTGCGAGAAATTTCCAAAATGAAAAGGCGGCGGCGTATAAACCACGGCCTCGCCAGCCTGTTCGGAAAGCATTAAACAAAGAAGCAATACGGACGATAAGAAACGCATCCGGAAACTTGATCGGCCTCTACCCGCCGCTCGCACATAGACCACCTGCATTTTCGCGGGAGGCAAACATTTGCTTTACGCTCTCCTCCTGCGAACCCGTCTGCAAAAATAAAGCGTGCGCGTTACCTCCCTCAACATTGGCAAAGTCCAAGTCCTCGGCGAAGGCTCCGAACGCTGGACCACCGCCACTTACCGGCACCCCGTCGCCGGCCCAGTCCCCCTCGGCCCCCTCGGTTTCGAAGGCGACGAACACGCAGACACCGCCGTTCACGGCGGCCCCGACAAAGCAGTCCTAGTCTGCGCCGACGCCCATTACCCCCTCTGGCAGGCCGAACTCCAAAACCCCGATTTCGGCCCCGGCGCCCTCGGCGAAAACCTCACCATCACGCAAATCGACGAAAGCTCCGCCTGCCTCGGCGACAAATTCCGACTCGGCACCGCCACCGTCGAAATCTCTCAACCTCGCCAACCCTGCTGGAAACAAGCCCGCCGCTGGGGCATCCCGGATTTCGTCCTCACGCTCACCCAACGCGCCCGCAACGGTTGGTATCTCCGCGTCTTGGAATCGGGCGAAGTAGAACGCGGCAGCGAACTAAGCCTTCTCGATCGCCCCCATCCCGAATGGACTATCGCCCGCGCCGCCGAGATCTACCACTTCCGCAAAGACGACCGCCAGGCCAACGAAAGCCTTCTCTCCATTCCCACCCTCGCCGAAGCCTGGAAGTCCAAGATCCGCGCCCGCCTCGCCACGCTTGCCATCCTGCTCTGTTCCCTCGCCATCGCTCCCGCGCAAACCACGGACCTGTGGCTGAAAGATCCGCAGTTCAAAGCCGCCGTCGATTCCATCCAGGCCAACAACGCCTGGACCATGGAGCAGCAAGTTTCCATCTGCGAAATCCCCGCGCCCCCCTTCGGCGAAGTCGCCCGCGGCCGCGAATACGCTAAGCGCCTCGCCGCCCTAGGCATGGAAGACATCCGCACCGACAAAGTCGGCAATATCATTAGCCGCTTTCCCGGCTCAAAATCCGCTAAGCCCCTAATCGTCTTCAGCGCACACCTCGACACTGTGTTCCCGGAAGGCATGGACGTGAAGGTCCGTAAAGAAGGTGCCCGCCTCCACGGATTGGGCATCGGCGACGATTGCCGCGGCCTGGCAGTTGTGCTCGCCGTCGGCAAAGCCCTAAGAGAAAACAAAGTTACCTTCAATGGCACCGTCCTCTTCGTCGCTACGGTCGGCGAAGAAGGCCAAGGCGATCTGCGCGGCGTCCGCCATCTTTTCACCGAAGAACTCAAGGGACAGATCGACGCCTTTATCTCGGTCGACGGCACCGGTTTCCGCATCACGCCGCGCGGGGTCGGCAGCAACCGCTACAAAGTCATTTACAAAGGCCGCGGCGGCCACAGCTACGGCGCCTTTGGCATGCCGAATCCCGCTCACGCCATGGGCCGGGCCATCGCGCGCCTCGCCGATATCCAAGTCCCCCAGCAACCCAAGACCACCTTCAACGTCGGCACCGTAACAGGCGGCACCAGCGTCAACTCCATCCCCATCGAAGTCTCCATGGAGATCGACCTGCGAAGCGAATCCGCCCAAGAGCTAGCCACACTTGACGAACGCATTCGCGCCGCCCTGCGCTCCGGCGTCGACGATGAAAAGAAGCGTTGGCCCGAAAGCAAGGCGCCTCTAGACCTGGAAATCCAAACCATGGGCCTGCGCCCAGCCGGCTCGCAACCGGACGACGCGGACATCGTCCAAAAGGCCATTGCCGCTTCCAAGGCCTTTCAAATTCCCGTCTTCGCCACGGGCAGCGGCAGCACGGATTCCAACATCCCCATTAGCCTCGGCATCCCGGCGGTGACCATCAGCGGCGGCGGTCGCTCCCCGAATGCCCACTCCATCGACGAGTGGTTCGAAGAGGGCCCCGATGCCTACAAAGGCCCGCAAATGGCGGCCTTGCTGGTCGCGCTACTGGCGGGCAAATAAGCCAGCCAACAATGCCTGCTATGGAATGCTCATCACGTATTGGGTGAGGTTCTCATTCTCCGTAGGCGTCAGCTTGTAAGCTGGCATGGTCGAGTCCGGCACAAACTTCTTCGGATCGAGGAAGTGCGCCTTTACCCACTCGGCTTTCCGCCGCTTGGCCAAGCCATTCATCGGCGGTCCCAGTTTGCCCCCCGTCCCATTCTCCGCGTGGCAAGCCCCGCACTGGAAGCGCTGATAGACAATCGCACCTTCCCGCGCGAAGCTAGGCACGTCGGTCATCTTCACCGCGTTCTGCGGCGTCAGCTTGGTCAAGAAGCTAGCCAGCGCATTCAGTTCCGCGGGCTTTAACGCCACCGGAGGCATCTGGCTACCGGGGATCTTACTGGACGGCTGCTTGAAGTGAGCGATCATCCAGGGAATGTCCCGGGAAACGCCGCCCGCGCCCAAATTCGGCCCAGGCTTTCCTTCATCGGCCAGTCCCAGCGTATGGCAAGCGTCGCAGCGCTCTCTCTCAAAAAAGCCGACCCCCGCAAGTTCCAACGGATTCAAGTCCACCCATTCCATCGGGCCCAGCGCTTCCGTGCGCGCCGCCGAGGCCGGCGTTTCCATCACTGCCAATGCGGTGAGTCCGGAGAAGATCACCCCGCCCAACGCCACCACTGCAATCGCGGTCCCACGCTGCGCCACTTTCAGCATCGGCTTGCGGTCGAGGAAGGGAAGTGCAAACAACGCGAGCACCGCCGCCCCAGGCAGTACCGCCGTGGCCAATATCTCCAGAGGCCCCTCGCAATACTTAAGCAACTGAAAGAGGAACATGAAGTACCACTCGGGACGCGGAATGTAAGTCGTATCGCTCGGGTCTGCCAATCGGCCCAGCGGAGCCTTCGCCACGATAGCCAACACGAACAGCGTCGCGAACGTAATAAAGATAGCGACCGTGTCCTTAAACACTTGCTTCGGATAGAACTTTTCTTTCGGCAACAACTCATCGCCCGGCTCCGGAGCCACGCCATGCTTGCGCACAAGATAGATGTGAAAAACCAAAACCAGAATCGTCGCTGCGGGCAGCACCAGCACATGCGCCGCATAAAAGCGCGCAAACGTCACTACGCCCACTCCATCCTCGGCCCCCATCAAGCGCAGCACCTGCGGCCCCAGCATCGGAATCGTCGCCGCAATCTGAGTCGTCACCACCGTGCCCCAGTAAGCCCGGTTATCCCAAGGCAGCAGATATCCGGTCAGCGCGAAGCCCAGCGTGAACAGCAACAGCACCACGCCAGCCATCCATGTCACCTCCCGAGGCTTCTTGTAAGCGCCCCAAAGAAAGACCTGAATCATGTGCAGCACTACTACGATCACCATCGCGGAAGCGCCCCAATGGTGGAGTCCGCGAATCAGCGCGCCGCCAGTCAACTCCCGCATGATGTAACGAATGCTGTCATGCGCCTCGCCCGGCGTCGGGCCGTAGTTTAACCCCAGCAGAATCCCCGTCAGCGCCTGCGTAAAAAACAGGAACATAGCCACCGAGCCGAAGACTTGTTTCCAACCGGAGCTAGCGGGAATTTCTTCGTCCAGAAAATGTTGGATCGCCGCGCCAATACCGGTGCGATCCTCCAGCCAAGCGAGAAGCGCCTTCATCTCAAGCTCCCTTACCGCTCTTCATCGGCTCGATCGTTCCGATCAAGAGCCGGTCGCCTTGCGTCTTCACGGGGAATCTGTCGAGATCTCGAGGGGCGGGCCCACCCAACACTTTGCCGTCGATCGCAAAATTCGTCGTGTGGCACGGGCAGACGAATTCATTTTTGCCGCTGTCGAAGTGATACGCGCACCCCAAATGTGTGCAGCTTGGCGAATAAGCGACCACCTCGTTATCGGAAAGCTTTACCACCCAGGCCGTGGACTTCTCGGTGATCAGCTTCCAGCCATTCTTTCGAATGCGCTGATAAGTGACCTCTTCGGGAACGCGAAGTTTCAATTGCGTGAGGTCCGCAACGTCTACAAAGCCTCCAGGGGCAACAGTATTTGGCCCGCGAAGCAAATAAATCAAGGACGGAATTCCCAATCCGCCGCCAATCAGGGCGCCAAGCGCCTGCGTTGCGCGGACAAAGAAATTGCGTCGGGACGGAGTGACTGAAGCGCACATCGTTCTCAAGATTATATAGACTTCATCCCTCGATAGACTGGAGCTTATGGCGATGGAATCATTGGCGGGAAAGCGGATCCTGGTCACGGGCGCTGCAAAGCGAATCGGCAAGGCGATTGCAACGCGTCTTCACGCCGAAGGCGCGCAAGTCATGATCCACTACGGCGGCTCGCGCGCGGAGGCCGAAGAAGTCTCTCAGCTCTGTGGCGGGGCGCCTATTTTTCAAGCGGACCTAAGCCGGGTTTCGGAAATCGAAAGACTCTTTGCGTCGCTCGATGGGCCCCTCGACGCTCTAGTCAACAACGCCGCGCGCTTCACCAAGATCGACCCCCTGCAGGTCACCGAAGCCGATTGGGACTTCATCCACAGCGTCAACTTAAAGGCCTACTTCTTTTGCGCCCAACAAGCCGCCCGCCGTATGCTCGCCCAGCCGCAAGGCGGCCGCATTGTAAACATCAGCTCCATCGGCGGCCTCGAAGCCTGGCCGGAATACGTGCACTACTGCGCCTCCAAAGCTGGCGTTATCCACATGACCCGTGCCATGGCCAAAGCCTGGGCCCCCAAAATCAGCGTCAACAGCGTCGCGCCCGGCGCCATTCCCTTTGACGAAGCCAACACCCCGCCGTTGTTGGCCCTGAAGGCGCTGACGCCGGCGGGCCGCTACGGCACGGGGGACGAGATCGCGGATGCGGTCTGTTTCTATATGGGCGCCACGCAATTCGTCACCGGCCAACTCACCGTCGTCGACGGCGGTCTTACGCTTTAAGCCGCACCCGTCCTGCGAAACCTCCGCGCCGGTATCGCGTAGTTCAATTCGTGCAAACGGAACAACATGCTTGCTGCCTGGCTGGCCATCGGGCAATCCGTCAAACCCAACTCGTCCGCTTCGCCCAACAACTCGGCCAATCCCGCGTAGTCCCGCACCTTGATTTTGCGGCGCATCGCGATCTGGAATACCAGTCCCGCCAAACCATCCTGCTGTTCCAAATCCAACAACCGGAACTGCTCGTGCCAGTGCGTCAGTTGCGCCTCCACCGCCAAATGCCCCAGCATCTTCTTGGCCGCACCCGTCTGGCTGCCGACTATTGCCACTCGCGCCGGCGGCGCCTTGCCTGGGCACAGTGCCGCTGCGCACAACAAACCCATCACATACACCGTGTGGTAACTGGAGGCCAGTAAATACTTCTGCCGGTCCTCTCCCAGCAAGGACCGCAGCTTGTCCACGCGCGTCGCCGGTGACGGCAAAAAGCCCGCCCGGTCTTCCACGCGCGTGAGCACTTCAAGACCAAATGTCGCCGCCGGGCTCCACACCGGCCCACCCCCCGCCGCCGATCCTGTATACGGCCAAGCCAGCAGTACCTCGCCCGCCAAGTCGTAGTCTTCTTCATCGAGGCAGCGCGCAAGCGCTGCCTCGGCCTCGCCAAGAACCTCGTCCCTGGTTCTCGGCAAAGGAAGTGGCATGCAATCGAGATCGCGGCCGTAAAGCAGCGCGTGCGTAAACGCATAAACGTCGTCTCTCGATCCGTTCAGCAAATCCATGGGGCAGCTCAGAGCGGATTGGCGCAAAGCCTGCTGCCTCCCGTTTCGGTTCTGCGGCACGCTGCCCATCCAAAGCAGCCATTCCTGTTCCAAAGTCCGGTACGGCGTTCTTTCCTTAGTTGGCCGAATGCCGTCCCAAATCGTCTTATGGAACACCCGGTCGAAACGCAAATCCGGATAGCCCATGCGTGTCAAATAAATGTGCGCCGCCGCGAAGTCCAGCGCCAGCGACGGCTGCACGCACATCGCCAGCATCGTCCGCTCGCTCCGGGCTATCGGCGATAGCTTCTCGGCCAATTGATGTACGCGGCGGCGAATCCCTCCTCTCGCCGCCACGCAATCCGCTCCGCCAGAGGCGACGTACGCCGCCAAAAGCAAGAGAGCCGTCTCGGTGACCACTTTCTCGGGCTGGATGCGATCCTCCTCGCGATCCGTTTCCGAATAGCCTTCCACCCCCAGGGCGTCCACGGCGCGCGTGGCCACATCGAGAACACGGCAGAGGCGATCCTCCAGATCCGCCTCCGGCCATGTTTCGTGATGCCGCATCGTGCGTAGAACCCGCATGCTTAGCCTCAGCCCCGCAATTCCCCAGCGTGCTGCTGAAGTTCCTCCAGACTCTCCAACTGCCGGCCCAACGGTCCCAGCCTATACAGGCGCACAAAATGGCGCATGGTTCCGCAGAACTCTTCCCAGGGTTCCATCGCCATGGCACGAGACGGACCAATTTCGGCAACAGTTTTACCGATAGCGGCGAAGTCGACGGCTTTATTGGACAAAAGACTCTTGACAATCTCTTGATGGTTGTTTTGACTCACGTTCATCGTTCCCTCCTTGTGGCTTTGAGACTTATACCCGGTTGGGCGCAGGTCTCATTGGGATAGTGCGATTTCGGCCAAAAGCGTTTCACTTTCTAAGTGGAATAATTTTTCTTATCTGGCTGGATGACAGGTGGCGCTACTGATTCCTGTGTTCTATTGGAGAAGGATGACGCAACGTTCCATTTTGGTAGCCGGAGGGGCTGGATACATAGGTAGCCACACGGTGAAGTGTTTGAAGCGGAATGGTTACATTCCGGTGATTTTGGATAATCTTTCAACCAGCTCGCGGCAAGGCTTGCTGGGCGATGTGTTTTATGAGGGCAATATCAACGACACCGCTTTGCTCGGCGAGATTCATGCCAAGCATCAGATTGCGGGGGCGATTCTGTTTGCGGGGCACGCCTATGTAGGCGAGTCGACCTCGAATCCGCGAAAGTATTACGAGAACAACATCGGCTCGGGACTGAAGTTTATTGGGACTTTGTTGGATCTGGGGATCGACAAGCTAGTATTCAGTTCGAGCTGTTCGATCTATGGAATTCAGGAGAAGTCGATTCTGGATGAGTCGTTACCGAAGGCCCCGCTGAGCCCTTATGCGGAGACCAAGGAGATGTTCGAGCGGATTCTGCATTGGTATTCGCACGCACATAGTCTGAAGAGTGCGAGTTTGCGTTACTTCAACGCAGCCGGTGCCGATGAAGAAGGGGAACTTGGCGAGAACCACGATCCCGAGACGCACTTGATTCCGTTGGCAATTTTGGCTGCCTTGGGCGGGCAAGAATTGCAGGTCTTTGGCACGGATTACCCGACGCCCGATGGCACGGCGATTCGGGATTACATCCATGTGACGGACTTGGGCGATGCGCATCGAAGGGCGCTCGATTACCTCTTCGCTGGTGGCGAGACTTTCGCGGCGAATGTAGGCACGGGGATGGGCCACTCGATCTTGGAAGTGATCCACGAGGTGCAGAAAGTGAGCGGCAAAGCGGTGCCTCATCGCTTTGTGCCGCGCCGGATGGGCGACGCCCCGGCTCTGGTGGCGAATCCCGCTTATGCCAAGAAGCTCCTGGGATGGGAGCCAAAACATTCTTCGCTCCACAATATCTGCAAGACGGCTTATTCCTGGCTGGCGCGCAAACGGAACTGACGGTGGTTCTGGCGCAAACCTGAGCTACGCATACCTCCGGCCGCAACTCCAGGGTGTGCAGCTCCCATTTGGTTGCCAAGTTCGGATGAATAGCGTGAGCGATTTCTGAGCTAGGGCATTGGCCCTAGATGGCATCCACGGCCACCGCGGCTTACAGGACCGGTGGCTACTTTCTGCGGATTCGTGCCTTCGATTCCTCCCGTTCAATCATTGCGGTCCACTGGAGCAATAATTGGAAACCGCTCGCCGCAGGAGTTGTCCTAAGCTGCGATTCAGCAAGCACGCACTATTAAACAATTAGAGGCTAAACGATCTGTACCAGACAGCCGTCAATTTCCCCTTGCGGCTTGGGTGTTAACACCCAAGCCATGACGAGGCGTTCGATGTTGCGACCATATTGCAGAGGGCCTCTCTTCGGGCGCTGCAAGCGCGCCGACAGTTTCGCGGAGGCTGCCACCTTCACCAACGCGCCCGTCTGGCTACTCAAGCCGGCCACCGATGCGCGTACCACATGGTCACCGTCGGCCAAGTTTGCAGGAATGCGCACGTTGATTTGGTAAAGCCCTGCCCCCACCAATCCCGCGTAGAGCACTTCGGCCGCCACGCCGCCAATCGTAACCGTGACCGTATTGCTGGTCGGATAGCTGCCGCTAAAGACCGTTCCGTCGGCGAGCGTCAAATTCGTGGGCCCAAAGCCGGTCCCATAGAGCGACAGAACATCGCCTTGCCCAATAGTGGCGCTAACTTGGTAGCCGGGCTCCGCATTCCCGGTGCCGTTGACGATGGCGCCATCCGAGCGCACGGCCCGGACATAACTGGAAAGTGTGGAGAGTCCAGGCAGCGCCTCCGTGAGGTTGGCCGAAACCGTGCTGGAACCCGCCGCAGTGCTCAGCACGACGTTGATCGCCCCACGGCTGGAATCGCTCGGCGTCAAGACATTCACCTGATTCGCACTGACGTATTGCAAGAAGCCGGCCTTCCCGTTGACTTGGACGCTGACGCCACCTAAGGTAGTGGGCAGCAAGTTGTTCACGATGTCGCCCGCCGCCACCGCCCGAGTGACCGAACTCAAGTTGGATCCATAAATCGCAATCCATGCGTTCGGCGCCGCGCCAGCGGCCCCGCTGACCGCATTGGCCACGCCACCGGAACTAATCGTAGGAGATGACGCCGCTGGAACCTGAAATGCCGCGCCCATCGTAATCGTTGCCGTATACCCGTCGCTGTTGTTGCCGGTTGTGCTGGCCAGCATCCGCGTATTGTTCGCGATGTTGTAGATGTTGTCATTGGAGTTCACCGTTGTGATCGCCGAACTACGCGAGTAGCGGCTATCGGTCATGACGCTCGTTGTAATCGCCTGGTCGAAGAAGATTTGCGACACGAAATTGCTCAGCACCGTGTTGCCGTTATATGTGCGGACGCGAATATGAATGTGGATCGTGCGTCCCGTGTACCAGCCGGGGTAGATCGTGGTGAATCGCACTTGCCCATTCTCGTTGCTGATTTGATAGCCGCGCAAAAACTTTTGTCCATTCGTGTTCACTGTGCCTGTCCCGCCCCCTGGATTGTAGGCTTGCGAGACATCGGAATAGATACCTTTGGCATCGCATTGCCAGATGTCCACATACGCCCCCGCCAGCGGCGTGCAGCCCGAAGAGGAAAGATTCTGCACGTTGATGATCATCGTCAGCGGAATCCCTTCACGCGCCACGCCCGTTGTCGGCTCCTGCCGGATGTCGGCCCGGAAGAGTTTCTCATCGACCCAGTACGGACCCTCGGTGGTCGTAGGAGTGATGGAGACGCAAGTTATGGCGTCGGCCGCCTCAATCGTTTCATTCCAGGCCGGAATGAAAAAGCCCGCCGTGGCGAGCGCTTTCAACGCCGTACGGCGGCTGATCCCGTTTTGCTTCATGACCCCATCCTAGGGGGCTTTCCATGTTAAGAAGGCAAAGCTTCAGTTAACTTCTCGCGCGCACTCCCAGCTTCAATGTTTCCACCGCATAGCGTATCGAACGCTCCATGTGCTCTTTCTGCTGCGCCGCCATGGCGGAAACATACGCATCGGGAACCTTGCGCCCTGGCACGTCCTCCTGCACTACCGGACCCTCATAAGGCCTGCCGCGCTTGGCGATCGCGACAAAACGCGCATATTCGCGAGCCCTAGCCTTTGGATACCACCGAGCCCAGAAAGCGTCGTCATGCACGGGATGAATAAAGGGAGGCCGGCCAGTGATCGGCTTGATGAAGATGCGCACTTTGGGGTCCAGAATCTGACGAGCCCTCGCAATCAGGGCAGGGAAATCGATCGTTCCTTCACCCAAGGGAACCCACTGCACGGCGATCCCTTTGGGATGTTCGTAGACCACGCTGTCTCGCAAATGGAAAGTGAGGACGTAAGGCGCCAGAGTTTCGAGTGTGAGCATCGGGTCTTCCAGCGCGAAGACGGGATTACCGGTATCGAGATAGGTGCCGACGAAGTCCTTCCCCGCCTGCTCAATCACTTCCTTGTGCTCCCAGGCCTGAAAATCCTTGTGGACCTCGATGGCCAGCTTCAGGTTTGCGTCCAACGTTTCTTGCCGCACTGCCTTGAGAAGCTTAATGGCGAGGCCTTGATTTTGCTCGGTCGTGGGCAATGGCAGCGATTGCCGGTCGCTCGCGCAAACGCAGCGAACGATCGGCGAGCCCATGGCGCTGGATCGCTTGATCTGATGCTTCAGGTTCGCTACCGCGGCATCGAAGTCCGCTCCACTTATCGCCCCGGACCTAGGCAGTATCCCGCCCCCGCCGCTTTCCAAATGCAGACCCGCTTCCTTCGCCCAGGTCTTCACCTCGGTCCAATGCGCCGGGTCTTGCGCGCGCGGGTCCAGCGAGTCTTGCAGGAAGAGCGCGTCCAGCTTCCACGCGACGGCTTGGTCGATATGCTGACGGTCCGTCATCCGCAAGCCGCGCAAGCAGTATGTGTTGTAGCCGATGGGAATGCGTTCCGGCAAAGCGGCATTCAATAAGGGGGCGGCGGCCAGGCCGAAGAAGTCGCGACGGCGCATTAGTTGTTCTCCTGGGCCAGCAGGCTTCGGGACTTGGAATAGCTGAAGTAGATGACCAATCCGATTATGAGCCAGATGAAGAAACTGATCCAAGTTTGCAAGGGAAGCCCGAGCATGAGAATGAAGCAGAAGAGAATCGACAAGATCGGAATCAGCGGCACCATTGGGACGCGGAAACCGCGGGCCCGCTCCGGTTGCTTCTTGCGCAGGATGATGACGGCCGCCGCCACGGTAGCGAAAGCAAAGAGCGTTCCGATGTTGGCGAGCTCCGCGAACGTCGCGATATCCCAGATACCCGCTGGAACGCCCACCACGAAGCCCGCAATCCAAGTGCTGATGTGCGGCGTTTGGAACTTCGGATGGACTTTGGAAAATGCACCCGGCAAAAGCTTATCGCGGCTCATCGCATACCAGATGCGTGCTTGCCCGTATTGGAAGACCAGCAGAGAACTCCACATGCCGATCAACGCGCCCAGGCTGACGAAGATCCGGAGATTGTTGTAGCCGATGTCCTTTAACGCCTTGGCGACGGGTTCGCTTTCGTCAAGCGACGTGTAGGGCACAATGCCCGTTAGTACCAGCGCGACTGCCGCATAAAGCGTGGTACAAATCGCCAAGGTCAGGAAAATTCCCCAAGGCAGATCCTTCTTCGGGTTCTTGCATTCCTCCGCGGCCGTCGACACGGAATCGAATCCAATGTAGGCAAAGAAGACGATGGCCGCGCCGCTGATCACCCCCGACATGCCATTCGGAGTGAAGGGTTGCCAGTTCGCCGGGTTGATGGCGTTCGCCGCACCGAGCACGAAGGCCAGAATCGCGAGCGTCTTGATTACCACCATGATCCCCGTAGCTTGGGTGGACTCCTTCACGCCTCGAACCAGCAGCCAAGTCAAAATCACCATGATGATGAGCGCGGGAATGTTGAAATAGTTGCCCGTCACCTCGCTGCCACGCAACGCCGGGCCGGACCACTCCGGAGGTAATCGAAAGCCGAATAGGTTTTCGAGGATGTCGTTGAAGTAGCCTGAGAAGCCCACCGCGACGCTCATATTGGAGACGGCATACTCCAAGATCAGATCCCAGCCCAGGATCCAGGCGAAGATCTCGCCGAGCGTGGCGTAGGCGTAGGTGTAAGCGCTTCCCGCGATGGGGATCATCGAGGCAACTTCGGCATAGCAGAGCGCCGAAAGTCCGCAAGCGATCGCCAGCAACACAAAGCTGATTGCAACCCCCGGACCTGCCCCCGGACGGCCTATGGAAGAGATGGCATCCGGCCCGTAGCGGAGGATATCGAGCACCGGAGCATGCAGGACACTCTCATACTTGCTGGTGTTGCCCTTGGCCGCCGTGCCGATAACCGTAAAGATCCCCGAGCCAATCACCGCCCCCACCCCCAGCGCCACCAGCGACCACAGCCCCAGGGTCTTTGCCAACCTCTGTCCGGCGCTCTGGCTCTCCTCAACAAGTTGATCGATACTCTTGCAGCGCAGCAATTGGCTCATCGCTGTATTGTAATCGCGAGTGGCGTCGATGGGGCGGCGAAATTAGCGCCAAAAATAGTAAAGGCCGAAGAAGGGAGGACTTCTTCGGCCCGGGGTAAGCCGTGCAGGCTCGGAGGGGTGGCCCGCACGGACAAGCTTTTATGCGAAGGTTAGCGCTTGCGCTGACCCTTGCTGATCTTGCGAACTTTTTTCTTCATGGAGCCGCGCGCTTCGTTCTTTTCCCGGCCTGCGTAAGCCGGCGCTTCCTTGCGTGCTGCCCGCTTCGTCTTCTTGCGTTCCGCTCTATCCTTGATGTGCTTCGTGTTCATTTCTGATGAATACCCAAACTTCGAGGATACCGCAAAGCCATGCAGCAATGCACGTTTTTTATCGAGACTATAATCCTGACTGAATTTGCAGCGAACGCATCCACTAGCGCATAGGTTGGCTCCAAGCGTGCTCCGGATTGTGGGCGGGAGGTCGCTTGGAGGCTTTTCTGCGCTTTTGAGCGGCTTCTGCCTTGGCGGCTACTTCGGCGTCTTGCACTAGCATTTGCACTTCACCAAAAGCGTAGGATCGCTGCTCGCAGGGGAGTGCGGCTTCGGCATCCAATACTGCCCGGCAGAGCAGTGGAAGCTCCTGCAAGCTGATCTTATGCCGGCGCAGCGCGGCCAATTCCACGAGAACTGTGAACTCGCTCCGGGAGCGGTCTGCGGCGACTCCGTCATAGGTGTAGGTTCGTTGCCCGTTTGTTTGCTGGAAGCCTCGGAATACGAAGCTCATGCGGAACGGCTTTTCATCCGTCTTGGCCGTGTTCATCGGCCTGACCTCCGGTTGCGAACCGGCTCGTACTCGCGCACCAGGCAATCTTGCAACATCGGGCGGCGGCCCGCTTCGCAAACCTCAAAGGCAAATCCTGTCGCGGGGCGATTCTGGAATTCCGAAAGACCTTCACTCAAAAGAGACAGGAGCGATTCGCGAATGTTCGCGCTTTCGCCAATGTACAGCCACTCTTGGGAGTTCGAAATTCCGAAGACCCCGGAAACTGCCGGTACGAACATCTTGATAGATCCGAGGTTGAATCGGCGGGGAAGGAAGGGTTCAAATGGCATCTGGCGCACCTTTCTCATGCGGGAGCGGTTGCTAAGAGGAAGAGCGAAGCAGTTGCCTTAGCGCAGTTGCCAAGCGAGGCCGATAGGATTACCGACTCTTCTCCATTGTCCCACAAGGATTCCAGTACCTCCAGGCAAAAGCGCCGCCTCCGACGACCGCTATCATCGGTGCCAGCGCAAGATCGTAGCTTCCAAAGGCCTCAACAAAGTAACCAAAGCTAATGGAGCAAAGCAATCCCCCTGCGGTAGCGGCCATATTGACCGCGCCCAGGATCGCGCCCACGTTCCCCCCGCTCATGTCGATAACGGCGGTGGCTAGCACCGTTTGCTGAAAGGCGATGCCGAAGTAGCAGAGCGAAAGCAAACCAATTGTCAACCCAGGGTGGCCGGCGGTGGCGGCGCCGAGCATCGCGGATGCCGCCACAACCAAGCCGAGCATACCCATGCTTCTGCGGCCGCGCAGCAGTCCCCAGGCCCGCACGGCTCGGTCGCCGGCCCAGCCACCGCTGAAATTGCCCAGCGCTCCGGCGATGGGCGGCAAGGAAGTCCATAGCAGTTGCGTTTCCGAAAAGCCGCGGCCTTTTACCAGGAATGTTGGCATCCAAAATATAAACCAGGAAAGCCCAAAGACATAGCAGAAGCCCGCGGCCATACAGGCGAGAATCTCCGGCTTCGTGAAGTCCGAAAGGGACACCCGGGGTGGGGCCGCAGTGCGCTCTTGGGGGCTGAGCTCGTCCCGGTAAAGCGTGTGCCATACAATGGCCCAGATGATGCCGCCGGCGCCAAAGACGAAAAACGAAGCCTGCCAGCCCCACCGCTGCTGCAACGGCACCACTAGAAAGGGTGCGATCACCGCGCCGGCCTGCATCGCCATGCAGACGATACCGGTAGCCTGGGCGCGCGCCGTGGCCGGGAACCAGCGCGAGATCACAATGCCAATGTTCGGTAAGGCGCCTGCTTCTCCCGCGCCAAAAAGGAAGCGCGTGATAACCAGCGGCCAATAGCCTGTGGCCAGTGCCGTGAACATCGTGAAAGCGCTCCACCAGAGCACGATGCGGGTGAGTATCCGGCGGGGGCCGAAGCGATCACCCCAACGCCCGGCCGGGATTTCGAAAATCGCATAGGAGAGCGTGAAGGCGCCAAGCACAAGCCCCCATTGCTTTGGCGTTATGCCAAAAGCCTCCTGCATCCGCGGGCCCGCGATGGAGATGCATATGCGGTCCAGGTACATGATGATCCCGAGCAGGATCAATAAAAGCAGGACGCCGCGAGGGCTGCGGAGGGACACATCCGCTGAATGTACCGCGGCTAGCTTTGGCGGCGCAACCGAAATGCGCCAACGGCAAGACCCAAAGCGCACAGAACAGCTGTGGTGGGTTCGGGAATTTCCGAAGGCTCGCCCGTGTTTTCCACTGTGTTGATCGTTACGGTGTAATTGTCCATCCCCGAGACCAGGGAACCGGGATTGCAAAAGGATACGTTAGCGGGGCAACTCAGACTGATATTCACCCGGAACCCAAAAGTAATCGGCGCGCCGTTAGCCGAAAAGTCTGGGCTGCCCGTGCCGAAGCCTTGAACTGGATTCCAATCAGACGAAGAGGTTGAACTCCGGGTAAACGCAGTCCAATCGAGATTGCTGGCGCTCGCTTCGCCTCCGGGTACAAGCAGGTACAGGTTGTTGTTCTGCTCCAGGTAGATCCGGTAATTACCCGCTGTCGAAATCGAACCAACCCTGGGCGCACTCACCAGGTCGAAATCGAACTGCAAGCTCTGAATTGCCCCGAAGGTCGACGGCGCGAATTGGAGCAATCCGAAGCTTGCAACGGTAAGCACATGGGAAGATCCCGCCGTCATTTGTCCCCATGAGATCTCCTGCCGCCAGAAACTGCCAGGATTTCCCCCAGGATCCGCCTGCTGCGCCGTCAGACTCAAAATGCCATTGGAGGCAATCGTCGTGGTGGACCAGTCCGAATTGAAGAAGGCCCCATCCGAGAGTATGATCGTGGCGCCGAGGCCCGGCGAAGCTAGGACAGCGAAACACACGGCCAGAACGGCGTTCCGGCAAAGGACTGAAATGTGCACATTCATCGGCTTACTGTTCATGGCGTAAAATTTCACATTTTCCTTCGGGAAAAATATGCCAAGCTCTTGAAGTGGATTCATTGGAAGCCGCCGAATCGATAACCTTGCTCCTTCGGCGTTGGGGGGAAGGGGATCTAACGGCTCGGGATCGGGTCTTAGATCTGATCTACCGCGAAGTTCTGGGTATTGCGCGCTCGCTCATGCGCAACGAAGGTCCCGGGCATCTTCTCGGCGCCACGGCACTAGCCCACGAAGCGTATCTGCGAATCGCCGAGCACCGGCAAATGGATTGGCGGAGCCGTTCGCATTTTTACGGCGCCGTTGCTACCGCAATGCGGCGGGTACTGGTAGATGAGGCCAGAAAACGTTTGGCGGCGAAGCGTGGGGCTGGGGAGGCTCTTACCGCTGCCGACCGGGTCGCGTCAGGAGCCCATCAGCCGGATCTGGACGTGATCGCTCTTTATTCGGCTTTGGATGAATTGGAGCATAAGGATCCGGATCGAGCGCGCGTGGTGCAGTTGCGTTATCTGCTAGGTTTAAGCATCGATGAGACGGCGGCCGTTATGGGCTGCTCCACGCAAGCCGTAAATCGTGATTGGCACTTCGCGCGGGCTTGGCTGGCGCGTCGTCTGCGAAGCGGAAGTGTAGGCGTGCCGGGAAACTAAATCAATGAGGGACGCTAATTGGGAGCGAGTACGTGAGGAGTTTCAGCGTATCTTCGATGCGCCCCCGGACTTGCGTTCCGGCTTGATCGCTGGCCTGGATGCCACGGTGCGGGCCGAAGTGGAAAGCCTTTTCCGGGCGCTTGACACTGCCGATAGTTTCTTGGAAATTCCTGGCGAGGCGACACTCGGCCCCGGTGCTTCGGTAGGTGCTTACCGCCTGCTGGAAGAGATCGGCCGCGGTGGTATGGGTGTTGTGTTCCGCGCCGAGCGCTTCGATGGTGAAACTCGTTCGGTGGTGGCGATCAAATTCGCCTCTGGGGGAATGCTGCCGGAAGAAACGCAACGCCGTTTCATCCAGGAGCGCCAGATCCTAGCCCAGTTGAACCATCCGCACATCGTGCGTTACCTGGACGGCGGACTGCACCAAGGGCAGCGCTACCTCGTAATGGAATTGGCGGAAGGCCGGCCCTTGGACCGCTATTGTGCGGAGAATGACGTGCCCGTGTCCAAGCGTCTGGCGCTTTTC
>VFQP010002676.1_pt1 | contig 19436 bp, 23 predicted proteins | sample 3512351 | NCBI WGS metagenome assembly VFQP01 (sample SAMN10412372, study PRJNA504923) | tailings metagenome | isolation source: Relicate 1 Philex TSF1 revegetated site | place: Philippines: Tuba, Benguet | collected 2017-08-29
TGCTGGATTTCGACGGACTCAACCGCACCATAGGCACGCCCGAGCTGCTGGCGCGCGGCGCGCGGTACGACACAGGAGCCTGACCATGCCCGTGACCCAGATCACTTTGCTCGAAGGGTACCCACCCGAGGTGCGCGAGCGCCTGGTGCAGCGCGTGGGCGATGCGGTGCGGTCGGTGATTGCCGCGCCCGAAGCCGGCACCACGACCTACGTGCAGCATGCGGCCACCTACCGCCGCGATGCCCGCGTGTTCACCAGCGGCAATGCCGCACACCCGGTGGCCAGCGATGTGGTGCGTGGCTTTCTGGAGGCGATGGAGGCGCGCGAGCTGGAGCGAGCGCGGGCCTGCCTGGCGCCGGGGTTTGTGATGGTGTTTCCCGGTGGCGCCCGCTTCACCGCGCTGGAGGAACTGGTGGCCTGGGGCAAGGGACGCTACCAGCGCGTGGGCAAACATTTCGACGGTTTCGATGAAAGCTGGCAGGGCGACACCAACGTGGTCTACGTACGGGGCACGCTGCACGGTGTGTGGCCCGATGGCACACCGTTCCAAAGCATCCGGTTCATTGACCGGTTCGAGGTTGTGCAAGGTCAACTGGTGCGCCAGGACGTCTGGAACGACCTGGCCGCGTACCGGCCGGCGGGACTCTGAAAAATCTGATCGCTGCAGCTCTGCTAAGCTTGGTGTGGCATGAGGTCGGCCCGCAGCGGTGTCCGGCGCTGCCATCACCCGCATGAGCGACGACAACCAGATTTACGTTCCTCCGTCGTTTGTTGACCTGTACCTGCCGCACGGACAGATCAAGGCCCGCTTGCCCAAGGCCGAGATCGCGCAGCGCCACGAGCTCTGTGAAGACCTTGCCCAGATGCTGACCGAGACGGCCTCGCAGATGGTCCACGGACTGCACATCACCGAGGCCGATGTCCTGCAGCGTTGCCTCGCCGGCCTGTCCGGCGAGTCCGCGGTGGTCACGTCCGACGAGGCCTGGTGGGTGGTGCGGCGCCTGGCCGAACTGATGAACTGGGACCCCTTGCCGGAACCTGCCTAGGAAGTAGCCATGAATGCCTTCACCCAAGCCCTGAAATCGGAAATCGCCCGTGTGGCGCGCAAAGAACTGAAGGACGAGCTGAGCGCCCTCAGGAAAGCCGTCACCGGACACCGCTCCGAAATCGCATCGCTCAAGCGCGAGGTCAAGACCCTGCGTTCCCAGCTGAAGGCCGGGGCGAAACGCACCCAGGCTGCCGCGTCACCCGCCGAGGCCGATGAGTCTGCCGCCGGGCGTCGTCTGCGCTTCAGTGCCCAGGCCTTTGCCGCCCAGCGCGCCAAGCTGGGGCTGTCGCAGGCGCAGATGGCCCAGTTGCTGGGGGTGTCCACCCTGTCGGTCTACAAATGGGAATCGGGCAAGGTCCGTCCCCGTGCCGCCCAGCTCGAACGCATCGCCTCCATCCGCCGCCTGGGCAAACGGGAGGCGGTAGCGCGGTTGGCAGGAGCCTGATTCCGTGAAGCGCCCCGCAGGCCGGCCCCCGCAGAGCCCCCGGCAGACCACGACGCCCATGGGTGACAACCGGTTCCAGGAACTGATGCGCGGTGCCAGCGCCTTTTTTGCCGCCGCCGAGCGGGATGTGGTGGCCGAAAAAGCCGCTGCCATCCAGGACATCCGGCGGCTCATGAACGAGTATGGGTTGACGGTCGAGGATCTCGAAAACTGAGATTGGCCGAAACAGCGCGGCCCCTTGCCCGGCGTGTGAATGGTCTCATTGGGGGGCCTGCGATGCCACTCCTTTCGACACAGCCCGGATCTCGTCCATGAGCAGGTGGGACAGTGTCGAGGGTTGCGCGTCGCGCCGGAGCACGAAACCGATTTCACGCTCGCTCCAGGGCAATTGAATGGGCAGCTGGACCAGATGACCGGAAGCCAGTTCGTAGTGCAGGTGGTGGGGCGATACCGCCGACACGAAATCGGCACCGAGCAAAAGGCCGCGCAGCACTCCCAGGTCGCCAGCCTGTACCGCTACGTGGGGTGCGGGCACGCCCATCTGCGTGAACCCCTCATTGATCAGTTGTCGTGAAGGTGCGCTGTGATCCCGTAGGACCCAGGGATAGTCCAGCAGATCGTGCACAGACAGCGTTGGGCGCTGTGCCAGTGGGTGATCTGCACGGGTGACCACGACCAGGTGATCATGTCCTATCACCTCGATGCGGAACTCCTTATGCCGGTACTCGGGGCTGATGCCGGTCAATATGAAATCGATCTCGCCCGATTGCACGTCAGCAAACAGGATCTCAAACGGGGCATCCACCACCGATACCTGCACCTGAGGGTGGCGGGTGACCAGGCGTGCAATCGCTTGTGGCAGCAGCAGGGTGCGCGATGATGGCAGAGCGGCGAGCGTGAGCCGGCCGGCGACCACACCACGCAGACGAAGGATGTCTGCCTCCAGATGCCGGAGCTCGGTGAGCACACGACGAATCCGGAACAGCAGCAACTCGCCGGCATCGGTCACTTTCATGCCTTGAGGTGAACGACGGAAGACCGGCAGGGAAAGAGACGATTCCATCGCGTGCAAGGCTGCGCTGATGGCTGGTTGCGACACACCGACCGATTCGGCGACGCTGGGCATGTGGCCCAGTTCACGCAGCTTGGCCAGGATGTGCAACTGGCGGATGCCAGCCATCATGGTGAATACGGGAGCGGTACCCGGTGCACCCAGGGCTTCGAGTTCGGTGCGGGCGGTGTACAGCTCAAGCTCCACCCGTTTCGCCCGTCCATAGACGGCGTGTCCGAATGCGTTGGCTGTCATGCCATGCCGGCTTCTTTCAAACAGTGGTGTCTCGAGTGCTTCCTCAAGCTCCCGCAAAGAGCGGGCAATCGCTGATGGCGCTCTGAGGAGCCGTTCTCCTGCTTTGGCAATGCTGTGCGTTTCGACAACGGCGATCAGCGCACGGAAATGACGGAGATTAGTTTTCTCGCTCATGAAACGGCATTGGTCATTGGAATATTTGCTGCATTTTCGGTGAGAAATAAAAAAATTAGATCTTTGAAGTCGAAGATTGAAATGGCGGCAGGGGGGAGCGCGGCGTAAAGTCCCCTCACTGTTCTGAATGGAGTTCGACATGAATCACCTGCAATCTCTGCTCAAAGTGGTGGCGTCGCTTTCGATGGCTGCTGTTGTTTCGACGCTGGCGGCTCAGCCCGTGACCATCCGGGTGGGGCACGGCGCGTCCGCCGAAGAGCCCCTGTGGGTGATGAAGGCTGCTCCTCAGGCGACACCGGGCCAGGGCAAGGTCTATGGCCTTGAGTTCAACCTGTTCCGCGGAAGCGACAAGCGGTTCCAGGCTTTCGAGGCGGGCGAGCTGGATATCGCGACCGGGTCCACACACAGTGTGCTCATGGCCGCCGCGCAGGGCGCCCGCTTCAGGATCGTGGCGTCGCTGTCCCGCGAAGGTGGTCAGGGCTTTGCAACCCGCTACATGGTGCGGGAGGACTCGCCGATCAAGACCATCAATGACCTCAAGGGGAAAAACGTGGGCATCAATGGTGCGCGGTCCTCCGCTGAGGTCTGGGCTCGTCTGGCGCTCGAGAAAAAGGGGTTGGATACCCGGCGAGACGTGTCGTGGGTGGTCTTGCCCTTTCCTAGCCAGGGCGAAGCGGTGCGAGCTGGGAAGCTAGACATTGGCGCATTTCCGCAGCCGTTCGCGGCCTTTGAGGAAAAGCGCGGCGGCATGCGAACCGTGTTCACCTCAGCCGATGGCATCGGTCGTGAAGAAGATCTGATGGTGTTGATGGTGAGCGAGAAATTTGCCACACAGCAGCCAGCTGCCCTGAAGGCGTTCCTGGCCGATCTCGTGTCCGCTACCCAGTACTACGTGGAAAAACCCAAGGAAGCGAAGCAGAAGCTGGTCGATGCCAAGCTGGTCAGCATCCCTCTGGACGCCTTTGTCGACATGAAAGACTACAAGCGCCCTCTGGACGCTCGGGTGGATGTCGAGTCGCTCAAGGCGATGACTGGTGAACTGACCAAATTCGGTTTCATCACACGGCCGTTGGATGTGGCGTCGATTGTTGATATGTCCTTTTTGCCCAAATGAAATCCACAACCCCCAGGGCGCAAGGGAAGGTATTGGCATGAGTTTTCTCCAGGCACGCGGCGTTGGCAAGTCGTTCTCCCGAGACAATGCGTGGGTTCACGCGCTGCAAGATTTCGATCTCGACCTCCAGGAGGGCGAGTTCGTCAGCATCGTGGGGCCGTCGGGTTGTGGCAAGAGCACTTTCTTGCATATGGTGGGTGGCTTCGAAAGCCTGTCGAGTGGCAGCATCACGCTGGCCGGATCCAAGATCACTGGCCCCGGCCCCGACAGGGGCATGCTGTTCCAGGACTACGCGCTGTTTCCCTGGCGCACCGTGGCAGGTAACGTGGGTTGGGCACTGGAAATCCAGCGGGTTCCGCGCGAAGCGCGTGAGCGAACCGTGCGGGAGTACCTGGACATGGTTGGGCTGACGGCTTTCCATGGTGCCTACCCAGCCGAACTGTCGGGTGGCATGCAGCAGCGCGTGGCACTGGCGCGCGTCCTGGCGTGCGAGCCTCGAATGCTGTTGATGGACGAGCCGTTCGGTGCGCTGGATGCCCAGACCCGCGAACTGATGCAGGAAGAGTTGCTTGACATCTGGCAACGCTCACGTCGCACCGTGCTGTTTGTCACCCACGACATCGATGAGGCGATCTACCTGAGCGATCGGGTGGTGGTTTTTACCGCGCGACCTGGCCGCATCAAGGCCGACCTGCGACTTGATCTGCCGCGTCCACGCGGTGCCGAGGTGCGAAAGTCGCCCGAGTTCACCCGATACCGGAATGAGGTGTGGGACTTGCTTCGTGAAGAAGTCCTCAAGGCGAAGCAGAGCGCATGAAGTCCTTCGAGCGTATCCCCGCCTGGGTTTGGCCATGGGTTGTGCCCTTGTGCCTGCTGGCTCTCATGCAATGGCGAGCAGGCCAGTTGGATGTTCCTCGCTACTGGGTGGCTCCCACGCAGATTGCTGCGACGCTGTGGGAGCTGCTGCGGTCCGGCGATCTGCTGAGGGACGCTTGGGCGAGTCTGCAGCGGGCCTATGGTGGTTTCGCCATCGGGGCCAGTGCCGGCGTGCTGATCGGTCTGCTCTGCGGCGTGTCCAAGGGGTTGCGATCGTTCTTTGATCCCTTGGTCTCGTTGCTGTATCCCGTGCCCAAGGTGGCGTTGTTGCCCATCATCATCACTTGGCTGGGTTTTGGAGATGCGTCCAAAGTGGCCGTGATCGCCGTGGCCGTCTTCTTTCCGACCTTCATCAATTCGCTGTACGGCGCCTTGGCGGTTCGGCCGCGCTGGATCTGGGCGGCCAAAAACCTCGGTGCGGGTCCGTTTCGCATTTTCTGGGGGGTGATCGTGCCCTCCGCGTTGCCGCAGGTGTTCAATGGTCTGCGTTCTGGCCTGGCGTTGTCCTTCATCGTGTTGTTTGCCGCCGAGATGGTGGGTGCACGGGCCGGCCTTGGCCACCTCATCATGCGAGCCGAGGAAGGCATGAGGTTTGATTGGATGTACGCAGCCATTTTCAGCATTGGCCTGATCGGCTTTGCCAGCGATCGCGTGTTGCTGCTGTTGCGTCGGTGGTTGCTGGCGCGCAAGTTCCCGGGGGAGAGTGCCCATGGCTGAGTCCTGGACGCGCCACGCCAGCCGCGTGGCCTTGCTGGCATACCCCTTTGTTCTGGTGCTGCTCGGTTGGGAGGGCATTTCCCGCTCCGGCTGGGTTTCTCCCCGTCTCATGCCCTCGCTGGGGCTTATCCTGGAGGCGTTTTTCCGAGACATCGCCAGTGGGGAGCTGCTGCGTCATGCGGCCACTTCGCTCATGCGTGCGCTGTCCGGGTTTGGTCTTGCGGTGTTACTGGGAACGGTGCTGGGCGCATTGATGGCGCGTGTGCGATTCTTCGAGCGGTTGTTCGAGCCGATGTTTTCGTTCGGTTATCCCATTCCCAAGATCGCGCTGTATCCGCTCTTCATCCTGGCGCTGGGATTCGGCTCCTCTTCCAAGATCGCCCTGATCGCACTCGAGTGCCTGTTTCCGATCGCCATCAACACCTACTTCGGCGTACGTTCGGTCCCACCCCGACTGGTCTGGAGTGCACAGAACCTGGGGGCGTCCCGACTGGAGATCTTCCGCAAGGTGCTGGTGCCAGCGGCGGCACCGACCATATTTGCCGGACTGCGCGTGGCTCTGCCGCTATCCATGGTGGTGGTCGTCATCACCGAGATGATCGGTGACAGCAGTGGCCTGGGTTACTTCATCGCCTATTCGTCGGCGTCTTTCATGTACGACGCTTCCTACGCCGGCGTGCTGGCCATCGCTCTGTTGGGCATGGGCCTGGACCGGTTCATGGTTTTCCTGCGCAACCGCATGATCTTCTGGGGTGCTCCATGACTTTGCAAGAACAACTCGATCAACTCGCGTGCGCCTGCCGCATTCTGGAGATGGAGGGGCATGGCGACATGACGCTGGGCCATCTGTCCTTGCGTGACCCCTCTGGCAGAGGCTACTGGCTCAAACGCAATGCCTATGGTCTGGGCGAAATCCGCTCTCATGCCGATTTTGTGCTGGTGGACTGGGAAGGCAACAAACTTGAGGGCGAAGGCGGCCGTCATTCCGAATGGCCCATCCATTCCGAGATCCTGCGCCTACGACCGGATGTGCTGGTGGTTGCTCACACCCATCCGGTAAGTGCCAGCGTGCTGTCCGCTTTCGGTGAGCCCATCGCACCCTACACGCTGGACGCGGACTACTTTGAGCAGGTTCCGGTTCACCGCGACGAGGTGGCGTTGCTCAAGACCCGCGAGCAGGGCGAAGCCCTGGCGCGTTCGCTTGGCCCGCATTTTGCGGTCTTGATGGCAAACCATGGGGTGACATTCTGTGGCACGGGGATTGAGCATGCGACCTGTGTAGGTGTGTTCCTTGAGCGCGCTGCAAGAGCGCACCTGCTGGGGGCGGGTCCGGGTCAGGCGGGCCGTTTCCCCTCGGTGGCTGTGCGTGCTGTAAGACGGGGGCAGATCATGACGCCCGTTCATGTTGAGCACTCGTGGAACTACTTCACGCGCAAGCTGGCCTGGCTCGAGAAGACGTCTGGCTCGGAATACCTCTATGCCTGATGTTCTCTGAAAGGTGTTTTCAATGTCTGATCTGGCACACCTGCAATCCTTTTTGAGCGAGCGGGACCGAGAGGTACTGAGGCGCTCCGGTTATGGTGGGCGCATGGGTTTTGGCTGCGCACCTGCCTTGCTGGTGATCGATGCAACCTGGGGTTTCTGTGGCGATCGTTCGCAACCCCTGCTGGAAGCAATCGAGCGTTGGCCCAACGCCTGTGGCGAGGCCGCTTGGCAGGCCGTGGACGTAATCGCTCAGCTGGCGCGGGCTTTTCGAGCCGCTGGTCGTCCCGTCATCTATACCGCGGGGGGGTACCGGCCCGACAAACAAGACATGGGTTCCTGGCTTTGGAAGCACGTTCGCTCAGCCGAAGCTGCGCCCGTTGTAGAGGCTTCAGGTGAAGTACTGCCACATCCCGATGAGGTGGTCTCACCTCTCACACCTGAACCGGCAGATTGGCTGATTCGAAAGCAGAAGCCATCGGCTTTTTTCGGTACGCCCTTGCAGTCGCACCTGACCCTGCTGGGAGTGGATTCCCTGGTGGTCACGGGTGGCACCACGTCGGGTTGCGTTCGTGCGTCGGTGGTGGATGCGTTCAGTGCCAACTACCGGGTAGCCGTGGTGGAGCAGGGCTGTTTCGATCGAAGCGAAGCCAGTCATGCGGTCAGTCTGCTTGACATGAACGCCAAGTACGCCGATGTCGTCAGCACGGCCGAGGTGCTGAACGTCTTGTGCGCCTCGGCCGATTGCAAGTCCGACCGCTAGCGCCGCACCAGCTTGATCATCATCTGCACGATGTAGTCCGTTACATGGTCCAGATCCAGGCGGCCGGTGTCGCGGTACCAGGCAAAGGCATAGCTGGCCATGCCTGAGATCACCAGTGCGCTGATGCCCGGGTCGTCGATGTCGAAGTCCCCATTGGCCTTGCCTTCGGTCAGCAGGGTCTGCATCTTGTGGTTGATGGACCGCCGCATCTGGTTGATCGCCTCGCGCGCGTCTTCCGGCAGGTTGAATTCCTCCCGGAAATAGATCGCGACAAACACGTGGTTGGCCAGGGCCATGCGCGTGAACGCCCGCACCGAGGACTCGAACCGCTCCATCGGGGTGCCGGGCGCCGCAAGGGCCTCGTCGATCGCACCCAGCGCATCGCTGGTGCCGCGTTCGCAGATCTCGATCAGGATCTGGGCCTTCGATTCGAAGTGGTAGTAGATGAACGGCTTGGTGGCGCCCATGCGCTCGGCCAGGGCGTCCACGGAAGTTTGCAGGTAGCCACGCTCGGCAAACAGCGCGGCGGCTTCGTGCAGGATGCGGTCGCGCTTGAGGGCCAGCACGTCGCCGCGCATGAGCTCGACCGCCGATGGCGGTTTGGAGCGGGTGGAGGATGAGCGGGGACTGCGTTTGGTTGCCATATTCAACAGAGTGCCCGCAGGATTCGGGGTCGGGTGCCAGTTTCAACCCCTATTCTACCGGTGAGTATAGGGAATATACCGATTTGTAGAACGCGTTGCCGGAGCAAAATTTCCCCGCTTCTTACTGATTGGTATGTGAAAAATACCTAAAAGTAGGTTGTCATCCAGGAGCCAGCAGCGGAAACGGTCTGGCGCTCAAATGGCAGGTATTCCCAGGAATGGACAAGGAGACAACGATGAACTTCAAGAAACTGGCCGTGGCGCTCTGCGTGGGCGCTTCCGCTGCATGGCTGGCGGCAACGCCGGTGCACGCGCGCGACATCAAGCTTGCGGTGGGTTTCCCGCAGGGAACGGCGGTGTATTTCGGTCTGGAGCAGTTTGCCAAGTCGCTCAAGGAGAAATCCGGTGGCGAACTGGAGGTCAAGGTCTTTCCCCTTTCGCTGCTGAGCCTGCCGCAGATGCTCAACGGCGTGCGCGATGGCGTGGTCGATGCCGGTTTCGTCCTGCCTCCGCTGTTCCCGTCTGAATTGCCCGAGACCCACCTGGGGGTGGACCTGGCCATGCTGGGAACCAACCCCTGGGCGATGGCGGGTGCCATGACCGAGTACGTGTTCACCTGCCAGGAGTGTGTGGCCGAGCACATCAAGAACAACCAGGTCTATCTCGGTTCTGCCTCGACCACCTCGTACATGATCGTCTCGACCAAGAAGGCGGTGACGATGGACGAGATCAAGGGCAAGAAGCTGCGATCGGGTGCTGCTCCCTGGGCCCGCTGGGCACAGCACATGGGTGCCGTGGCCCTGACCATTCCGGGCAACCAGGTGTTCGAGGCGGTGTCGGGTGGCACGGTGGACGGCGCCATGGTGTCGGCCGCCGAACTGACCAATCTGCGCCTCATCGACGTGGTCAAGCACATCACGGTGGGCGTGCCGACGGGGACCTACCACGGCATCGACAACAACAATTTCAACCTCAAGACCTGGCGTTCGCTCACCGAAAAACAGCGGCGTGCGGTTCTGGATGCATCGGCCATGAGCACGGCCGCCGTGACCTGGAAATACTTCACCGATGGTGCGCGCAACATGAAGGACTCGGAGGCCAAGGGCATCCAGGTTCACCAGGCACCGGCCGATGTGGTGGCCAAGTCCAAAGCCTTCATCGAGGCCGATCTGGGCACCATTGCCCAGGCCGCCGAGAAGAACTCGGGCATCAAGGGGGCCAGTGACAAGATCGCGCGTTTTCGCTCGCTGCTGCAGAAATGGGAGCGCCTGATGCCAGAAGGTCGGGACTGGGACATGCCGGCACTAGCCGACATCTACAACCGCGAGATCTTCTCCAAGATCGACGCCAAGACCTACGGGATGTAAGCGTCCGTCATGACGCAGATTCAAGGTCTGAACCGGGTGGTCAACGGGGTTGACCGCCTCATCATGGGGATTTCGGGGCTGGCCCTCATCCTCATGATGTTGCACATCACGGCGGATGTGATCGCCAACCAGGTGCTGAGCTCGCCGTTGCCACTGACCAATGCGACGGTGACGCAGTACTACATGATTGCGGTTGCCTATCTGCCGTTGGCCGCCGGTGAGCTGCGGGGGGCCCATATCAGTGTGGACCTCATCGTCAACAGTCTGCCGCCTGCCGTGCGCCGTTGGCTCGATCACCTGGTCCAGGCGGCTTGCCTGCTGCTGTACGCGGCGCTGGCTTCCCAGGCCTTGCAGCTGGCGCGTGAAAAGCTGGCCAATGATGCCTTCCTCATGGAGCAGGCCACACGGGTCACCACCTGGCCCTCCTACTTCATCGTTCCGCTGGGTTTTGCCCTGATCGCACTGCTGCTGGCGATACGCCTCGTGTGCCGTCTGCTGGGTCGGCCAGAGCCACAGCCTGCCGAAACCGCGCCCGTGACTGCCACGCCGGAGCCTCAACACCATGTCTGACCTGCAAATCGGGATCTGGGGGCTGGTTGCCGTCATCACCCTGATCGCCGCGCGCATGCCCATTGGCATCGCTTTGATCTCCGTGTCCTATTTCGGCATCTGGGCCATCGGTGGCCATGGCGCAGCCTGGGGCATGCTGTCGGTGATGCCGCATACGCTGATTGCCAGCTGGACGCTCAGCGCCGTGCCCATGTTCCTGCTGATGGGTTTCATCTGCTACCACGGCAAGCTCACCAATGGCCTGTTCGATGCTGCGCGCCTGTGGTTCATGCGCCTGCCGGGTGGCCTGGCCATCGCGTCTGTGTTCGGCTGTTCGGGTTTTGCGGCCATCACCGGGTCCAGCGTGGCCTGTGCAGCTGCCATGGGCAAGATCGCGGTGCCCGAGATGGTGCGGCACAAGTACGACATCAAGCTGGCCACGGGCACACTGGCGGCCGCCGGCACCATCGGTGCGCTGATCCCTCCCAGCATCCCGCTCATCATCTACGGCGTGATCGCGCAGGTTTCCATCACCAAGCTGTTCCTCGGCGGCATCGGTGTCGGGCTGGCCACCGCGTTCAGCTACGTGCTGGTCATCCTGGTGCGCACCTGGCTCAATCCCAGCCTGGCGCCGCGTACTCTGGAGACGGTCACCTTCCGCGAGAAGCTGGCCGCCACCAAGGAGGTGTGGCCGGTGCTCGCGCTGATCATCGGCGTGCTGGGCGGCCTGTTTGGCGGGCTTTTCACCTCCACCGAGGCGGGCGCGGTGGGCGCCTTCCTGGCCATCGTGATCGCGGCAGCCAAACGCACGCTCAATCGCGGCATGATGAGCCGCTCCATCGTCGAGACGCTGGTCACCTGTGGCAGCGTATTCATCGTGGTGGTGGGTGCGAGCATGCTCACGGCGTTCCTGACGCTGTCGGGTATCGCCGAGGCGATTTCCACCAGCGCGCAGGCGCTCAACGACAGCCCCATCATGCTGTTGTTGCTGATCACCCTGGTCTACCTGTTCCTGGGCATGTTCCTGGAGCCCATAGGCGCCATGCTGATCACGTTGCCCATCTTCCTGCCGCTGATAGGGAACGCCCATATCGACATCATCTGGTTCGGCGTGTTCGTGGCCAAGCTGGTGGAGATCGGCATGATCACCCCGCCGGTCGGTCTCAACGTCTTCGTGCTGAGCAGCACCGTGGGGCGCATGGCGCCCACCGACCTGATCTTTCGTGGCGTGATGTGGTTCTTCGTGGCCGATCTCGTGGTGGTGGCGCTGGTGATTGCCTTGCCTGACATCATCATGTACATCCCACGTGTATTCGGTTGATGGCGGCATGATTCCGGGCGTTGAATCACTGGCGGGTCGTGTGGCGCTGGTCACCGGCGGGGCGTCGGGGCTGGGTCGATCCATCGCTGCCCTGCTGGCGCGCCGCGGTGCCCGGGTGGTGGTGTCGGACGTGATGCGGGCGGAAGGTGAAACCACCGCCGCGCTGATACGCGAGGCGGGGCATGAGGCGGTGTTCCAGATAGCCGACACCACCTCGTCGACCGACATGGCAGCGGCTGTGGCGACTTGTCTGAGCACGTTCGGCCGCCTGGACATCGCGGTCAACAACGCCGGCATCGAGGGGCATGTGGCCCCTGTGGCCGAGCAGGATGAAGCGGCCTGGGCGCGGGTCATCGCGGTCAACCTCACGGGCGTGTTTCTTTGCCTGCGGCATGAAATCCCTGCCATGCTCCAGAGCGGCGGCGGCGCCATTGTCAACGTGGGGTCCACCGCGTCACTGTGCGGTGTCGCCGGGATGTCGGCCTATGTGGCTTCCAAGCACGGTCTGCTGGGGCTCACGCGGTCGGCGGCGCTGGAGTATGCCGATCAGGGCGTGCGCGTGAACGCGGTGCTGCCGGGTTCGTTTCGCACGCCCATGAGCGAACGGCTGTTTGGTGTCGACGACGTGGAATCCCGGCTGCAGGCCATCACGCCCATGCGGCGTCTGGGCAGTCTGGATGAGATCGCCGAGGCCATCGTGTGGCTGTGCTCCGATGCCGCCTCGTTTGTCACCGGTACCGGTCTGTCGGTGGACGGGGGCAAGAGGGCGGCCTGACCCGCTTGTTCAGAAAACGGTTCAGGCCGCCACGATGGCGCTGGACACGATGTCTCTCGCACTGTGCCGTTCGGCGTGCAGAACGGTGTCGAAAAGCCGTTCGAGACGCGGTGGGGGCAGCGGAATTTCATCCGACATGGCGCGCAGGTTGTCCATCACGCCCTGGCGGTCCCAGTTGAACGGCTGACCGGTGTGCTGGCTCACGTGCCTGAGCCGGGCGCCGTCACGCAGCTCGATGTCCAGCACGAACTGGCGGGTGTCCAGCGACGCATCGGGTATCACCTCGGTGCAGTGAATCAGCCGTTGCAGCGCCGGATCGTCGAGCCGTTGCAGGTCCACGCCGCGCACGACCCGCTGCGACAGCGCCACCGCCAGGCAGAACTGCGCGCTCATCAGCGTGGCACCGATGTCTACAAAGGGCCCGCGCGCATCGGTGCCCGGGTAGGCCGCTTCGGCCGGGTTGAGCGACAGGCGTATGGCGGCGATCTGGCCGGGATCGATGTCGTTCGCCTGCGCCAGGGCGATGGCCTGTGCCACCGGTGCTTGCAGGATGGCACAGACCGCGTAGGGCTTGTAGGTCACGTCCAGGCAGCGCCAGCGTTGTCCGAGGTCATTGCCAATAGCGGCAAGACCATCGCAGTGTCCCAGGAAGGCGCGGTAGAAGCCGGCCGGGCCTTCCAGCGCATCGGGCGCCGCCGTGGCGCCGACCTGCGCCAGTCGCGCCGCCATCAGACCATTGCGGGCCGCGAGTCCGATCTGGATCTGCCACTCCTGGGTGCCACTGACCCAGGTCTGGTTGGTGCCGCTGGCACTGCTGGCCGCCAGACCCAGGGCATGGGCCGTGGCCGTGGCGTCCATACCGAGCAGGTGTGCCACACCGGCCGCGGCTCCGAAGCCGCCGTAGATGCCGCTGGCCCGAAAGCCGCGCGGGGTGGTCAGACGGGCCACGTCCTGGCTGATGGCGCCCACCACCTCGTAGCCCGCAGCCAGTGCGGTGACGACTTCCTGACCGCTTGCATCCAGCTGCTCGGCCACGGCCAGAACGGCCGGTGACAGGATGGCGCCCGCGTGCGTGAGGCCCGCAAAGTAGACGTCATCCTGAGCGCGTGCGTGCATCAGTGAGGCATTGACAAAGGCTGCGGTTTCCGCCGAGGCCCGATCGCCGCCCAGCAGCAGCCTGGCCGAGGCGCCAGGGCCCGCTTCACCCAGCATCTGCGCGTAGCGGCGCGGTGCCTGCAGCAGCGGGCCTCCCGCCAGCGCCACCCCCAGGTTGTGCAGCAGGCTCACCTTGCATTTCTCGCGCACGGCTTCGGGCAAGGCCTCGTGGGTCAGGCCGGCGGTGAAACGCGCGATGCGCTGCGTCAGCGTGTCCATGTGTCAGTGGCTGAGCGGGAGCGTGGGATCGAGCAGCAGTTTGCCGAACACCTGCCGGCCCTCCAGCATGGCCTGTGCCTGCGGCACCTGGTCGAGGGCGAAGGTCTGCTGGACCACCTGGCGGATGTGCCCTTGCTCGGCGAGCCGGAGCACGTCGAGGAAGTCCTGTCGGGAACCGGCGAACGAACCGATCAGCGTGTGTTCTTTCACGAACAGGTGCCACAGGTTGATGTCTACCTGGAAACCCGAGTGGCCACCGCAGGTGACCAGACGCCCGCCGCGTGCCAGGGCTTTGAGGCTGTCCTGCCAGGTGGCGGCGCCCACGTGTTCGAAGACCACGTCCACGCCACGGCCGCCGGTGAAGTCTCGCACCTGGTCGGCCCAGCCCGGATCGCGGTGGTTGACCACCAGCTGGGCGCCCAGTGCCTGGGCCTGGCGCATCTTGTCCTCGCTGCCCACGGTGGCGATCACGCGGGCACCGGCGAGTGCGGCGATCTGCATGCCCAGCACGCCGATGCCGGAGCCGCCGGCAATCACCAGCACGTCTTCCCCGATGCGGATGTCGGCGCGCCGGCGCAGCATGTGCCAGGCCGTGGGTCCGGTCACGGCCACGGCAGCCGCCTGGGCAAAGTCGAGGCTGTCGGGCAGCGGCAGGATCTGGTGGGCGGGAGCGACCACGTATTCGGCGTAGCCACCATGGGTCTGCACGCCGAAGACCCGGCCGGTGCGGCACATGTTGGTGTGGCCCAGGCGGCACGACGCACATTCGCCACAGGCCAGTATGGGGTCCACCACCACGCGGTCGCCGGCTTTCCAGCGGGTCACACCGGGGCCGGTTTCGGCGATTTCACCAGCCACTTCGGTGCCCGAGATATGGGGCAGCGGAATGGCGGCCGGTGTCTGGCCGTCCCGGGTCAGCAGGTCCACCTGGTTCAGGCCGCAGGCGCGTACGGCCAGCAGCACCTGACCCGGCCCCGGGCGGGGCACGGGCACATCGTGGTCCAGCCGCAATTCGGCACCGCCACCGGGGGCGGGGTGCAGGCGCACGGCGCGCATGGTCTGGCTCATGGGGTCTTCCTCACGTTGGTCTTGCGGAAATAGGCGGCTTTCTTGTCGGCGAATTCGCGGGACTGGAAGGCCAGACCGTTGGCCACGGCTTCCATGCCCAGCTGCTCGCGCAAGGGGCTGTGTTCACCGTTGCGCAGAACGAGCTTGAGCATGCGCAGCGCGTCGGTGCCCATGCCATTCACTTGCTGGGCGATGGCGTCCATGCGGGCATCCAGTGCGGCAACGTCCTCGACAACTTCGTTCACCAGGCCCCACTGGCTGGCTTCCTCGGCACCCACCTTCTGGCCCAGCAGCGCCATCTGCAGGGCCCGGGAGGGGCCGGCCAGGCGTTGCACCATCCAGCTCAGGCCGAAGTCCTGCACCACGTCCAGCATCATGGGCACCATCCAGAAACGGGCGCTGCGTACCGACACGCGCAGGTCGCAGGCCATGGCCAGCCCCAGGCCGCCACCGCCGCAGGCGTCGCCGTTGAGCGCGGCAAACGTGACGGCCGGCAGATCGAACAGCGCCTGTATCACCTGGTGTTGTCCGTTCAGCAGCCGTGTGCCCGAATAGATCGACGGGTCGTCCACATGCTCCATGAAGAACGGTGTGTCCAGGTCAACCCCGGCCGAGAACAGGCGGCCGCTGCCGCGCAGGAAGAGGGCGTTCACCGTCGGCCGGGCGCGTACCTGGGCCAGCGCATCCAGGAGCTCTTCCAGCATGAGCGGGTCCAGGGCGTTCAGCTTGTCGGGCCGGTTGAGCGTCAGGCGTGCCACCTTCTCGTCGAAGGTCAGCCGTATGGTCTGGTATTCGGGCATGGAAATTCTCCGGGGTCTCAAGGGCTTGCCGCGGGCAATGGCGCACGCGGTGGCAGGTGGATGGCGCCGCCATCGAAGGCGTCGTGGGCCGCTTCCATCAGGGCTTCGCTCAGGGTGGGATGGGCGTGGACGGTGTGCATCAGGGCCGGCAGTGTCAGTTCCATCTGGACGGCGAGCGTGGCTTCACCCAGCAGTTGTGTCACCCCGGGGCCGACCAGGGTGATGCCCACGATCTGGTCGGTGGCGGCGTCCGCGATGACCTTGACGAATCCGGTGGCATCTTCCTGCGCGATGGCCTTGCCGCTCGCCGCAAACGGGAATCGGCCCACCTTGACGCCAGCCAGTTTGTCGCGAGCCTGGGATTCGGTCCAGCCAACCGCTGCCAGCTCGGGCGCGGTGTAGACCGCACGCGGAATGACCAGAGCAGACAGCGAAGTGCGCTGGCCCAGCAGTGTGGCCACCACACACTCGGCTTCGGCCGCCGCCTTGTGTGCGAGCAAGGGTCCGCCGCGCACATCGCCCACGGCGAACACGCCGGGTACCCGGGTCTGGCCCTGGTCGTCGGTGGCGATGGCGCCGCGCACCGGTTCTATCCCGAGGGCCTCCAGGTTCAGGCCCGCGACCCGCGGGCGGCGCCCCACCGCAACCAGCAGCACGTCGCCCATCAGGTCGCGCACCGTGCCATCGGGCAGGTGGCAACGCGCCCGAAGTCCTTGGTCGGTGAGGGTCACGGCTTCCAGCCGGGTGCCCGTGAAGGTGGTGACGCCTCCCGCCTGCAGCCGCTGCTGCAGGACGGCCACAGCTTCCGGGTCGTCCTCGGTCAGCAGCCGCTCCTGTTGTTCGATGAGGGTGACCTCGCTGCCAAAGTCGCTGAAGACCTGTGCGAATTCCACGCCGATGACCCCGCCACCCAGTACCAGCAGGCGCCGGGGCACCCGGTCCAGCGCCAGCGCGCCATCGCTGGTCACCACGCCGGGCAGGTCCAGGCCTGCGATGGGCGGCAGCACGGGCTCGGATCCGGTGGCGATGATGACGGCATCGGCTTCGATGGCGGCGTCCGATCCGTGTACACGCAACCGACGGGGCGATTCGAAACGTGCGGTTCCCGTCACCAGCTGTATGCGGTTGCGGCGCACCAGCCCCTGCACCCCGCGAACGAGTTGCTGGACGGCGTCCTGCTGGCGCTGGCTCACCGCAGCGAAATCCAGCTTCAGCAACGCGGGGTCGACACCATAACGTGCGGCGTGCGAGAGCCGGCGGAACTCGTGCGCCTGGTGCAGCAGGCTCTTGGTGGGGATGCAGCCCCGGTTCAGGCAGGTGCCGCCCAGCTCGCCGGATTCCACCAGTGTGACCTGCAGGCCCGCTCGCGCGGCCCGGATGGCCGCCGTGTAGCCCCCTATGCCTCCGCCGATGATGGCCAGAGAGCGTGGACGTGGGGTGGCGGGCGCTGTCATGTGGTGGGGTAGTCCGCGTCGCCATCCAGCACCAGTTGCCCGTGCTGGTTCAGGCAGCGGAATGCCAGAGATTGCGTGCCGTCGGTGGCGGGGCCGGTTTGCCACACCTCGGCCCGCACCGTGTCACCCGGGCGCGAAGGTGCGCGGTAGCGCAGGCGTACCTGGGTACGGGGCGGCAGACGGTCGCAGCCGCTCCAGCGCAACAGCGACTGGAACACCGGCTCCAGCGGGATGCAGCCGTGGGCGATGGTGCTGCCGAACGCGCTGGCCGCGCCCGCGACCGGGTCGACATGGATGGGGTTGAAGTCACCCGACAGGGCTGCGTAGCGGTCGATCAGGGCCTGGGTGATGTGGATGCTGGCATCCGGCAGGCGCCCGGTGGCCGGCGGGGTATCGGGGCTGGTCATGGCATCAGGGCAAGGAAGCGGATCGCGCACACCAGGGTGTCGGTCTGGTTGGTGGTGCGCATCTCGTAGCGCAGGAAGCGCCGGGCCTTTTTCTCGAACTTTTCGGTGATCACGAAACGTGTGGTCAGCCGGTCACCGGCCATCGCGGGCACACCGAACTCGTCGTCGTCGCCCATGCGGACCACGCCGGGCGGAAAGATGTCGTGCTCCCAACCCAGCCGCAGGCCGTAGGTGAGCCCCATGCTGGGCGGCGCCACCGTGGTGTCGCCTGGCAGATCGGCATAACCCAGCAGTTCCCGAAAGGCGCGGATGTCTTCGGCATGCACATCGCACACGCCCTGGCACAGCACCGTGCCCAGCCGTGCCGTGTCGTAGCAGAAATCGGGGTTCATCGTGCTCATCTCAGATGGGCCATCAGCAGCGTGGGCTGTTCCAGGCATTCGCGCAGCCGGGCGCGGAAGCGGCCCGCCAGTGCGCCGTCGATCAGGCGGTGGTCGAAGGTGAGGCTGATCCACATCATGGGCCTGATGACGATCTGGCGATCGCGTACCACTGCCTCGTCGCTGATGCGGCCCAGACCCAACAACGCGGACTGCGGCGCATTCAGTATCGGGGTTTCGAAGTCGCCGCCGTAACTGCCAAAGTTGCTGACCGTGAAGGTGCCGCCACCCACTTCTTCGCTGGAGAGCTTGCCCGCTCGGGCCTTGTCCATCAGCGCCACACGCCGTTTCGCCACCTCGACCAGCGACAGGCGGTCGGCGTCGTGCACCACAGGCACCAGGAGACCCCCTTCCACCGAAACGGCGAAGCCGATGTGGATGCCATCCGGGCTCACAACGTCGTCGCCGTCGATGTAGGCGTTCATGTCCGGCAGCTCGCCCAGCAGGCAGGCACAGGTCTTGATCAGGATGTCGGTGTAGGTGATGCGAACGCCCAGAGCGGGCGCCTGTGCCGCCAGCGCTTCGCGCCAGGCCACGGTTTCGCCCATGTCGATGCGTCCGAATCCCGTCATCTGCGCCGTGGTGGCCAGGCTGTGTGCCATGCGGCGGCTGATGGCCCGGCGCATGGCCGTCATGGGGGTGCGACGCTGGCTGGACTCCGCTGGAGCGGCATCCCTCGGATGGGGTGTGGCCGCCACCAGGGGGGCGGCTTCAGGAATGTCACGCTGAAGGATCACGCCCCCGGGGCCACTGCCGCTCAGTCGGCCGAGGTCCAGGCCCCGCTCTTGCGCTAGCCGACGTGCCAGCGGCGAGGCCAGGCGCCGTTCACCGGTCTGCGCCTGTACCACCAGGCTGGCGGGATGTGCCTGTACCTGCGGTGGGGTCGAAACGGGCCCTGGTGACACAGGATCAGCTGCAGCCACCGTGGCCGGCGGGCCGGGTGGGGCGGCCGTGAACGGTTGCTCGTGCAGGTGGCCCGCCACATCGCCCACCTGGAGCCGCGCCTGAAGCGGTGCTGCCTTTTGCAGAAACCCATCCGCCTCGGCCTCGACGTCGAACATGATCTTGTCGGTTTCGATGGTCAGCAGGGTCTGACCTTTGGTCACCCGGTCGCCATCGGCAAAGTGCCACTCGGCGATGGTCGCGTCTTCCATGGTGAGCCCCAGCTTGGGGATGCAGACCGCGTGGCTCATCGCAGCATCTCCCGCACGGTGGCCACGATGCGGTCGGCGTCGGGGTGCAGGAAGCGTTCGAACCCTTTGCCGAAAGGTTGCGGCGTGAAGGGTGGCGTCAGCCGACGCACCGGCGCGTC
>VFQP010002677.1_pt1 | contig 19433 bp, 30 predicted proteins | sample 3512351 | NCBI WGS metagenome assembly VFQP01 (sample SAMN10412372, study PRJNA504923) | tailings metagenome | isolation source: Relicate 1 Philex TSF1 revegetated site | place: Philippines: Tuba, Benguet | collected 2017-08-29
TGTATGTATGTATGTATGTATGTATGTATGTATGTATGTATGTATGTATGTATGTGCATGTGTTGTAATGGCTGTTGTTTGGTTGCACAGGCGTTACGTATGTGTATATATAATTGTGCACAAAACACCATCCCCATCACACAAACAAACACACCCCCAACCACCCCATCAATCACACACACATACCCACACCCACACACATACACACAAACCCCCCACACCTGCAACACAGCCGCCATTGCCCACAAGTCCACCAACGCCTCTGCAGGGGGCTCCACATTCCCTCCCGTGTACAACCACTCGACTGCCATCCCAAACAACGCATACTGCCTACCGGCATCCATACCCGGCACAGCAGGAACAGACACACTTGAAAATGTGGTCCCAGGTGCTGCAGCAAGGGAGGCCGCCATGATGCGGTTGGAAATGACAGGGGAGGAGGCTTCAAGAAGCCATGAGAGGGCATAGTACTCACGGCCGCCGACCAGGAAGCGCACAGATTCGTATGTGTCGTTGGGGGTGGTGGTGGGGAGCGTGGTGTGTGGGCTGCTACTGCTGTGTTTGTGATTGTGATTGTGGGTATGTGAGGTGGGTGTACTATATATTTGCTGCAGTGCATATCATTATAGGTCCCAAATATACACACCACATGCACAAAACCCCCCAGACCTTACACACCTGCCAACCCCACCAACCTCCCCACGCCCTCCTCGCTTTCGTTCCAAAAACACCAACAACGACTGCAATGCAGCTGCAGGGGTGCTTTGTGAATCATGACCAAGCGCAGCCTCCACAGCGGACTCACGACGAAACGACACCGGGGGGGGGGGCGGAGGCCCCCCCCCCCCGGGTGTCCCCGGCGGCACCACGCTGCTTGCTGGTGACAGGGGCTCCTCCACCCCACAGCACTGGTCACACACCGTGGCAAGCAATGCCCGCAGTGTGGGTCGATGTCGCAGCACGGATGTGTATAATCGGGGTGCCTTGTCTAATAAATGGCATGCTGCAATGGCTACCTCAGCAGGGGCATGGCTGCTCATGTTGGCCAGCAGGGCAGCGCCTGCAGTGCTGCAGCATGCCACTGCGAGTTGTGCTGAGAGGCCTTCAATGCGTAGGGCACGTACCAGACTACGGCATGCAACTACATGTTGCATGACTGCCAGGCGATCAGCATCTGCAAGTGCCTGGGTGTTGTTGGTGTGGTGTGGTTGTGTTGTTGGTGTTGTTGGTTGCACTCCATGACACCATATGACACACATGCAATTGTATACACCTTTGCATACATACTGCTATACACACACCATTACACACACCATTACACACACCACTATACACACACCATTACACACACCACTATACACACTACACACCCCACTCCACACAAACCACCTCACACCACTCCACACCATACCTGCAGCACTGTTCGACTAGCACTCGCATCAATATCCTCAGCCTCACGTGCTCTTGCTGCCAGCTGCACCAGCTGCCGAGTGTCCTCCACATCCAGCAACTTGACCAAGACTTGGCGTAGCACAGTGTCACCAGCCATGCGTGACCACAAGAGGACGACTTTGCTGCCTAGGCCATGCATGTGCAGGCATCGAACCTATAGGGGTGGTGGGAGTGGGTGGTGTTTGTGGGTGGGAGTGTGGGGAGTGTGGGGGAATGAACGGGGGGGGGGGGAGTGTGAGGGGTGTATGCATGTGAGGGGTGGTTGGAATTGTACAGATAGCAAATACACACACCAAATTCGTACACACATTACATTCGTACACACATACACCATGCATATATACACACAAACATGTACATCCATCACATGTGCATATATCTGGTTGCTTGTACTCCCCTGAAAATAATAGTATCCACCACACCATTGCTTGTATTCCAACCCCCTCAGTACATAACCCCACATACACATGACGCATACCGTTGCTTGTACACCACGTGCCAGCACAAAGTCCTGCACAAAGGTGTCACTATCTGATGAATGCAACAGCTCCTCTAGGATGTCAAGCCCTGTGACGTGTGTGTATAGAGAGTGTGTATAGTGACATGGTGTGTATAGAGGTGTGTGTGTATAGAGTGTGTGTATAGTGACATGGTGTGTATAGAGAGTGTGTAGCGTGACACAGTGTGTAGAGTGATGTGATTGGTAATGTACATTTTACATGTGCATGTGTTGTTGTTTGATGGTGGTTGTTCTATGGTTGTGTTTGCTATGTGTTTCATCTATGTGTAAAATGGAGTATGTGTTTGCTATGTGTTTCATCTATGTGTAAAATGGAGTATGTGTTTGCTATGTGTTTCATGAGTGTGTGGAAGATGCAGGGAAGACACATGTATGTGCCTTCTTGAGCATCCACGCACTGCTGCATTGTCATCATCAACCGACACCCACACCCACCCACCCACACCCACACCCAAACACCCACAATCCCCCACACACCTAGGCTCAAGCATATTGGCTGCCAGCACAAGGTCAACAGCTGAGTCAACAACCCAAGGGACATGGTCAACACTGCTGCCACTGCACGGCTGCGTCTTGTCAACACATACAAGATGCACAACACCTCTTGCACCCATGCTTCCAAGCTGGGGACCCCGAGGGGCCCCTGTAAACCCTCTGCACATTGCTGCAACAGGGTACACTGTGTTGTTGGTTTTTTTGGGGGGGAGATGTGCGTGGATGTGGTGGTGTACATGTGTGTCATGTGAAGACAGCGTACATGGGACTGTTGTTTATGCTGTTTGTGTTATTGTTGCTTTTGTGTCAATATACACTACACTGAATATGCACACTTCCCAAGAAACAATCACATCAACCCCCCACATCCCAATCCCACATACCAGTGCTGCAATTGTCCCTTGTTCCAAAAGCTCGGGTGTCAAATACCCACTATTATCACCAGACACAAACACATACAAGCACCGCAGCACATCCACGCACAAGGGCCCCTGGGGCCCTGTTGCCAAGTGCACCAAGTTGCCAAGAGATGCAAGGGCGCCTGCTTGCAATGCCGCTTGTCTGTTGATGGCATTGTTGCGTACGAGTTCTGTGAGGATGGATACTGCCAGTACCACAGCAGCAGCTGTGTCTGGATCGACTGTTTCTTGTTGGTCGGGGGTGGGGGGTGGGTGGGGGGGCGCGGGGGCAAAAGGGTTGGTGGGGATGACGGTGGGATCACGTGGGGGGGTGACCACATCTGGTATGGGTGTGGGGGGTTGTGCCTGTGGGTGGGTGCACGGTGATGTATGGGTTTGCATATACGAGCACCCCTGGTATGGTGCACACATACCGTAACGAGGGAGTCGAGGATGGTGATCAGCGTGGGAAACCCCTTGGCGCTGCGAAACGCAACCTGCACTGCAGACAATGATTGTGTGTGCAGCAAGTCCTGCAGAGCCTTGAGTGCTGCTATTTGCTTCTTGGGGATGGGAGCCTGTGTGGCGTTATGTGTATTCGGACTCTAGCTGTGCATCAATAAGACGAGACTACACTGCGTACCGTGCAATCGTGCGCAAGCGACGAAATGATGATTCCCAATCCCTCCTGCTGCAGTTCATTCGGTGCAGCAGGGCGTTGCGTTGCCATGGTGCGTGCTGCTTTTTTGTAATATAGTTAGATTCTTGAATCTCTCATGTTCAACGGTGTGTATGCGATGTATGATATAGACCTGTGACGTTTGTCCTTGCCGATTAGCTGGTGATTTAGTTGGTTTTTTAGTTTTTGCATAATTCAATTCAAGGAGGCACACTATGTGCTCCAGCTCAGAGAGGGGGCGCTACCACCCTTGCTCGCCCACAAAGGGAAGGGGGCTTTCCTTCATACGCAGGGTGCCTGGGGATGCATGTCTGTTTGCTGGGCCTTCCTTGCTCCCCCTGCCCACACACCCAACACACCGGACACCCGACCCGCTGTGCCCACCCACAACATTGATCACCAAGCACAAAACATCTGCCCAATCGGCAACATCTCCCCAATTTGCATTTGTTTAATTGTGCCCATCAGATAGACAGCTTTCCACGTGCGTCTGTGAGTGTTTGACTAGGAACAACTCTGTCCAATGCAGGTGTTGGCAGGTCGTTTCCTGCATCGTGCGCCATGCATTTGCCGCAGCCAGCTCGGTACGATCACTGCAGATGTGCTACACAGTATTGCAGAAACGTTCACCGACTCTACGAACATATACACCCGCATGCGTTGCAGGTCGAGTGCGTTCTTCAGTTGCAGGGCTTCCACTCGTGGCTCCTACCAAGGTCTTTCCAACAGCAGGTGTATGCAGAGGTGTATTCACACGTGCTTTTGTTAAGCAAGGTGTTGACCCAGCACCAATCTTCATCGTTCCCCTCCTTCCCCAGGCACCCAGCGACGCTGGTTGGGTGTGGCAGCAGCTGCAGCACCAACCATCGCAAGGGAGGTGGTCATCACAGATCATCCCTCCAACAACATCACTGACAACATCTTTCAAAAGATCGGCGTCAACCTGCACCAGTAAGTGGTCACGCTCTGTGCATGCGTCTGGGGATGTCGCGGCATACAACACACCCACATGTATCCTCAGTTATTTATAAGGATATGCACACACAACACATGCCACATGCACACATGTACATACAATATGCTCCCATACACACACATACCTCCCATGCATGTACACCCCCTCTAAACACAAACACACGCCTACACACACCTACACAAACACACACAGGCAGACAAATCATCCCATTTGCATGATCAAGACAGCTATATATGAGTACTTTGACAACAACCAGCCAGGGTATAACAAACATGATGATCTCTACCCCATCGTCACAGTCAAAGCGGTGTGTGGGTGGGTGTGGGTACACATGTATGGGTGGGTATATACAGTCTTTGCATGGGTACACATGTTGTTGATCAGGTAATGTCATTGATCAGCACTCAAACAACACTATGTTGAGTATTCCATCACACACACACTCACCTCACACACACTCACCTCACACACACTCACCTCACATACACTCACCCTCAATACACACTCACCCTCAATACACACTCACCCTCAATACACACTCACAGAACTTTGATGATGTGCTTGTACCAGCTGATCATGTGAGCCGCAACCCCAACGACACCTACTATGTAGACACAGACAATGTATGTAGTGTGATGATGTACTTGTGTGTGTATAATGTGATGATGTACTGTATGTGTGATGTGATGATGTACATGTGCGCATAATGTGATGATGTACACCCAACAACCCCACCCCCTTTCAACCCACCAACTCCACTCCCACTCACCTCCCCACCCCTCCCTCCCCAGGTTCTCCGCTGTCACACCAGTGCCCACCAAGCAGAACTCCTCCGCCAGGGTGAAACAAAATTCCTAGTTACAGGTGACGTATATCGCCGTGACAGCATCGACGCCACCCACTACCCCGTCTTTCACCAAATGGAAGGCGTGCGGGTGTTTGAGCCCAGTGAGTGGGAAGCTGCGGGTGTTTCCGGAACATCTCTAGCAGAACAGGAGCTGAAACAGACGTTGGAGGGTCTTGCGAGGCACTTGTTTGGGGATGTGGAGATGCGGTGGATTGATGCGTATTTTCCCTTTACGGAGCCTTCTTACGAGTTGGAGATTTTTTTCAAGGGGGAATGGTTGGAGGTGTTGGGGTGTGGGGTGATGCAGCAGGCTATACTGGAGGAGGCGGGGTTGGGTGAGAAGAAGGCATGGGCATTTGGGTGCGTGTATGGGGGGGGTATGGGGGGGGTGAGTGCGTGGAGGTGTGGCGGTGGGCATGTGGTGGTGTGCTGGTGGTGTGGGGTTGTGCACACAAATGCACACGCTTCCATACCCACACAACACACACGACACACAAACACAGGTTGGGTTTGGAGCGTCTTGCAATGGTGTTATTTGATATCCCTGATATTCGATTATTCTGGTCTGCTGATCAACGATTCCTCAAGCAATTCAAGGTACAGTGTGTGCGCGCGCGTGTGTGTGTGTTGTGTATCTGTAGTGTTTGTTGTGTTTGTACTGTTTGTGTAGTGTTGGTAGTACATGTGAAATACACAGTGCTTTTACATACACGTAGTGTTTGTAGTAGATGGCTACCCACACAACCATCCATGTGTATCGCACGCAATACGACCAACACCTGTTCATGCCCTCCCACTCTCATACACCCCCCACATACAACACCCCCCTGTTATGAAAAACAAACAACACATGAATAATCATAAATAAAAACAGGCTGGTGACATGGGTACCCGCTTCAAGCCCTACAGCAAATTCCCCCCCTGCTACAAGGACGTGGCATTCTGGGTGTCTGATGAGTTTACTGAAAACAACATGTGTGAGGTGGTGCGAGGTGTCGCAGGGGATTTGGTGGAGGAGGTGAAGCTGATTGATGATTTCACACATCCCAAGACGGTATGGGGGTGGGTGGTGGGTGGGGTGGGGGGTATATTATGCTTTGTGCATGCTCAGGGTTACAAGCACATCAGCCAAATAGTTGCCACACACATGCACACAACCCACTGCCTTGTTTTAGTTTTCCTGTTTCCACCCACTGTTGCCATAATTTCCCTGACATCAAATCCTCTTTCCAACATCACACCACACAGGGTCGCACCTCCAACTGCTTTCGGATAGCCTACAGGTCAATGGAACGTAGTTTGACTGATGATGAGATCAATGCACTGCAAGAACAAGTCCGCACGTATGTGTTGTTTTTGTTTGTTGCATGTGTTGTTTTTGTTTGTTGCATGTGTTGCATGTGGGTGTTGTTGCATGTGTTCCTTTGAATTGTGTAGGGTAGGTGTGATGCATGTCAACAACACCGTCAACACCCATAAGTACACATCACCCAAGGTGCCTCACTATATTCACAGGGAACTGACTGAAAAGCTCAAGGTGGAGTTGCGCTAGGTTGTGCAACATGTAGTGTGTAACATCCCTCATCACTCCACAAATGCTCACAAACATCACTCAGTCAAACACAACGAAAAAACAAATTCCTGCTCGACAAACCCCACAACCACACGTCCCAGACACACTGCAATGAGAGCAACACCCCCATGAACCGTGTGACATCTCCCATACCAACGTCCAGTACTCGACGTGCATCGTGTTGCATCATGCACTCTACAGCAACCACTCCGCGCAGCATCCCACATAGCACCTCTTACCGCATGTTTCGATCCTCAGCAAGTGCCCCATACCTATTAAGACAGTGGCTGCACGGATGCACGCCGCTTGCACCAGTCTCTTCTGCACTGCACAGACCAATCTCCACAGCATGCGCAGCCGCTGCTGCTGCAGTGACCACCAGCCCCACAGACAAGCCTGTAGTGGACAGCAGCTGTCCACACAGGTCGAATGCATATCCATTTCCAGAGATTGAGGCAAAATGGCAGGCGTATTGGGAGCAACATAAGACGTTTCGCACCCCACCATTGGCGGAGTTGGACACGAGCAAGCCCAAGTTTTATGCATTGGACATGTTTCCCTATCCTAGGTGGGTAGTGGGTGGTGGTTGATGCATGATTTGGTGGCACATTTGGCTGTATGGAGTTGAGGCGGTGGTGTTTTGCATAGACACTCGCGCAACACATCCTCATCTGGTACAAAAACACATTGCTCCCACACCAAACACATTGCTCTCACACCACACACATTGCTCTCTCACATCCACATGGCTACACAGTGGTGCTGGATTGCATGTGGGGCATCCTGAGGGATACACAGCAACAGACATCATGGCACGATACAAGCGCATGCGGGGGTATAATGTGTTGCATCCCATGGGGTGGGATGCCTTTGGGTTGCCTGCCGAACAATATGCACTGCAGGTGTGTGTGTGTGGTATATGTATATATGTATATATGTATACATGTATATATGTATATAGTATATGGATTGGGGAAAGTAGAACACATGCAGTGTTTGTCATCACCTTACATCTCCTACCACACACGCACTACCCCCCCCACCCCCACCCCCCCACCCCCCGCTTCCCCACACAGACTGGTACACACCCAAGCGTCACCACTGAGCGCAACATTAACAGGTTTAGGCAGCAGTTGAAGTCACTGGGGTTCAGTTATGACTGGGATCGTGAGGTTGCCACAACTGACCCCGAGTATTACAAGTATGTGTGAGTATTACAAGTAGTTATTATATGTGGGGGGTGTATGGATGATGTGGTGGTGTATGTGTGCGTGGTGTGGGGCTGTTTGTGTGAGTAGGAAAGTGCATGTGTTTGTCGTCAAGTATGTGCGTATTTACTATGTAGCACCTGCACACTATGCTTCGTGCTCCATCATGCTTCTTCTATGACCATGCTTCTCCCCTCTCTTTTCTCCCACCACCTCCCCTCTCTTTTCTCTCACAGGTGGACCCAGTGGATTTTCCTGCAGCTCTTCAACAAGGGGTTGGCATATCAAGCCAATGTACCGGTCAATTGGTGCCCTGCACTGGGGACTGTACTTGCTAATGAAGAAGTGATTGATGGTAGGTGTGCAAAGGAGGGATTGTGGCGTAGGTGTGGTGTGCTTGTGTGTATTTGTGTGTGTATTTGTGTGTGTATTTGTGTGTGTTGGGGGGGGTATGACTTACCGCTGTATGTGTTTGACCATACATGAGTGCATGTTTGACCATACATGAGTGCATGTTTGACCGTCATGAGTGCATGTTTGACTGCATGCAAGATCAATCAATACTCTATGCCTGTATTGCACCTGTACAACATCCTCGTGGCACCCCTGCACCCTTTTTCTCCCTCCTCACCTTCCCATCCCGGTCATCACACTCCCCTCTACACAACTCCCCACCCAATGCAGGCAAGAGTGAGCGTGGGGGTCACCCAGTCATACGAATGCCTATGAAACAGTGGATGTTGGCTATAACAAAGTACGCTGATAGGCTGCTGCATGATCTAGATACATTGGATTGGAGTGAGAGCATCAAGGATATGCAGCGAAACTGGATTGGGCGCTCCGAGGTGTGTTTTTTTGGGAGGGGGTGTTTTTGGGTGTGTGGCGTTTTGGGTGTGTGTTTTTGTATGTACACCCACACCACACCCAACACAGGGTGCTGAAATACGATTTGCAGTGCAAGGTGGTGAGGGTGCTACTGTTCCCACAACAGCACAGCTTGAAGTGTATACCACACGCCCAGACACCCTGTTTGGGGCTACCTACATGGTGGTGGCGCCTGAGCATCCCATGCTGGAGGTGTGTGCATGTGCAGGGGAGTGTTTTGTGTTGATCTGTGTGTTTTGTGTTGGTGTGTATGTTTTGTGTTGGTGTGTATGTTTTGTGTTGGTGTGTGTGTTTTGTGTTGGTGTGTGGCATGAATGTGTGTCACCGTGGGTGTGTTGTATGTGTGTGGTTGTTGATGTGTTGTTCTATGATTGCACAAAGTACCCACATCCACCTCCATACATCAGCCCACACACCCCACACACCCGACATCCACATCACACTCACCCCCCCCCACCACCACTACGCACCCTCACAGGAGTTATGTAGTGACACACAGCGTGCCCAGGTGACGGCGTATGCTCAGGAAGCTACTAGGAAGAGTGATCTAGAACGTACTGAACTTGCCAAGGACAAGACAGGGGTGTTTACTGGTATGGGATGATTTTTGTTATGTGCATAGTGGTTTGTGTGGGGTCGTTTGTGTAGGGTTTGTTTGTACATGGTTGTTTGTATAGGGTTGTTTGTATAGGGTTGTTTGTGTGTGTTGTAGAAGCTGTATAATCGTTGTACACCTCCTGCACCTCCCCCCCATTCCCTCCCGCACCCCTACACAGGCAGCTATGCAATCAACCCAGTCACCAACACCCTCCTCCCCATATGGGTGGCTGACTATGTGCTGGGTGGTTATGGCAGTGGTGCAATCATGGCTGTCCCCGCCCACGACACCCGTGACTATGAATTTGCCACCACCTTTCATTTGCCCATCATACAAGTGATTGCACCTGCTCTTGGTGAGACTACACCTGGTGTACTACCCCCTGCTTCTTCTTCTTCAGCATCTTCCTCGGCAGCATCCTCCACATCTTCTCTAGAACGTGCCTCAGCCTCTTCCGAGGCGTCTTCTGTGGACAAAACTGAAAGCATCTCAACCGCATCTAAAAGCATCTCAACCGCATCTGGAAGCATCTCAACAGCACAGAATGGCTCACAGCTGCCATACACAGGTCCTGGTGTGGCTATCAACAGCAGCACTGATGTTTTGAGTATTGATGGTCTGACTGGGGAGGATGCCACTGAAGCAGTGATTGCGTGGCTTGAGCAAGAGGGCAAGGGCAAGAAAAAGGTCAATTACAAGCTCCGTGATTGGCTGTTTGCCCGTCAGGTGTGTGTGTGTGCTGTATGGGGGAGGGATTGGTACGTGTGTGTGTGTCACATACTACACGCAACTTGATACACGCACAACACAACCTGTGCATCCTGCTGGGGATGCTTGTATCCGCACCCACCCCCACCTGTCCACCCACACACACCCACACACAGCGTTACTGGGGTGAGCCATTCCCCATTGTCTTTTCCCAAGACGACGACACCACCCCCATCCCCATCCCGGAATCCTCCCTCCCCCTGGTCCTCCCCGACACGGATGAATTCAAACCCAGTGGAACGCCCGAGTCACCCCTGGCCAACATACTCGACTGGGTCAACACCACAGTACCAGGCACAGACACCCCTGCAAGGAGGGAGACCTCCACTATGCCCCAGTGGGCGGGCTCATGTTGGTATTACTTGAGGTTTATTGATCCCAGGAATGCAGGGGCCATGGTGAGCAAGGAGGAAGAGCAGTATTGGATGCCGGTGCGTGTGTGGGGTTTGTAGGTGGGGTTTGTGTGTGAGTGTTGGGTGTTGATATTGTGTGTGCTGGGTATTGTGTTGTGGGTAATGAGTGTTGTTTGCAGTATGTGTAAACCCCCACCCTCACACCCACGTATCACCCCACAATCCTCACAGGTGGATTTGTATGTGGGTGGTGCAGAGCACGCCGTCCTGCATCTCCTGTACGCCCGCTTTTGGCACAAGGTGTTGTACGACCTGGGTGTGGTGTCCACACCAGAGCCCTTTCAGCGGCTTGTGTCACAGGGCATGATTCTGGGTGAGGTGGAGTATACAGTATACCGCCTGCCTGATGGGACGTATTGTGATGAGGACAGACCCAATGCTGAAGTAGTGCGGTATGCGGGGGTGTGACGTTTTGTTTTTGTGTTTGTGTGGGGCTGTTTTTGCTGTGATGTGTTTGCTGGCACGTGTTTGCTCATACAAACAGCTCATGCACTCCTCTTTGTTTCTCCGTACTCCTGTTTGTTTCTTCATTGGATTGTGTTCTACCTTCCCCTTGAATCCCCCCCTTCAACCCTTGAATTCCCCCTGCAACCCAGGTTGGAAGCAGGCCAGGTGGAAAAACGAGGGGAGGGCTACTTTTTAAAGGACAACCCCAACATCCGTGTGTCTGCTCGTGCTCATAAAATGTCAAAATCCCGGGGTAATGTTATCAACCCGGATGACATTGTATGGCAGTATGGTGCAGATTCATTGCGCTTGTATGAGATGTTTATGGGGCCACTACGGGAAACCAAGGTGTGTGAATTTTTTGTGTGTGTTTTGTGTGTGTATATTTTGTACGTGTGTGATGGATCCATCCTGGTGTGATGAGTGGCTTCATCATCTGACAAACATGTCCCACATGTGATGTTCCACACATCATCCCTTTCCTCCTCCTACACACACCACACACCCCTCTCCCCCCCCCCTACTAAAAGGTATGGAACACCCAGGGCGTTGAGGGTGTGCACCGCTTCCTGGCCCGTGCCTACCGCCTGGTCAACGAAGGCAGTTTGACCGACACCCCCCCCACCAGTGACCAACTTCGCCTGCTGCATGCCACCATTAAAAAAGTGACTGAAGAAACAGAAGAGCTGCGATTCAACACTGGCATTTCCTCCATGATGGAATTTGTCAATGGGGCAAATAAATGGGACACAAAACCCCGAGAAGCACTGCGCACCTTTGTGTTGCTGCTGGCGCCCTATGCGCCGCATGTGGCAGAGGAGCTGTGGCAGCGTGTGAATGGGAATGAGGAGATGCAGAGCTGTGCATATGAGGCATGGCCTACGTATGATCCTGCACTGCTTGAGGAGTCTGTCGTCAAGTTGCCAGTACAGGTTTGTTGTTTTTGGGGGGACGGGGGATGAAGGTGGGGAGCGTGTGCTGAAGCGCTTCTACTATGGTGCTGACACCTAAAAACCCAAACCAACAGGTGAATGGAAAGATGAGGGGCACTGTGGAGGTGCCCAAGGGTATCACGCAAGAGGCAGCAATGGAGGCGGCCAAGCAGCTGCCAAATGTGGTCAAGCAGACAGAGGGCAAGGAGGTGAAAAAGGTCGTGTTTGTGCAGGACAAGATATTAAACATTATTGTGGGCAAGTGACAGTGGCCCTGTTGTTATTTCGTAAAGTAACCCACCATAGGATAGCACACACAACCGTTGAGATTCATAAACTACTCACCTGGTGCCAAACCAATCTCATTGCACCCCCATGATGGAGCCACGTCAAGCAGCTTCTGACGAGGAAGAAGAATATTTGAGTGGCCAGGAACAGCAACATGATGCAGCAAGTTCTGACAGTGGTGATAGCGATTTTGACGAGCCAGGTGCCCAACCACCTGACGATGCATTGACAAAACCAGCTGCTGATGCCCAAGATACCGTAAAAGAGCATGATGAAGAGCCAGTAGATAATGTTGATGATGTGGATGAAGAGGGGTCGGGGGATGCAGCAGAAGAGGGTGGTGAGGATGATGATGCAGGGCAAAGTGTGGCAAAAAAGCTCGAGCCGTTTGAGGTACCCACGTCTGGAGCATTCTACATGCACGATGATCGATTTGATGACGCAGAGTTTGAAGAGCAAGAACGCCTACGGTAGGACTGGGGTGGAGTAGATCTGTTGATGGCCGCCACCACATGCGCTGCCACAAAACGGTGCCAACACCCACAGGCAAGAGGCACGGGAAAAGAAAAAGCAGGCAATGATGGAGGATCGATGGCAGCACGATCGCTTTGGGGACCTTGATGGGCCCCCCGAACCATACGAGGTATGCTTTTGTTAGGTGGTGTGGTTGCAGGGTGTGGTTGCAGGGTGTGGTTGCAGGGTGTGGTTGCAGGGTGTGGTTGCGGGGTGCATACACAGCACCTTGGGTCTCTCTACAGGAAACACAACGTGGTCGTGGGCGGCGTGGACGTGGTCGTGGCCGCAGTGGTGGTCGCGGTGGTGGTGGACGGGGTCGAGGTCGTTATGCGATTCGCGATGATGATGCTGGTGATGACAACGACCAATCAGCAGTGCCACAATACGATGATGATAATGACAATGCAGCGACAGAGGGGGTCCTAGAGGGGTCTGTCGATCAAGGAGCAGCACAATCATTTTCTCGTGGTGGTGATAGGTTTGGTGGGAGGTATTCTCGTCGTGATGATGATCGACGTGGTGATCGTGGGGGCCGTGGTGGGCGTGGTGGGCGTGGTGGGCGTGGTCGATTTTCTGATGGTGGGAGAGGGGGACGCGGTCGTGGTGGGTACAGCAGCGGACGGGGTCGTTATAACAGGGATGATGGTGACAACGGTCGTCACAGCAGGGATGATGACAACTTTGGCCGAGATGATGATGAGCAGGGTGAGTTTAGGCATGAGCGTGGGGAATCTCCTCGAGCAGGCAGCCGCGTGTTGGAAGGGTTTGTACCAATGGGTGGTGGTGGTGGTGGTGGTTTTAAACAGCGAGAGGGCTTTCACAGGGGAGGATCCCGGGAGGGGTTCGACAAACGCACAGACGGGTACCGCGGTGGGGATTATGGTGGTGGCAGAGGTCGTGGTGGGCGTGGGCGTTTTGAGGGCCGCGGTAGGGGTAGTTTTGAGGGCCGGGGGCGTTTTGAGGGGCGTGGTGGTTTTGAGGGGCGAGGGAGAGGGCGTGGCAGGTCGTCGTCCTACCATGAGGGGGGTCGACAAGCATACAGCAACAACAAACAGCATGTCAATGTGGAGGATGAAGAGGAATTTCCAGCGCTGCCCAACGGAAATCCTGGATCTGCTGTTGAGCCTGATGAGCCAGCACACGAAGACAATACCCCAGCAAACAACACCACCGCCAACACGACGGCGCCATCATCCACCAGCGCAGCATCACGGAGCGGCACCCCTCTCAATGCTGATGCGCCCGACTACCACCCCACTGGGGCGGCCATGGCGACAGTGCCTGCACAGTATGTTGTCATGGGGTATGCAGCAGGGCAGCCTACGCCCGGTGGGTGGATTGCAGTGAGTGGGGCACCACAAGCAGTGGCATATCCACAAGCCATGGCGCCCGTGCCGGGGATGCCAGTCCTTGCTGATCCGATGATGCTTGCGGAACAGCAGCAGCAAATGATGGCGGCCGCAGCGGCGGCGCAGGGTGGTGTGATCATGCCAGCACCCATGGTGGCCGTGCCCCCTGGTGGGGAGGAGGGTGGTGGTCCTCGTCGGTTTTCTGCACGCACGCAGTGATGCTTTTGGTGATTGATTGATCTATATAGGGGATATATATTTTCACCAAGTTTTAGCGTTGTTTGTTGATTCTTTTGCTGCTGTTGATGCAACTTGAAACAAGATCATTGTGTCATAATCGTCAGCTTGCTTGTACATCAGAGACTTTTGAACACCACCATTTTGATGCTGAGACAGCATCACTGACAAAGATTCTACACTCGGTGACAGCATCACAGCTTTGGCAAACCCGGATCCAACATCAAGATGGATGATTTCACCCCATCGTTGGGTTTTGGCGAGGGACTCGCCGCCCCTTCTGATTACCAACTGATGAAACAGGTTTGTGCGCACTGAACTAGGGTGCACACACTTGCCTGTTCGCCCCCACCCTCCACCCCCCACCCAGGCGTACATCAACGAGCAAGCAGCACCTGAGCTGCTCCCCTACCGCCACGACCTCGTCGAGCGGATGGGTGAACACATCCGAGACCAAGAACAGCATCTAGACACCCTTGCCGAGGAAGGCAACAACGAACTCGCCCGCACCTTGCTCGAGTGGCAGACCAACCGCGCCAAGTTTCTCATGCGTCGCTACCTGCGAGCGCGGCTCTTCAAAATACAAAGCAATGCTTCATTTGTGCTGGATAGCGCAGAATACACTGCATGCTTGTCAGACAAGGAGCAGCGGTTTGCCAAAGAGTATTTTTTGTTGACGGCACAGTATATGAATGACACGGTGTTGGAACAGCTGCCCGAGGCGTTTCGGTGAGTTGTTGTTTGTGGGTGTTGGTACATGTTTCTTGTATACATGGTGTGCATCATTCATGTGGGACAACATACATCCACATCCACATACATGATGCATGCCCTTTACCACCACACATACCACCACACATACCCCCACACATACCCCCACACATACCCCCACACATACCCCCACACATACACAAACAACACACCACATACAAAAGCAAACACACAATATCCACACAGGTCATTTGTGAGACAACAGTCGGGCACATCAGCCAAGGATATGGTGGCATCCTTTGACACACACAAACCTGTGTTGTTTCGGGTCGTACAAGCACGTGCAGGAGTGGACGCTGATGACCGGGGGTAAGTGAGTGTGTGTGTGTGTGTGTGTGAAAGCATTGCTAGTATATCGTGCCCCCTCCTCCTCCACACCCCCATGATCACCATCAACACCATCATCACCACCACCACCACCATCATCATGACCATCATCTATCATCATCATCACCACCCTCAGGGAGGAGGCTGTTGATTTGGATGAAGGTGATCAAGTCATGATGCGGTATAGCCTGGTACAGCATCTGCTGCAAGAGGGATCCATACAACTCATGTAGGCAATGAGGTTCATGGTAGACAATGCATGTCGGCAATGAGGGTGATGGTGTACAACTCGAGCTTGCATGCGCTAATGCATGACACACAACACAATTCAATGTCTCACATGGTATTTTATTTGTTACTTTGTTACGTTTGTTTCTTTCTATGTGTTTTTCTCAATGTGTTTTTCACGTAGACACAATTTTGTCAACACATTGCCAACCACATCACACACCATGACACACAATGCCCTCACCATGACACACACCAACCCTCCATCCTTCCACTCTGTATTTGCTATCATTGCCTTTGTTATCATGATATCTATTGGCGTCGCTCTATTATCGACATCGCTCTATTGTCGACATCGCTCTATCAAATACTCTATAAACATTTTCTGCACTGCTGCTTCATTGTCCACGCGCCCACCCAACACCTGTGTGGCAATCCTCATAAACGCCCTCTTGTGGTTGCGCAGCACTGCAACTGGTATGCTCTGGGGGAGGCGCCATGTGGGGCCCTGTGGGGTGAGGGTGACGTCCACGGGGCCCACACCACCATGTGCCGCCTGAAGTTTTGTGTGGAGTGGGTATTGAGGGGTGCATTGGGTGAGGGAATTGCTGAGATATGGGGTGGTTATCGTATGTGCCAATAACAGAAACCATCAAACACAAAACAGACATCCCCATGTGCATACAGGCAACACCAAACATACACAACATTCACACCCGCAACACCCCCCCCACACACCCGCACCTGTGCATCACACACTGCACGTATGACTGCCTGTGTAGCGCTATCAATCATCGTCCTCCTATTGGTATCACTGGCGAGCTGTCGGGTGGTGGCTATGGTGGGGCGCAATGCACGAGTGGCTGGCACAAATGCAGCAGCAGGGGTGTTGGTAGCAGCAGCAGGGGTGTTGGTAGCAGCCGCAGGGGTGTTGGTAGCAGCCGCAGGGGTGTTGGTAGCAGCAGCAGGGGTGTTGGTAACAGCAGCAGGGGTGTTGGTAGCAGCAGCAATAGTAGCAGCAGTGTGATTGGTGGTAGTATGCTCACCAATGTGCAACCCTTGCATGGGGAGTGTCTGTACATCAGCATGTGTCTGTACACCAGCAGCACCATCATCCACCCCAGCACCGTTGCCCACAGAAACACCCACAGAAAGAGCATCCCCATCACCATCACCAAGGAGGGACCCCTCATCCAGTGCAGGGGGCACCATATCATCCAGCCCCACTGCATCATCCACTGCATCATCCACCACCACCACACGCGTGCCGCGCAATGTTGCAACGACAGCATGCACAGTGCGTGCAAGCAGGGGCCCGTTGCGGGGGTCCACCTCAAAGAGGGGTCGGTCCCACCTATTGCGCGTATCAGGCACCTCAAAGCGTGTCCATAGGTCATCGAATATGGATGGCGTGTGGGGTTGGTAGATTGATGATGATGGTGGGGACGGACAACCCGGTGGGGTTGGAGATGGCATGCCATCTTTCGATGATGCAGTGTCGCGCCATGTTTCCACCACATCTCTTGGTACAACACAGTGCAGTAATGCACAGCGGGTGGCACGTTCACGCACCATGCACCACAGTTCGTAGCGGTACCCCTTGATGCCGGCCATGTAATCAAGAACCACATAGGTGTTGGGGCGCTGCAGTGCACGATCTGTGGCAGCACGCAGCAGGCTTCTGGCAACCTTTTCAGCATGTGCATCTGGGTGATGTTGTGTGTGTGTGTGAGAGAGTGTTTGTGTGACAGGCGGCGGGGGCCGATGTGCCGATGACGGCCCACATGTGCTACAAGAAATGATAGCTTTTGCTACCAACAGCGCTTCCTTATGCATCAAAGCAACACATCCACGTGCCTTTATGCATTTTGTTCTTGTCAATGTGGGCGGTGGGTTCGTCGACGATGATCACATCGCAGCCCGCTGATTCCAGTGCTTTGGCGACGAGTTTTGTGACAGTGGATTTACCAGTGCATGGCCGACCGCACACCAACAGCAACGGCATCTTGCAAGGTGTGAACGTTGACTGTTTGACCAAACAAGCAGCAGCAAAAATAAAGCTGTTTTTCTGTGTTTTCATTTGGTATGAAGTGTAGGGTGGTTTGTATGCTATCTTGTACACCGAGATGATGTTTTTGTGTAACAGCCAGTAGACAAACAACAGCAAGCACAACTCCCATGGATGAAGAGGATGAGTTTGGTGCACTGTATGGCGACACCAATGCACAACCAAAGCCAGGTATCTTTGGGTCGTACCACATGGTATTGAATACACTATACACACACGCACCACACATGCACAACACACACCTACAGCCAATTGCATCACACGCCACCGTTGTACAACCACAGCACCTCAAGCAGCACCAGCACCCTTGCCTACACAACCATCAGCACCTGTGAATGAGGATGATCTATTTGGACAGGTAGTGAGGTTGTTGTTGTTGTTGTTGTTGAGCAATCGTGATCACCACATCATCATCCTCACACAGCTGTATGGTGGTACAGCACCAGAGGACGACCCTCAGGACACATACAAACCACCACCAGCAGCACTACCACCAGAAGCACCACAACAGCAGCAGCCTATCTTGCCAGGACTTGCATCAGCATCATCATTCCCGGGATTGACACCCACCCACTCTGGCACCCTTGCCGGTGCACGTCCCTCCTCACACGCACCACCGAGCACTATGTATACGCAGCAGCAACAACACGGGGGGGGAGGTGATGATAATGATGACGATGATGATTTTGAGGTGCAATTGGATGACCCACGTGCTGCTGCTCAAGCTGCTGCTGCTGCTGTGGTATGCACACATATACAGTTTTGAGTGTGGGAGTTTTGAATATGTACTGAGTGTCTACTTCTAACATTTTGTGTATGTTGTTTTGGCAGTGAAGGCATGCACCATGAATGCATGCACAATGAAAGCACACATAATGATGTCACTGCGCACAACATTTGCCATGTGTCCCACAGTCCATGCATCCCCCACATCTACTCCACATACCCTCCACCATATCCCCTCACACTACCCCTTGCACCATATCCTCTCATACTACCCCTTACACACAAACCATCAGGCACGTGACTACATACAGCGGGGTGCAACCACCAATAACGACGATGACGACGACGATGATGATGATTTTGATGTGCAGCTTGATGACCAAGCACAACGTGGGCGACCTACACAGCAGGCACAGCGTCAGGTGGCAATGGCAAATGCAGCAGTGGGGGCTGGGGTTGCTGCTGCTACTGCTCTCACAACACCAAGTGTGCCTGGTGTACCGGTATGTGTGTGTTGAGGGTGGTGGTGGTCATATATGTGTGTGCTGTGTGTGTGTGTGTGTTTGTGTGTGTCCTATGTGTTTCTGTACTGGTGTTGATTTTGTGTTTCCTTAATACCCACCCATTACCACCCATCATTACCCCTTCTTCATTACACACCAACCCCTCATAACCCACCCTTCATTACCCCCCCCGCCCCCACAAAAAAGGGTTTGGCGCCCACACCAGCAG
>VFQP010002678.1_pt1 | contig 19429 bp, 17 predicted proteins | sample 3512351 | NCBI WGS metagenome assembly VFQP01 (sample SAMN10412372, study PRJNA504923) | tailings metagenome | isolation source: Relicate 1 Philex TSF1 revegetated site | place: Philippines: Tuba, Benguet | collected 2017-08-29
AGCAAGTCCGACAACTCATGATTGAGGTCATTCGGGAGAATTACCAACGTCCCCCCAAACAGAAATGGGCTACCCGCATCTATGACACCGAAACCGACGAGGTTTGGTTGCTCGACCCTATTTCCAACACTTTTCAGGTCGTAGAGGGCGAACAACATTTTCCCTTTTCGGCCTTGCACAAATACCGTCCCAATCCTTCAAACCCGTCGCTGTTATGATAATCCATGAGAATTTAGACCAATGCCCTCCCCAACAACTCCGTGAGATGTTGGCCGAAGTTCAACGCGCTCAAAAGGTCTTTGAGGCTAACCTCAATGCACCTTTCAAAACCGTTACGACCTACTATGTCAACGACCAAGAAGTCATGGCGTTGGAATGTCCCCAACAACAGGATGAAGACCTCGTTTTGGAACTTTACTACATCGGTCAATCCATTCAAGAAGCCATTGACGCCCAAGGAAAGCAGGTGTAATGACCTGCTAAAAATGTTCCCTCCAACCTCTTTATTGCCATGATTATTCATGAGAATTTAGACCAATGCCCTCCCCAACAACTCCGTGAGATGTTGGCCGAAGCAAAACGCGCTCAAAAAGTCTTTAAAGACAATCCTAACGTGCCTTTGAAGGTCGTCGCTAGTTACCAACTCGACGGTGACGAAATCATGTCCATTGAATCGGGTTTAACCCACGATTTTGTCGTGGCTGAACTACAAATTATCGCTCAACTCATTTTAGATGTACTTCAATCCCATGAATGATTTACAACAACGCTATTTGGGGGGATTGCCCTTGCAAGAACCCGCCAAACCCACTTCCTCCCTGCTTAAAATCATCCTCACCGTCTTGGGTATCGTCATGGCTCTATTACTGTTCTTTTACCTGCTCTTCATTCGACCTTTGACCAATAAGCCCAACAACACCACGGCCAATCAAGACGCCGACGGTAAATCAACCAACAAAACTCAAGAACCTTCCCAGGAAACGGAAGGATCCGAACGGAGGGGGTCAGACAAGGAAGAATCGCAGCAGGAAGATGATGATGATGGAGGTTCGCCCCGACGCTCTACCGATGACGATTCCAACAGTGGTTCGCCTCGACGATAGCTTTTTCTATCCTTTTATCAGCCATGAAAAGATGTTTTTTCTACGAGTATGAGGAGGCCTCGGGATTGCAAAGGGGACAGCTCTGGCAAGCCCTCACCCCTGAGGAACAATCCCGTTTGAAACAAATGGGCTATTGTCCTAAGCGATTGCTCACCAGAGGGGCATTGGATTATCTCCTTGAGGTATTTCCCCTGCCTGACTACCAAACTCAACTCGTCAGTCTGACCGCCTATGAAAAACAATGCGGGTTGAGTCAGGGCGATTTGTTTCGGTTGTTGACGCCTGAGCAAGCTCACCATTTGCATCAATTGGGCTACCGAAAGTTTCTTCGTTTGCCTTACCGTGCCATTCTTTACCTGCGTAGTCTTGGTATTTACTAATCCCTTTTCCATGAAATCCCCCGTTTGTGCCCTCAGCCCTTTGTTTATCATCATTTACCCTCATCACAACCAGATTAAGGGAATGGCCTTGCCCGTTTGTACCACGCGCTTACCAACCCTGAACTTGCCCCAAGGCTTCAAGCTAGGTACGCCCACGGGACAACGACAAACCGACGGCTTGGGTAAAGTTACGAGGGTGGAAATCCAACTCCCTGCCCTTTCTTTTTGGTGTATTCTTCGCTACGGAAAGGGGTGGTGCCAAGATTGGAAGGTGTGGGCGGGGTGGTTCAAAAATCGACGTCAACCCTTCAAGATTTGGGTCAAGCCTAACCAACTCAAAGCATGAAGTACGAGCAGACATTTCCGATTTTGTTGGACATGGTCGAAAGGGGATGGGCGATTTCCAAAGCTTTGAAGAAATTGGGGCTAAACAGGTCTATTTTTTACCAAAAATGCCCGCGAAAGCTGCTTTCTGAGCTGCAACACACCAAAGCGACGCATTTGGTCAAACCTGCCCATAAAGGCCCACGGTTGAATGAATTTTTTGTCTTGTATTCCTTGCCAAATGAGGCCATTGTCAAGCCCTTTGGCGAAGTGGCTTACGAGGTTTAGGGGGCGTCTTTTTTTGTTTGCTATCAAAGTAAATCTATCCTTCAGTTGAGGGATAGGTTTCTCATTCTTCGGTTTTATTTTTTGGGTGGTACAAAACCTCTCTGCCGATGGCGGGGAGGTTTGTTTTTTTGATAGCAAATTCATGCCCGGACTTGAAAAATTTTTGCCCCTGGACAATGATTTTGATAGCATTTTTTCCACAGTGCCAGCTGAAGCTACATTTTTGCAACCACAAAATGATAGCAAAATGGGCGATTTTGCGCTAAAAATGCTATGTCTGTTTAGTTGTTACTCATTTTGGGGAAAAATTTGCATAATATCCTATGAAATTATTAGGTACATTTTATTGAAAGTGGATATATTTGGGGTATAGGTGCAATAGGGGTAGTCTATATTGTGGTATAGCCAATTATAAAGAAAGACATGACAGAAATAGAACTGATTAAAAACATACGTAAGGCCTATCCGAACTTAACTGACTTCAATGAGGCGGAAACACGATTTAAAGTTGTTGATGACATTCTTGAAAAGTATCTGAAATGGCCTAAAATTGATACTGCTGTTGAATTTGTCATTAATGAAAACAGAGCTGATTATATTCTCAAAGGGAAAAATCAAAGACCACTTCTTATTATAGAAACAAAGAAAGCAGGGAAGTACTTTGACTTACCTAATAACGTCAATTTTAGCAAGTCCTATCAAAAGATTGCAATTGAAAAACTTTTGACAAATTCTGAAATCAATTCAGCCATTCTTCAGGTTAAAGAATACTGTGAGGACTTAGTTTGTAATTATGGCGCAATAACGAATGGTATAGTTTGGATAATTTTTAAAATAACAAATACAAACCAAAAACCATGGAAGAAATTGCCAGCGTTCGTTATTAGAGACCTTCAGTTCTTTGAGGAAGAATATACAACAGCAATAAACACTTTTGGATTTACAAGTGTCACTGAATTGAATTCCTTACAAAACAATATTGGTGTTTCGAAGAAAACGTATTCGGAGATATTCTATCCCAAACAAGGAATTAACGCTTTTGATTCTTTGATTAACAGTAACAAGTATGCTAGTTCGTTGAATGCTATATCTAGAAAGTTTCTTGGCCCTATTCCTATTAATGACTCTGAATTTATGGACAGTTGTTATGTTACGAATAAGGGACATTATGACGAGTTACAAAAAAATGTTCACGGGTTCTTACACGATTCGCTGACTCCATATTTCAAAAACCAAGGGTTTAGGGAGTTTACTGATGATAAAGCAGGCGGTGCATTTGGAAACAATATTGTTAAAATAATAAAACAGGAGAATCTTGATAATGTCATGATTCTCTTTGGAGGTCGTGGCTCAGGTAAATCAACATTTTTAAAACGTTTCCTTTTCCATGTAAGACCTAAAGAGTTTAACATCTATTCTGAAATTACTCTGGTTGACTTGATTGATTCGTCTCAAACAACCGCAGACCTGACCAATGAAATTTGGGAAAAGGTAAAAAAAGGAATTGACAAAGAAAACTTCTTCAATGGAGATAGGGAACAGATACTTGCTTTGTTCGCTTCTGAATTTGAAATTTATAAGAAGCAAATATTAGGTAATCTTGAATCTAACAGTAGTGACTATCAAACTTTATTAAGGACATTTATTACAGATTGCTTAAAAAATACAAAACTATTTTGTGAGAAGATATCTTTAAGATACAAATCAAAAAATAAGGGGTTGATTATATTCTTAGACAATATGGATCAACTTAGTCCAGAGTTACAGGACTCTTGTTATTTAACAGCTATTGAAATTGCAAAAAAATTAAGTTGCCTTGTAATAATTTCAATGCGTGAGGAACGATTTTACAATGCCAAAATAAAAGGAGTTTTAGATGCTTATCACACTCCCGGCTATCATCTTTCTGCACCTGTAATTCCACAAGTAATTATTAAAAGAATTAATTACATCATCGAGAAGTTAGACCTAACAACAGATGTTGACTTAGAATATGGTATCAAATCGACTACTGATTTAAATACCATAAAAGCATTTTTAAAAGTTTGCACATATCAATTAAGTAGAGAATCCAATCTATCAAACTTTCTTCGTTTCGCTACTCATGGTGACGTTAGGCAAGCTCTAGAGTTTTTTAAAGGATTTGTTTCATCTGGATATACTAATGTTGCTGAAATTTCATCAAATCTTTATTGGGTATTTCTAATTCATCAAGTCATAAAACCAATGATGATACCTGACAGGATGTTCTATGATGAAAAATTAAGCAGAATTCCCAATATCTTTAGGTTAAGAAACGACATAAATAGTTCACACTTTACTGGATCAAGAATATTAAATCTTTTAGTTCAAAAATATTCATCAAATTCAAATGGATTTACCGACTCTAAATTGTTTATCCAAGAATTTGAAGAAAAATATCATTCAAAAGAAGATTGTGAAAGTCACTTAGATATGTTTCTTAGAACTGGAATTATTGAATCAAGTAACCGTCTTGAATGTTTCGATGAACATGTTGACCAGATAAAAATAACTGCTTTTGGTAATTACATTTTTTCTTCACTTGCATTCAACTTTGCATACATTGACTTAATAAGTTTAGATTCTGGTGTTTTCAATGAAGAACTAAATAACTATTTTATTAAATCAGCAAATGAGGAAGCTAAACTGAAACAACAGAATAGAATAATGGACAGAATGCAAATCAGATTAGAAAGAGCTGACAACTTTATCAAGTATCTTCAAGTTCAAGAACAAGAAGAATTCGAACATTATAATTTTGACCCCTCCGAAATAAAATTCTCAGAGAGACTGCGTGCTATATTTAATGACGAAAAAGAAAGAATAATTGACAGTGCAAAACGAAATCAATAGAATAACTGGCTATAACAGGCGTTTGGCTCAATGGCGGGTGAAGTGGTTAATTGAACATTCTACCTCGCATCAATCCCGATGGTTATCGGGATGGTGTATTGACAGTTTTGTGCTCCGAAATCCGCCACTGCGCCGAGCGCCAAAACGTTGGCAGCAAGTGTAGAGCGACACCCTAAACATAACAGCAGACAATAAAAAATGAGCAAATTAATAGACATAGGAGTAGAAAAAGACCACATTGAATCCTTGACAAAGGCAAGTGGAATAACTGCACTTGCAGAATTGCTTTGGAACTCATTAGACGCTGATGCTGACGAAATACGAGTTGAGTATAAACCAACCAAACTTGGTGGTTACGAATACATAAAAATAATTGATAATGGACACGGCTTAACTTATGAAAAAGCACAAGACGTTTTTTCAAGACTTGGTGGTTCAGAAAAAAAACTTAAAACTCAAAGCCCTAACGGAAGACAATATCACGGAAAAGAAGGTAAAGGACGATACAAAGGACTTGCACTTGGAGACTTTGTTAAATTCACAAGTAACTATCAATCAAATGGTAGCACTTCCGAATTTACTGTTACAATAGACAGAAACCAACTTTCAAGAACAGAAATTAGCGACTTAAAACAAAAGCCAAAAGAAGAAACAAAAACAGGCTTTACAGTTGAAATAGGGAACGTAAACCTGAAAAATGCAGACAACGCTTTAAAACCCGAAAACAGAAAAGAACTTGAAGAAAAATTTGCATCATATTGGATAAGCTACCCAAAATTTAAAATCTATTTCAACAAAACCGAATTAGAATTTTCCTCATTAATTCGTAATTCTGACCAAATTGAAGTAAAAGCAGAAGTTGGCGAACTAACATATAAATTCATAATAAAAGTATTAGAATGGAATTTTGAAAACAAAAAGAAAACCTATTTATGTAATTCGCAAGGAATACCATTTTTAGAAACAACTTTAGGTATTCGTTCCAGTCTCCCCATTTCAGTATTTATTCAATCGGTATATATTGAAAAATTACATAGAGATAATACTTTAAATCTATATGAAGCAGACGAAATTCTTTTAGGAATTTCTAAAGCGTCAAAAGATTTTGCAAGAGAATATGTTAGAAAGAGATTACACGAATATTCAAAAGAATTTATAAATAATTTAAAGCAAAAAGGAATTTATCCATATAAAGAACCTGCCGACAATTTAATTGAAGAATCCAAAAGACAGGTTTTTGATATTGTTGCTTTACAAATTAATGAGTATCTGCCTTCGTTTAACGACCAAGACGACAAGAATAAAAAGCTAACTCTGACATTAATAAGTGAAGCATTAGAAAATGATTCAAAAAATTTAAGAAAAATACTCAATGATATTATAGAGCTTCCAGAAGAAAGAAGAGAAGATTTAGCTGAACTTCTTGAAACAACTTCGTTGTCTAATATCATTGATGCAATGACAGAAGTAAAAAATCGTTTACACTTTTTAAACGGTCTTGAACAAATTATTTACGATAAAGACCTTAACAAAAATATACTTGAACGAAAACACTTACATAAAATCATAATAAACGAAACTTGGATTTTTGGCGATGAATATACTTATGGAGTTGATGACCAAACCCTAAAAAATGTTTTAGGTACATACTTGAAAGACTGTTTAAAGAGAGAGGATTTTCAAGATATTGTAAACTCTGAAGATAATTCTAATCTAGAAACAATACCTGACGTTTGTCTTTGGCAACAATATAGTTTAGGTACAGCTGGAAAGGAAAATTTAGTTATTGAATTAAAGCGACCAAGTTTAAATGCAGGAATGACTGAAATGGGACAAATAATGTCGTATGCTTCAGAAGTTGCAAATGATAAAAGATTTCCTAAAGATAAAACAAGGTGGAAATTTCTTTTAATAACAAAAGACTTTAGTCCAATACTTGAACCTCAATTAAGACAAAAGAATAGAAAATTTGGACACGTATCAGAAGGAGAAAATTTTGATGTTTTCATTTTATCTTGGGGCGACATTATAAGTGAAGCGAAACAAAGACACGAATTTATAAAAGAAAAACTGAACTTAAACTTAAAGGACAACGAAGAAGGACTGAATTATTTGAAGACAAAATACAAACAGTACTTACCTAATGAAAAGTAGAGAAGAACAAAACACCAGCTGCCAACAAACTATTAGCAAAAGGCAAAAGCTCGGCAGACGTACAAAATTCAACATTAGTAATTATAATGTTCATTTGTATAAATATTGAGCAGACGATTTTAAAAGCCGTGCTTTCGCCAATACCCAAACCGTTGTGCGTAATTTGAAAGAACCAAAATGGAAACAAAACCAATTATAGTAGAATACTTAATTATTATCTTGCAAGAAGATACTTTTTGCGACAGTGATGTTGCTTTTTTGAAATTTTTGAGTGTAGATAGCAGCATCTCAATTTCTGATAAAGAAAAAACTATAACACTTCTTTCAAAGAAAAAAAATAAATTTTCAGTTTCATATTCATTAACAAGTGGCTTAGTTCCTTCACAGGCACAAAGATATTTTAAACTAAAGCTTTCAAGCAAAGAGGAAAAACTTAATGAATACACAGAATTAACTACTTTATTGGAAAAACTTATTTATAAGTTACATAAAGATGTAAGTATAAATGTGTTGTGGAATGATATTGCACGAAAATATGCAATAGAAGGATACGATTTAATTAATCAAGTAGAAAATTCACTTCGCGGATTAATTACCAATTTTATGCTCATTAACGTAGGATATGATTGGCACAAAAGCCATATCCCTATTTCTGTTGAGAATAGGGGTACTCATTTAAAAGAAACTTATTCTGATTATCTTCATCAAACATATTTTAGCGACCTAAAAACTATTTTGTTTGAAGGACAAAGAGATATAAATTTGAGGGATATTGGGCAAATACAAAAATTTATTGAAACGTGCATTTCAGAAAAGAAAACACAAATCCTTGTTGATGAACTGAAAGGAGTGATTTCAAAATCTTTGTGGGAGAAATATTTTTCAAATGACATCTCTTACAAAAAGAAAGAGTTAGAAGATGACCTTGACAAACTTAACACTTTAAGAAATGAAATAGCACATAATCGCCATATTAGCCGAGAAGCATTAGGCAAAATTCAAAACTTGTCAAAAAAAGTAATAAAGACTTTAAAATTAGAAATAGAAGATTTACCTAACAAAGTTCTTACACCCGAAGAACAGGATTTTCAAGTATATACTGAAATTAATAGAATTGCAAATTATAACTCTTCATTCTTAGGCTATTTAGCCGAAAATGCTGTTTCTGAATGGTATAAATTTAATTATGGGCACGATAATGTACACACAGAAGCAAGATTTAATTATAACGGAATTGTAAAAGAAATGGACATTATCGTTATTATTGATAGTGTGGCACAAGTAGGTGTTGAAATTAAAAGTTTGACTATCTCACATTTTCGGCAAATACGAAATCAGGCTGAAAACTTAGAAAAACTTATTCCAAAAAATATTGATGCTTTCAGAGAATTTCATATTGTCATAGTTATTCGTGATTACTCAGTGAATAGTGATTTGTCTTTTACAAACGAAATAGGTAAACTGCTTAATGAACTAAATCCAAAAATGAAATTAATTTATGGTTTTTTAGATAACAATGGCAAATTTGAACAAATATAACAAAATACGCACAACATTATGTTTGCGAAAAGGCGGGCTGATGTGCGTAATCGTAGGCTTTTGTACTTTCTATAAACTTTGTATGTAAAACAAGGAAAGATCCACCAAACCCACCCTTCGCAAACATTTTCCGTTGTCTTTTATTTAAAAATAGAAAAAAATGATTTGTCCTCATTGTTCAACAGCAGCAAACTTTGAATGGTCTACCTCATATCCTCAGGAAGTGAGTGAAGACAAAAAAACTTGCACAGAGATTGCTTATGATTGTTGTCCAAACTGTAAGAAATTAGTAGTATTTCTTCACCATGGCGTTTATCGCCGTACAGACTACGGCTCTTCTATTACAGAAATAGAATGGGCGAAACTAATCTACCCCAAAAGTTCAAATTTTGTTGGTTCGGAGGAAGTGCCTCTAATCTATTTAGAAGATTACGAGGAAGCCATTAAGGTTTTACCAGCCAGTCCAAAAGCTTCTGCAGCTTTGAGTAGGAGACTTTTGCAAAGCTTGTTGAGAGAAGAATTTAAGATTAAAGAAAAAGACCTCTCTAAAGAAATAGAAAGTTTTATAGTGTTAGAAAGAATTCCCACCCATTTAACTGATGCAGTAGATGCGATTAGAAATATTGGAAATTTTGCTGCTCACCCTTTAAAAGATAAGAATACAGGAGAAATCGTTCCAGTAGAGAAAGGTGAAGCAGAATGGCTTATTGAAGTAATTGAATCATTATTTGATTTTATTTTTATTCAACCGAAAAAGCTTAAAAGAAGGAGAGAAGAACTTAATATAAAACTTGAGAAAATTGGTAAGCCACCGTTGAAGAAAAAAAACTAAGACCAACATTGTACATAAATCATTCTAAGGGGGACGACCCTGCACGCTTTACGAAAGAGTTCGTTAGCGGTAACCATATATATAGTTAATTTGATAGCAAATTTTAAGGTCGACTTGCAAAGCTTACCTTCCTGAGTAACGATTTTGCTATCAAATTAAAGTGGCCATTGAGCTGATCATCACAGGAGCCGCAAAAAGACCGATTTAAAATGATAGCAAAATAGTGGATGCTTACCTAATCTATGAAGAATAGACTACTTTACTCTCCGTCTCGTCCAATATATCATCATAACCCATGTGAATACTCAAATACCGAGACCTTGATTTCAGAAACTGACTTACTTCATACTGAGGATAATAAAGGTAGTCGAGGATATTTCCAAAACGTACGCCTCTCATTGAAGCTTCACTTGACCGACTCTCATTTTTTTGCCGTCCTAAATTATTATCAGATTCTTTCCTTTCTGTCTCAACAACGATATCAATGTCATTTACCGTAGCTGATTCCGTAAGATAACTCCCAAAAAGTATCACCCGTTTTACCTTGTATAAGTAATAATCGTTGTGATTAACCTCTTTTACGCGTTCCATAAAACCATTAAAAATTTCGTCGGCTTTGGCTCTGCTAATAGACGGGATAGCCTTCGCCAGTCCTAAGGCATTACCTTTGGTGGTATTGCTATAGCTTACATTCTCCCCTTCTCCCTCCTCTTCAAGATAACCCTCTCCTATCAGGATTTTTAAAACACGTCCTGCCTCTTCTTCATCTATTTTCAAAAAATAGGCAATACCCCTTACTGAGGACGCCCTTTTATCTCTTAATAAATCTCTGATTTTGAGTACGGGAATGTCGGCAATCGTGTCTTTTGAATTTATTTTCATATTGATAGGATATGCTAACTCTAAGTTGATAATTTAAATGATTAAAGAAAAGCGATTTACTTGTTCATGGGCAATTATTTTATGGACGATTCTGATTATATAAAGTCACTTATGCTAGGTATAAATTGAGTAGATGGTAATTTTCAAGATAGATAAAAGATAACGTAATGGAGAGTTTTTCATAAGCTGAATTATGTGTTTATCCTATTTTCAACAACTTCTCAAACTCTTTGATGATTGTTTCGGGATAAACAATCGTGTATACTTTCTCCGTCATGGCAATCGTGTCATGCCCCAAAACATCCCTAATTACTTCCAACTTCACACCCTTATTCAGTAGGTACGTACCACAAGTTTTTCGCAGATTCTTTAGGGTTATGTTCTTTTTGACCCGAATGTTGCTCATGATAATTTTGAGTTGCTTGCGGATGGTGTCATACTTAAGAAGCGGAAGACTATAATCGTATTTCCCTAAAATACTCGCCGCTTCAGGTAAAAGTGGTATCGTAACAGGTTCTGGAACATTTCCCTTACGATACATTTTTTGGCGGGTCAACCTGATGGCCTTTATGCCTTCGATTTCTACCAAATGTTCTTCGGAATCAAAACGTACATAGTCGCAATAATCTAGCCCCGTAAAACACAGAAAAATGGCAATATCTGCACAGTATTGAAGCCACATATCTTCCGAACGAAAATCAATCAACCTTTGAAGTTCTAGTATGTGCAATGGCTCTGGTTTCTTGGGTCGATTTCGAGGTAGTTCTACGTCAAAAATTGGGTTTATAGCAACAAGACCTTGTTTTTTGGCTCGTTGGAAAGCCGTAGACAAATAACTAATATTTCGGCTCGTATGGTCTTTGCCAAACTTGTACTTCATCGTCAGGAATCTACGATACCGTTCGGCCACTGGTAAAGTAAAATGAATTACAGGTAAATCGACTTGCTTCTGAGAAATCAAAAAATCTTCCACAAGCTCTCTAGCTCGCACCCATTTGGCATAAGACTTGGGCTTGAGGGTTTCTTCGACCGTATCTGGATTTTGCAGATATTCAAGTAGGTCGTCAAATGCCTTTAGAACGGTTAAGTTCTTTTGCTTTTTCCCAACATAAACATCTACTATTTCTTGCGCAGTCACATACTCAGACATAGCCGACAATTCCTGCTCTAGGGCATCTAGGTCAGACTTAATCTTTTTGAGACGCCTGTTTTTAAGTTGAACATCATCCGATGTTCCAATGATTTTTTGGGTGACACTATCCCATTCTTTTTTCAGCACCTTTAGACCTGTAGACCTAGCGTTGGAAATCATGCCATTGATATTGACAATGAAATAGATACTGGCAAGTGCCGAGTGGTCAGGAATTTTCTCTTTACCTCGACGAGGGTAACGAAGTTGAAAATGGACGTCAAACATGGTTCTTTTTTCATAAAAATGAAATTTGAAGTGAGAAAAATGAAAATCTCTTATTCTTCAAATTTCTAGCCAAACACCCTAACATATTCCGAAACAACCCTGATGAATGAGTTAACGGTTTAAAGAATCAAAAATAGATGTACATGAGCTTTTCCGATGGTGTACATGAGAATGTACATTTTTTTAAGTATTTCGGAATGAAAGGCTTGCTTAGAAGTCAGCGGGCAGATAGTTCACAAACGCAAAAAACCGCGTTTGTGACGCGGTTTTTAGACTAATTTACAACTTGTAGCTCCCGAAGCTGGGCTATTAACACTAACAATAACCCGTTGATTTTAAGCTGCTTAACCCGTTTAGGCTAATACGTGTATCCAAATTTGTACCCAAATACCAAAAAAAATAGGGGTACAAATCCAGCTAAGAATACACTATCCGACTTTCCCAGTAAAGTGCGAATTTGGTTATCTTTTTCGGTCAACTGTGCTTTCAAGAAAACTACCATATCTTCTAAATCGGCTAGTCTTTTAAGTAGATAACCATCCCCCGAACTGTAAGTGTTTAAAGCTTTATCATCAACCAAAACGTCAGTTCTAAAGCCTGCAACTTGATATATTTCTTCTTCAGTAACGCCTAAAGCAGAAGCATACTTCTTCACAGTACTCTTCCTAACGCTGTCTCGTTCAAAAGTATCGTACACAGACTGCCTCACAACTCCAAGTTTTTGAGCTAGAGACTCTACACTACATTTTTTTTTATCGGCCAAATGCTTGATTGCCAAGCCAATATGATAACTAGCAGTAGTCATTATGAAAAAATTAAGTTTTAATGTTTGAAATATTCAGCTTAAAAAACTTACATTTGCTCGACATTTATAGACATTAAGTGCCAAACGTTGACAAATTAACGCAAAAACTGACAAAAAAAGACAATGTAACCTATTTTTTTATCAAACGGCTCAAATCCATGATGAACCAACTTACACCTAACCAAAAACGTCAGCTCGCCGCTGCTCTCTTCTCCTACTTCGGTGAGCGACACCCGACCAGAACGTGGCTCAAACAAGCCTACGAAACCCAAAAATATGGCCATGAACGAACCTTACTTCGTAAAATGGAGAATCAAGGTGCTAAACTCTCCGAAGCCGATGCCGATTGGGTTATTGACAACCTTATCCCAAAATTTGACCCGCTCCACTTACGTACCCTCTTCATTAGAACCCTCAACGCTATGCCCGAAGAGTTTGGTTACTCCCTTCCCGCTCCCAACTCCCTCACCCCTGCCTAAGCCTCCAATCAGTTGCTAACATGACTCCTGATACCCTGCGTAAAGCTCAAACCCTGCAAGACCAAATCCGACAGATTCACCTCGATGCCCAAGAGTTCAAAACCTGTCTCAACTTGGCCGCCATGCGCTCTAAATCCGACCCTCGCTTTGCCGCTCACGAACTCGCCAAAGTCCTCAAAAGTGTCGTCGAAGAATGGGAAGCTAAACATACCCAACAGCTACAAAAAATCTATGATAACCTCTAATGCCTATTATATCATGCAAAACTTTATCGCCTCCCCCTTCGACCTTACCGACCTCCGAATCCTTGACCAATTAATGACCGACATCGAACCCAAAGACGCCCTCTATCTGCTCAAAACTTTCATGAGGGTTTGGATTGAATCCGAAGACATCAATGGAAAACTTGCCACCGAAAGGTCGGGGCTTTACTTCTCCTATGAGTCCCTGATTGATTTCTTTGAGAAGCTTGAGAAGAACCGAGTCAACCTCCAGTGTCATTGCACTCCAGTACCACCTTCTAAGTAGGTACTGGACAACAATAAAGCCGATGGTAACGCATCGGCTTTATCTTATCAATCTAGCTAAAAAGTGGGAAGTGACTTTCTCCCCCCTCAAAGATACTAAAATGCCCATAGAATCTACTCCTATTCCTGAGCCTGTCCCCTCCTATTTCCAACAGCGGTTGGCTCAATTGGCCATCACCCCCGAACTCAATGAGTTGACAGCCGCTTCTTTTACCGACGACTACGCCCGACAAAGCTTCCCCATTTTCTCCGAAAACCTCAGCGGCGATATTCTCATTCGATACGCGGGTATCAATGGTTGGAAGAGCTTCTTCAAAGGAAAATCACAAGAGGCCGCGTATGTACGTACCCGTTTACACCCCTCTCGATGCACCAACGGAATGCCCAAATACCTCACCCCACGCGGGGCAGGTACGGAGGTTTTCTTCCCGCCCATGATTTTGGAGGCATATCATCAGGGTACCGAGCTTAAAACCCTCGTCGTCACCGAAGGGGAGTTCAAAGCCTTCAAAGCCTGTATGCACGGACTCGCTTGCGTGGGCGTACAAGGTATCCACAATACCCACGAAAAAGACCCCAATGGAGGAAACACCCTCAACACCGAACTACAAGCCGTGATTCGTCAATGTCAGGTCAAAAACCTGATTTTTCTCCTTGATAATGACTGCCTTACCGTCGAGTATGACGAAGATAAAGACCTCGCCAAAAGACCTACCTTGTTTTACAGTGCCGTCCGCAATTTTCGTGAGTACACCAAACACCTCGAATGTGACGTTTACTTTGCGCACCTCAACCCCGAAAGGCCCGAAAAGGGCATTGATGATTTGTTTTGTGAGCAAGCCGATAAAGTCCCCCAAATCGTCGAAGAACTCCTCAAATTTAAGCTCAAAAATCCTTACTTTTTCATCGAAAACGTGACGGATAAAAGCCTCAAAAAGCTCAGAAGTTACTTTGGTATCGACAACGCCGAATCATTCTATTTCAAGTACGAAGAGGTTTTGACCGACAAAAAATTCCGCTTCAATGGCTATTTCTACCAATACAACGGCCTCGAACTTAAACGGCTCGTATCGGATGCTATCAACAACTTCGTGCGCATTGGGGATGATTACTACGAAGCCTACCAAAAGCCCAACAAAGAGGAACGAATGGAAACCGTTTTTGACAAACGAAAGAAGGTCACCATTACCGACGATTACGGTAAAGATGCCCATTTGTTCATCAAACGCTACAAAGGATTTTGCCTCGTTCCCTCTCACCACAACTACCGACGCGAAATCAATCAGTGCTATAACACTTACTATCCGCTGAGTCATCAGCCCCAAGCGGGTAGCTACGAAAACTCGCTCAACCTGCTCAAACACATCTTTGGCGATAAGCTCGAATTTGCCCTGGACTACATGCAACTTCTCTACCAACGTCCCGCCCAATTGTTACCCATTTTGCTGCTCCAATCCAAGGAACGCGAAACGGGTAAAAGTACTTTTGGTCAGTGGCTTAGGGATATTTTCGAGTCCAATAGCGTCAAACTTGGCAATGCTGATTTACAGGGGGATTTTAACAGTGCTTTTGTGGAGAAATTGTTGATTGTGGTCGACGAAACGAGTTTGGAAAAGAAGGCCACTTCCGAGGCTATCAAACGCATGTCGACCGAAGTGGGAAAGGTCATCGTCAAGAAGAAAAGCGTAGCTGAGTACGAAACGGACTGGATTGGTAAGTTTGTGTTTTGTACCAACAACGTGGGGACTTCGCTCTACATCGGGAAGGGAGAAACGCGCTACGCCGTGTTTACGGTACCGCCTTTCCCCAAAGAGAAAAAAGACCCCCACATGCAACAAAAACTCAGGGAGGAGATTCCCGCTTTTTTGCATTTTCTTTTGAACCGTGAGTTACACTACCCCCAAAAAGGGCGTATGTACTTTGATTTTGAAGTGTACAAAACCAACGAGCTAGACGAGGCCATTGATGCCAACATTTCGGTGGTTGAGCGTGAAATCAGAAACTACATTCAAGATTGTTTCGATACATGGCCTTATCTGAAGGAATTATCTTTTACGGCCAAAGACCTTGCCGATGAGCTAAAAGACAACTCCAAATTCATTGACCGTGTAGCATTGGTCAGGAGTCTGAAAAACGACTTAGAATATACGCCTACCCCAACATCTACACGGTACCAGTTTTACAGTTTGAAAGCCTTTTCGATTGTTCCCGATGATTTTTCTCCCGTATCGAGGGTGGGTAAATGTTACTGCATCCATCGGGAAATTTGGGAAACTGGAAAAGTACAAATTCCAGAACCACCACCAGAATTACCGTTTTAAGCCAACGAAAAAAGTCAAGTATCACAAAATGAGATACTTGACTTTTTTGTGTAACTACTTTGTAACTAAATCCCCAAAAAGAAAAGTTACAAAGTTACAAGCCAAAAGGGGGTATTGCAGGGCTGAAAATGAGATTTTCAAAAAAGTACCTCTAAAAAAGTTACAAAGTTACAATGAGTAGTAAGTAGCAGAGAATCACTTTATTAGACATGTAACTTTTTTAAAAAAAATAGTTACAAAAAGTTACAATTAGTTACAAATTGCTATCTTGTAACTTGTTACTTTTGTAACTATTTTTTGGTGGGTTTTCACCAGTGGTGCAAACGCAGCAAGCCCGATTCTTTGAAAAGTACACAACACAGCTGTTTTAAAACCTCTTTACCATGATTTTGTTTATCCATCTATCATTACTTTGTACCTAGAATGTCACCCTAATAATAAGTAGATTTATTCATACCATTTACATATAATACCTAATCCCTTACACTTATGGCAAACGAGTCAACTACTAAAGAATGGTATAGAAAACCTATTTTTTATATACCAGTTGGCCTTATTATTTTGTGGATAATCCTTTCTCCTTCAACAATACTTGCTCTATACAACTTGGCCAGCATATTAATTCCTTTACTTATTGTAGGGGTGGTTATATGGGGATTTTTTTCTCTATTTAAAGGAACATCCAAAGAGGAAAAAGCAGCGGAAACGTTAAAAGTTAAACAACCAGAAATCGAATTTTGGAACAGATTGGGGGCTACCCCAGAAGAACGTGAAAAGAGCATCAAAAAGTTGTTTGATACTAATTCAGCAAGTATCCCTTTTGGAACAAGATGGGACTTTACAGGTAAGGATGGACAAGGGCGCACAGACAGAAGATGTTTTGTGCAGTTTCAAATAAGCAGAAGTCTAGCAACCATGGAACCTAGAGAAAGGGAGTTTTTGAAAATTACTTTTCTTTTATACAACAGTGGGCACCTAAATGAAAATGACTGGCAGCATTTTAGGTTTGCGTTGATAAATGGGAATGGAAAAGCTTCCATTGATGATTTCTCTTTTGCGGCTTATAGAGAAACTACTGGCATCCAAGATGGCCCAACAGCAGTAAAATTTTATCAAGACAATGATAATGCTTCGGTTGATTCTGTAATCAATGAATTGCTAAAAATAATTGAAAATCTTAGCGAAAAGAATAACGCTCTAACTAAAGAGTTCAAAAATCGTATTTATGGTAGTGATTCATGGTTTCATGAAGACGACATAAAAGACAGCATATTTAATCGCCAAGGTGAATACCAGCTTACTTTAGGAGAATTTGAAGGTAATAATACGCTTTTGAATTACTCTGGTGATGGTTCACTTATTACAATTGCACCTCCAGGTTCTGGAAAGACTCAATGCTTTGTATTCCCTAATTTACTTAACTGGAAGGGTGCAGCAGTAGTACTAGACCTTAAAAATGAAATATATCTAGCTACAGCAAAGTGGAGGAAAGACAATATTGGTGAAGTGTATAGATTTGCCCCTCATGACCCTAACAACAGCAATAGTTATAATCCTTTGTCATTTGTTCGAGATGACCCTGATAATGTCTGGGAAGATTCACGTTTTCTAGCAGATATAATGATTATACCTTCAGGAGCATCAGATCCATTCTGGGAAAATATGGCTCGTGATGTACTAACTGCAGCAATAGCCTATGTTACATTTAATAATAACTTTGCTGATAGAGCCATGTCTAAAGTTTTAGACATAATTTATGGTATTGGGTGGGACGAAATGATTATTTCTTTAAAAACAAATGTACTAGTTGCCTCCATGAAAAGAATGGGATATGCGTTAGGAGACATAGAGAAAAAGCAACGAGATAGTATTTTAAAAACAGCTCAAAGTAGTCTAAGTGCATGGCAAGGGGAGAGAATTACGAAAATCACTCAAAAATCAGATTGGAATCCTTTAGATTTAAGGGCTAGCAAACCTACTATTTATATTTGCATTAAAGCTAATGAAATAGACAGCTATCTTTCAGTTATAAGAGTATTTATTGCACAACATATTCGCATACTCACCACTGAGTTACCTCCAAGGGACTCAACTCCAATATTATTTATGCTTGATGAACTACCTAGGTTGAAAAAAATGCCGCCCATTGATGAAGCCCTAAACATAGGAAGACAGTACGGCATCAAATTATGGATGTTTGCTCAAAGCTATGGACAACTCAAAGACGCTTATACTGACGCTGAAGGGCTAATTGGTAACTGTGCCGTTCGTACATTCATGAATCTCCCTCTCAACGATGAGTTCACAACAAAAATTTCTGACCAACTTGGTTATCGTCATGACAGACTAGTAAATACAAAGGAAAAACTTGTTGAACCCGTTGAACTTGCTGGCCCCAATTACCGAAACTATATTATTGTTTTAGCAACTGGGACAAAGCCTGTTAAAATAAAAAAGAAGTTTGCATATGAAGACGCAGATTATTTATCTAAAATGAAATAAAAAAGCATGGAAAAGGGGGTTGGAATACTAGCTTTATTACAAGAAAGAGAAAAAATGTTGCAAGAGCAGTTAAAATTATTGCAACAAAAAGAAAACGAGTTGCAACAAACTAATGAAAAGCAAAATATTTTTGACCTCAAAAAAGTACAATTAGAAATCAAACAAATTGAGGCTGAAATAAAAGAGAATCAAAGTGACCAAATTAAAGAAATAGATAAAAATAAAGTTCGGGAGAAAGAAAAGGATGCTTTAGAACAAACCTACGACCAATTACAAGAATTAGCAAAAGTCTCTACTGAGAAGGGTATACAAGAGCCACTACAGTTTGAAGCAAAAAATGTAGTAGACCCTATTCTTGCGGTAGCTATTGGAACAGCGGCAATTACAAGTATGTTATCAGAAACAAATGTTAAAAGAGATGTGGTAAAAGAGTGGGAAAAAGATATTGAAAAAAAAGAGGAAGAAATCAATGAAAAATTCAATAAAACCTTAAATGAAGTTGAAAAAAGCCTCCAAAAACAATTAGTTTATATAGAGCAACGCTATAATGATGCACATGAAAAACAAATTAAAGTAGACCAGTTAAAAGATACTATACAAAAAGTAAAAGACGATATAGAAAAAGAAAAAGGCACAGAATTAGAGCGTATATCAGAAAGAAGAAATAACCTCGAAAAAATAAAAGACGCCACTAAAGGAATGGAAGAAGGAGAAAGGCAAAGAATAATTCAAGGTCAAAGAGAGCTTGAGAAAAAACTTGAAATTGAGAAGCAAAGGTAACAATGAAAAGGAGAATGAGATTAACCCCCTTTCCCACCTCTTACAAGTTTAAAAGAATTTACTTAGTAGTAAATAGCTAGGCTAGAACAATCAAATCTCACTTCAACCGACTAAACCTCACAGGGTCAATTTTGAAGTAGTCACAGAAAGTACGCACCGTAATCAACCGTAGCCCCAACTCCCTACGTATCTTCGCCATTTTGTATTCGGCATACTTCGTCG
>VFQP010002679.1_pt1 | contig 19428 bp, 17 predicted proteins | sample 3512351 | NCBI WGS metagenome assembly VFQP01 (sample SAMN10412372, study PRJNA504923) | tailings metagenome | isolation source: Relicate 1 Philex TSF1 revegetated site | place: Philippines: Tuba, Benguet | collected 2017-08-29
TCTGTTTGGATACCTCGGCGGGGCCGGAGCCCAGCTACCGGGCATATCAGATGTCCCGTGGAACAGCCGCTCACGGGCAAGAACACAAGACCAAAGATCAGGCGAATGTGTGTATTTGCACGTTGGATTCGCATCTGTTTGGACGCCTGGGCGGGTTGCCAGGGCCCAGCTGCTGGGTGAAGCGCAAAGGCCAGGCGGGCTAATGCACATGCGCACAGACACGCCCCCCACCTGTAGGTGGCGCGCCAGGCGGGGTCCAGCACGAGCGGCGCGTTGGGGCCGATGAGCATGGCCACGGCGCCGGCGCCCCCTGCGGGGCACACAAGGGTAGCTGTTGGTTGTGTGCGTGTGGCGGCGGCATGCTGATTGAAAACCTCGGCGTGGGAATGGCGATGAGCGAAGGAGGGCGTGCGGCGGGTGAGGGGTTGCAGGGCGCTGGGAGGCACGCAGCGGCGCCGGACGTGGAGCGCTTGGGGGTGCGGGATAGCCTGCCTCAGCACCTGTGGCCCGGGCGGACGAGCCCGGCGCACGTGTGACAGTGCATGGTGGCTCTGCATGATGCGCGCTGGCCGCACCTGTGGCCCGGGCGGAGGAGCCGGGCGCGTACGTCGCCACGTCTGTCGTCACCACCAGCGCAATGCGCCCGTCCCAGCAGCTGCTCTCCACCCTGCGCCACGACGGATCCACGCAAACGCGCGGACGGCGCCAGTGAGCAGAAAGCCACGTCATGCTGCGGCTTGCGCCCCGCCGTGCTGGTGTGAGGGCCGCTGCGGCTGGCACTCGGCGAATGGGTGATGGCGCTGGATGTGCCCGCGTCGCCCGAGGTGGCTCACCAGTTGACGCTGTTGAGGAAGGCTGCCGTGCCGCCGTAGCAACCGTGCACGCAGTCCACGCCCTGCGGACACGTGGGGGCCGCGCGGTCCAAACGGAGCAGCAAGACTCAGAACAGCGACAGCGCCCTCGGGTCAGGGCAGGAAAGTGGCCACGTTGCGCCGCTGCCGGCGGCGTGTTGATGCGGACTGAAGAGTGCCGCAGCTGCGCGGCTGAGCGCACACCTGTTTGCCGCTCATCCTCTCTTTCCCCTGGCACACTTGGGCCGAATCGGCAAACACCGCTCAGCACCTGTCTGTCCTTGGGCGCACCCTGGGCACCTAATCTTGCGGCGATTCTGCTGTGACCAGGCGGCTCACCTCGAGGTCGTGGTTGCCGGCGGCGCCAATCAACTGCATCAGGTAGCTCTTGACGCTCTTGCTGCGGTCCGGCCCACTCTCACTGCCCACCTCTAGCCTGCACACCAGCCGTGCGCCGCAAGAACAGCCACGTAGCTGTCCAGTGTCGCTGCCCGTTATCGCAGGGCCCACCTCTCGCCTGCACATGTGCACCTCAGCCCACGAAGCAAGACCGCGCTGGTTGCTGTGCGGCCCGGCCCGCGCGCGTGCGCGCTGCGCCCCACGTCCAGTCGCTTTCCACCGGTAAACAGACGGGGCCCCTTCGGCGTCGTCCGGCCCGCCGACATAGCCGGGTGTGGGGTCTCGGTGCTTCTCCCCTCCCCTCTGCTTGCGCACAGACGATGACACGTGCCCCTGGGCCCCCCTGCCCGCGCCACCGCACACCTGGTCCCCGCGCCGAGGCCACCGCGTGCCTGCTCCCTTGCGCCAGGACCACCCGGTGCCCGCTTCCCGCGCGGCGCGCCCATACCCGCACCTGCCGATGCGCCGGGGGTCCACGCCGTGCTTCTCCATGAGCGAGTGCACGCACGTGAGCGCCATGGACACCGTGTCCTCGCAGTGCCCAGGGAAGGATAGCGACACCTGCGTGAGGCGCGTCCGGTTGCCACGCACGCGTCGTGCGTGCGTCGCGCGGCGCCCGGGCAGCGCCGGCGTGCGTGTTGGGCACAGCCCGAGGACGGACTGACCACCACGCAGGCCCCGGCGATTGGCAGCGTGCTTCTGCGAGTGCCAGGCTGCTGCTGCTGCTGCGCCTGGGCGCCGGACCCGACATCTCCAGTAGTACCGGCGGCAAAGAAGAGCGACCTGGGGAGGTGACAATCAGTTCGAGGCGCGCACCTGCTCGAGCCCCTTGATGTACTTGCCGGGCACGCCGTCCATCACTTCGAGCTCGGCCATGTCCACCTGCTCGCACGTGCAAGCGTGGCGCACGCCAGGGCCGCGGCGCTCACGGCAGGGCCGCGCGCTACTGACGCAGCCGCTGGGGGTGTTGCTGCGAGGCCTGCTGCTGCCGCTTCGCTGCGTGGCTCTCCTCCTGGTGCTGCGGCGTCATCCCGCGCTTGCAGGCCCGCCGCGGCGCGCGCGCATCCGCGGTGCTGCCAGGAGGGAGCTGCCTCACCATGGCTGGGGGCGTGTACACCTCTATGGCGAGGATGCCGACCTGCATGCGCAGAGCAAGAGAGCAGCTGCTGCTGAGGGGTGAAGATCACGCCCGAAAGTCCCGCGGGAGCGCCGGCTGCGCAGCCTCACGTTCAGCGGTCGTTGCGCCATCGCTGAACGCAGCCCCTGGATCGCGCTCCCTCGCCCTGCCGCGCGCAGGGCGCGCCAGGATCCTGAGTAAGACCGCAAAGGGCGGATCAGCGCCATGCAGCCTGGCCCCTTCAAGCTCCTGCTCGCTGCTTGGCGTGCAGGGAAAGCTTGATTGTGCTGTCACAGAGAGTTCCACGCTTCAGCTGATCCTGAGGGGGCCTGGCCACGTCGCTTCCGAGCCGTGGACCAAGCGTGTACGCGTGCCGGCACGCACGGACAGGACTTGCACTAGGTGGTTCAAGAGGAAGAAGAAGCGTTCGACAGATCTGCTAGAGAAGACTACCGCTTCAGAAGGATCCTCACAGGCGGCCGCCCGCCCACGTCTCGAGGAGCAGGCCCACGTCGGGGGCCACGGCGTCCTGCTGGCCCTTGCCCTGCGGCGGCTGCGCCACGGACGCCTGGCGCGACGGCATGGGTGAGGAGGCACCCAGCACCGACCCGCCGTAGGCGCTGCGCGGCGTGGTGGGCCCGCCGGGCGTGGCGACTGCACGTGAAGACGCACACCCCACCGAGGCAGGAGCACCAGGCGATTGGTCCGAGTAGCGGCATGGGCGGCAGCAGCAGGCAGCGCAGAGAACGGCAGATGGGTGCAAAGAAGCAGGCGAGTGGTTGAGAAGCTGGAGTGCTGCCCCGCCGCCGACGTGCATGGAGTGGCGTGCTGGGCAGAGGCGAGAGTAGCTCCTCCGCTCACCGCCAGACGGGACTGGCGCGCGCGCCGCTGCTGCCGCGGGCGCCATGGTCAGCATGCTGGCCAGCTCGGAGAACCAGCCCGGCGCGCGCTTGCGCACGGCGGCAAACTCTGCGGGCGCGCACAGCACGCGCAGCGTGAGGAGAATCCGAAGCATCAAGCCTGATGCCTTCCACAGGTTGCACTGGCATCGTGACGCCGTCCCCAGCGGCGGACCGCCGCAGCACGACCGCCCCAAGGTTCTGTTCTGTGCCGCTCCGCTCCGCTTTTGTGCTTCGGGTGTCGGGTAGGGCCGTGCCAAACGTCCGTGCCACCGTCAGTGTCCTGGCAGCCGGGTGACGCATGCTCTGGCCTGGGCTGGTGCCTAATCTTCCTCGCTGCTGATCCTTGCTGCCTTGCCACGGCGGTGAACCGCCCCGTCATGCAAGTACCACACACACACGACACGAACCTGCGACGGTGGCGGCGCCGTCGACCGAGGCCGCCGTGTCCCTGGGCGCGCCCCCGAGCCCAAAGGCGTCGCTGCACACAGACCTCGCCTCGAGCGGCATGCGGGTGGCCAGCATCTGCTTGAAGCTCTGCAGGGGGCGCACAGTGGTGGCCCAGGCGAGCGCAGCACGTCAGGGTGTGGCCCATTGGAGCGGGCTCTGCTCCACAGAGCATGCCCTGGGGCTCTCGCTGGGCGAGCCTGCACCAAGCCACGCACCTGCAGCTCGTCGCCGCTGGACAGCGCAAAGGGCGCGGCCGCCTTGGCCTTGATGTCCTCCAGCTCGCCCTGCAGCTTGCTCTGCAGCTTCTTGAGCACCTGGTTCTCCTCCTCCAGCGTCTGGACCTGCGTCGTTGAGCACCGCGCCGCTTCGGCAGGAGCAGCTGTTGCCCCCGCGCCCGCCGCACCGCCCACCGCAACCTCCCGTCCGTGCGAGCACAAAACGCACCTTTTGGCTGGTCTGCATGTGCGCGCTCATGAACTCCTTGAGCCTGCAGGCGCACGTGCTCGTGGAAGGAGCACAGTCAGCAGGGACGCGGCGCGGCGGATCCGCAGGGCTGCGCGTTGGTGTGGGACGGCACGGCGTCGCCTCACCGCTTGTTCTCCTCCTCCACGGCCTTGAGCATCTGCAGCTGCTGCTGGATGCTGGACGCGTCCTGTGCGGCCGCTGGAGCGCCGCTGAGGCCTCCCTGGTCGCGCGCCTTTGCAGCGTCGCCAGCTGCGCGCGGGGGCTTCCCGCTCTTGGCGAGCGGCGTGCCCGGCGGCCCAGTGCTGTTCTTGCTGCTGTTCTTGCTGTTCTTGGCCTCGACGGGCGAGCCGAAGACGACGCCCGGAGTCGGATACAGCGCTGGGGTGGCCTCCCCATCTGTCCCCTTCTGCTTCTTCTCCCCGCGGCGCCTGAAGAGCCTGGGCAGCAGCGTGATGCCCAGCGCGGACAGCGTCGCGCCGATAATGACGCCTCCTGCGCCAGTGAGCGCAGAGCCCACTGCCCCGCGCGGCATCCTGCTGCTGCACTGGACGGAGGGCGACGGAGGGCGGGGTCGCTCGAGCAAGCGCGCGCGGAGAAGCCGAAGGAGGCCGATGCGCCTGTGCCAATGTGCGCTGCGTCTGGCCTGCTCTTCTCAAATGCGCGGGGCGCTAGCAGGCAAAACGGCTGAATGGTGGCTTCGTCAGGCTCGGGCCGCCCAGCCAGAGAACACACACGCAGGACGCGATGCTCTGACGATGTCGAAGCGCAGGGTCGTGAGCGCGACGCTCTGGAGGCGGCTGGGCCTCTCTGGCTCCGGCTCTGCCGCCCCAGGCCAGAATGGGCAGGAGGCCGTGTCCACCAGCCGGGGCAGCAAGAGGTGGCTGTGGACGGCGCTAGGCCTCGGCGCTGGTGGTGCCGCCGTCGTGGTGGCGTCCAGCGGCGGCCCGAGCGCGGCCGGGGTGCGTGTTTGTTGCGCTCGCCCCGAAGCGGAAAGAGCTCGAACGCACGGCAGGGCGCGCGTTGAGTCGAGCGCGATGCTGCTTACCGCGACCCACACGCGCGATCGCCCCTGCCCCCCCCCCCTGCGTCACAGCAGGGGCACGCCTGGAGCGCGGGCGAGTGGGTCCGGTCGGCCCTGCGAAGGCTCACTAGCGGGGAGACGCAGCCGCGGCAGCTCCAGCACGCAGGCGACGACCAGCACCTGCTGGACGCCACGCCGGACGACGCGGACGCGTTCCCGCCCGCTGGTGCGGGATCCCTCGTCCCCACCACTCGTGCTCAGTCAGCAGCACCTCACCCCACGCCCGCGCACACAACCATCATCAGCAGCAAGGAGGCCGCTCAGGACGTGCTGCTGCCACCTGCCACTGCTCGCCCTGCGTGCCGCAGGCGGCGTGCAGGGCTTCTTCATGCGCCTGCTCGCCGACTGGTGCGCCCAGCCCGAGCGCAGCCAGCTGGCCGTGGCGCTGGGCGGCGGCCCGCTGCTGGACTGGCTGGTCGGCGTGGCCACGGCGCCGCAGAGGCAGGGGGACCCCGACACCACGCTGGGCGAGCGCCTCTGGGCGCCGCACGAGCAGGAGCAGCAGCAGGCGCAGCGGGCGCTTGTCTCCCTGCTGCAGTCCGGTGAGAGGACGACGCCTTTTTGGCCTTCATGAGTCTCCAGCGGCGAGCGTGAGCGGTCGCGCTACAGCCCGTGGCAGGTGGACGCAGATCACGCGGCGTGCGCGCTTGTGCTTGGGCCCACGCAGACGACACGGCGCCGCTGGTGGTGGAGCGGGCGGGCGCCGTGCCCCGCCTGCTGCGCTACTGCCTGGCGCACCTGGACGCCGCCGCGCCGCCCGCCGCGGGCGACAGCGCCGCCGCCGCCCAGCAGCAGCAGCAGGCGGGGGGAGCGGCCGTGCAGCAGCTGCTCCTGGCGCTGCAGCGGCGCGCGTTCCAGGGCCTGGCAGGCGGCGGCGACGGCGGGTGGGACGCCGGCGGCCGCCGCGGCGGCGGCGGGTCGCTGGAGGAGGACTCTTCCAGCGGGATCGCGCGCATGATGCACAGCATCCTCGGCGGCGGGAGCGGGAGCGGCGAGGGCGGCAGGGCGCATGATGGGGAGGGCTTGGAGGCGGCGGCGGGGTTCCGGCGAGGCGAGGCCTTCCTCTCTGACCTCCAGGACGTGATGGCCATGGTGCGCAGGGGACCACGAGCCCTTTTCCTTCACCCTCGGCGTTGCGCACACCTTGAAACCCGCGGTGGTGGCGGGCCCTTACTCCGCGCCAGCCTGCCGGCAAAGCCTTGGTCATGCCGTGCTGTCCAACACACGCGTGCAGCTGCTGGACGGATCTGTCGACCCCGACGCCGCCCCGGGCGCCCTCGCCCGCGACGGCCTGCCCGCGCCGGCGCCCCCGCCGCCCGCCGCCGCCCTGGCCCCGCCGCCGCCGCACCCCGCGGCCCCGGACTTCCCCCCCGCCGCCGCCGTGCTGGGGCCGCTGTACGTGCAGCGCCTGTGCGCTGCGTGGCTGGCAAGCTGGGCCGAGGCGCACCCCGCAAACCGCGAGAAACTCACGGTGCGGGGCCGCACTCTTAAGCCCTTCCTAGGGTTGTACTCGGTTCGGCATGGCGGCGGCATGGGCGCCCAGAGCGTGTGGAGCTCGATGGTGTGCCCTCATGCAGGGCTTGAACGTGGCGGCGGCGGTGACGCACGTGGCGGCGCAAGTGAGCGGCCGGGCGGCGTCCAGCGAGGCGCGCGAGGTGCAGCTGCAGCTGGTCAGGTGAGTGCTAGGGGTGGTGTTGCCGGCTTTGGCGACGGACAGAGGCGTGGGGAGGTGCACCTGCAGCTGGTCAGGTGAGTGCTAGGGGTGGTGTTGCCGGCTTTGGCGCCGGACAGAGGCGTGGGGAGGTGCAGCTGCAGCTGGTCAGGTGAGTGCTAGGGGTGGTGTTGCCGGCTTTGGCGACGGACAGAGGCGTGGGGAGGTGCACCTGCAGCTGGTCAGGTGAGTGCTAGGGGTGGTGTTGCCGGCTTTGGCGCCGGACAGAGGCGTGGGGAGGTGCAGCTGCAGCTGGTCAGGTGAGTGCTAGGGGTGGTGTTGCCGGCTTTGGCAACAACGGAGACGTTGGGCGGGTAGGCGTGGGGCAGGAGGCTCTGCACGCCCTGCCTCTCACCACAAGCGGCAGCAGGGACGCCTGAAGCAGCATCTCGTGCCGCTCGCCTCCACGCACGCCGTCGCAGGCTGGTCGCCGCGCTGGCGCAGTGCCCCGCTGCGCTGTCCGCCTTCATCCAGCAGAGCATGCAGCCAAGCCCGCACAGCCCCGCAAGCCCTAGCGGCGGCGCCGCCCACTCGGCGCTCTTCCTCCCGCTGCCCTCCCAGTCGCCGCTCGACCACGCCGACCTCTTTGCCCCCGGCGCCTCCACCACATCGCTTCTACGTGACGAGTCGGTGGCGGTTGGGCAGCGGTACGGCGGCGGCACGGCGCAGTACCACTTGGCGGGGTGCGTGCAGCCGCTGCTGTACATCACGGCCGACGCGGCGGTTGACCAGGACGGCCCGCGGGCGGTGGCGGCGCTGGCGGCGCTGCGCGCGCTGCTGGTGCGCGGCGGCGTGCCCGTGGCGGCCGTGGCGGCGGCAGAGCCGCTCATGCCGCTGCTGCACAAGATTGCGCAAGGTGTGCGGGGGGCGTGCGGGGTGCCTGTGCCAGTGGAGAGGGGAGTTTTCTCACGCCATGCTTGCTGCACGCTGCCGTGCAAGGTGGACAGGGCCTCGCTGCATCCGATTGATTGCGCCCTGCTGCGCGTCGCGCCGTGCCTGCCCGCCACGCGCTTCGCCGCGGGGCGGCTGCACCCCCTTGAGGCCTCGCTGTGCGCCACAGGCGGCAAACGGCGGAGTTCCGTTGCCCCTGGAGGGACCTGCTAGAGGCCTGCTGCCGCTGCGCCGGCCGCCGCTGCTCGCAGGGTCGGGCGGCGGCGAGATGCGCGGCGCCGCCATTAGGGTCTTGGCGGCCATGGCGCACTGCCCTCGGTCCCTGGGCGACACGCCGGCCGTGGCGCAGCACGTGGCGTCGTGGCGGTCGTGGCTGCTCGACACGCTGTGCAAGGACCTGAGGGGCGCGCAGCACGACGCGCTGCGGCGCGACTGCTGCGAGGCGCTGACAGGTGCGGGACGGGGTGGTCCATCGTGGTAGGGAGGTGCGCGGGGGCGGGGCTTGCCGCGGCGCGGCGTGCTGCGAGGCGCCGACAGGCGCAGGACGGAATGGGGCTGCGCGCGTCGCTTCTGGGGCGTTCAGCTTCCCCCCCTGACCTGTCTGCCGCTCACCGCGCCACGCTGCGTCGCGCTGGTGACGCCTGCCTTCAGCCTGCAAGACCAGGACCATCACGCACAACCCCCGCCACACCACTCTTGCCCTGCCCTCGTGCCCCGCAGAGCTGGCGGCCCTGCCAGGCGTGGTGGGCATGCAGGTAACGCACTACTGGCTGGCGGCTCTGCTCGCCACGCTGGCCACGCGCGTGTGGCCGTACAACGCCGTCGTGTACACGGGGCCACGGGTGAGCAGTGCCGCTGAACACGCTTCTCCGCCTCTCCTGTTCATTTTCCATTCCCTGATTTCTTTCACCGCTTTCTCCATCTTGCCGAAAGGTAGTAAGATGTTGCGCGTGCGAATCACGGTGCACCGACCACCGGTGTGTGTGTGTGTTTGCGCGGGCTGGGCGATGCGGCGTGCAGGACCAAGTGATCCTTCCCAAGACGCCAGAGCAGGTGGCGGCCGCCGCGGCGGCCGCCGCGGGCGGCGCCGGCGGCGGCGGCAACGGCAACGGCGGCAGCGCGGCCTTCATTGATGCGCGCGACCTGCTGGACGCCGTGCCGGTGCTGCCCTCGCACATCGCCTCAGGTTCGCGCTACGGGTTGCTCTGTTGCATTGCGTGCTGCCCTTGCCTCGCGCATCGCTTCAGGTGTGCAGGGCCGGTGGTGTGCGTCCTCGCGGGCTGCTCCGCCCTCTCGTCCCGCGTCCTTCGTTCGTGCGCCTCCCGTGCCGGGAGCACTCGTGGCGATTCGGCACGGACGCAGCACTAGCGCTGCTAGTGCTTGATTCGCCACGTGCCCTCTGGCGCCTGCGTGTGGGCGCCGTGGCGGCTGCGCTGTGGGTCTCGGCACACCGCTGGCCTTGCTCACAATACCTCTTTTGCCTGTCTCTGCCCGGTATGCGGGTGCAGTGGCGGCGGCGCTGGAGGAGGCCTCTGCCGCCGTGGTGGAGGAGCACGAGCCCCCTCCCGACTTTGACCCCAGCGCCGGCGCGCCGGCGCCCCTGGCGCGCGCCATGTACCGCCAGGTGAGAGGGCGGGAGGGGCAGGTGCAAGGGAGGGAGGCACGCGCCGTACACGTGAGCTTCAAGGTGCGAGGGAGGGAGGGAGAGGCACGCGCAGTGCACTTCCCAGGTGAGACGGAGCGCCGGGCAGGGAGGTGCAGTCCACTTGCGTGACAGCACGCGCCGCTGAACCCTCGCCGCAAGCCCCCGCCGCATGCGCAGGCCGCGCACGCCGTGGACGTCATGGTGGCGGAGAAGCGCGTCTGCCAGGCGCTCGAGGTGCGGCGCTACCCTAAACCTAGCCCCAAACCACCTCACGCCGCGCAGCCCAAGCCCTAACCGCATGCCCTAACCTGCATTCCCGAGCAGGTGCTCAACGCGCTGGTCGCCGCCGACCCCGCCAAGCAGCGCTGGCTCCTCTCGGTCGGCGTGCTGCCGCTGCTGCAGCGCCTGTGCGAGCCGCTCGACCCCGAGGGCCAGCTCGAGGCCCTCGCAAACCCTAACGCCATGCGCGGCGGCGACGGCGACGACTCGGCGCGGGGCCCCGGCGGCGCAGGGGTCGGGTACCGGTTTGGGTCCAAGCGGACAACGGGCGGGCACGGCGGGGACGGAGACGACTTGGCGCGGGACCAGGCGGCGGCGGGCACGGCGACGGCGGCGGCGGCGTTCGTGGCGCCGGTGGCGGCGGCGGCGGCAGCGTTGGGCAAGGGCATCGCAGGCGCCATCACGGGGATGCTGCCGGCGGCGCTGCGGAGCCGTCGGGCGGAGGAGCGGGGCCCGCTTGCGGCGGCGGCGGCGGCGGCGGGCGGGGACGGCGCGGGGGCCGGCGGGGGCGCCGCGGTGGCGGCGGGCGAGACGGCAGGGGAGGCGGGGTCGGAGGAGGAGGGTGGGGCGCTGGAGGCGGCGGCCATGGAGGAGCCGGAGATGGCGACGGACCACCAGGGGCCCTCGGACCTCTGCCTGCGGCGACAGGTGCGTGTGTGTGTGTGGGGGGGGGGATGCAGGCCTTTTGTAGGGCTTGGGGCATGGGCGCCGCGCGGCGGCGCGGCAGTGAGCGCGCGCCGAACGAAAAGCGCCTCTGTGTTTGCTCCTTGCATTTGCCTTGGGCGGGCAGGTGGTGAGGCTGCCCTTTGCTCAATCCCTTGGCGTGGCGCTTGTCCTTTCGTTCAATGCGGTGCAGGTGGCGCGGCTGCTTGCGCTGCTGGCGGTGCAGCCCTCTGCGCGCGCGGCGGTGGGCGGCGGCTACTGGCTGCCCTGGCTGCAGCACGCGGCGGGGAAGTCTGACTGCCGCCTGGCGAGCCACGCCACGCGCGCGCTGCTCAACCTCGCCGCCTTCAGGTGCGCTTGGCGGCGGCGCATGCAGGGTTAGGGCTTGGGCCATGCATGGCGGCCGCGTTGCGTGCACGCCGCTGAGCAGGTTGCTTCCTGCTTGGGGAGCGTGAGCTCCCACGGGGCTGGTTTGGTGAACCTTCCGTCCTTCTTCAGGACTGCTGTCACTTTTCTTCCCTCCTCGAGCCCCCGAGGGGTCGCCTGGAGCGAGGCCACGCACAGGCTGCAGGAGTGCAGCGTCACACGCGCGTGGGGATGAAGTTCGGGGGCGGGAGGCGAGCGCAATGGACTTGGCCTCAGCACGGCACGCGGCAAATGCGTCTGGGAACGGTCGCGGGATGGTGACGCCAGAGAGCCGCAGCAGACGGGATGGCCAGCGGCTCCGCACGCGCCGCCGGCTGTGGCCATTTACCATCTGTCGTCTGTCGCGGCGCTCTGGCCTCCTCTTCCCGCGCGCGGTCATCAGCCGTGCGCACGCAGCGCGCCGCGCTGACGGCATGAGTCAAGGGCGCTCGCCTCCCGCTCTCGAGCAGGGCAGCAGGAGGCGAGGGTGCAGCCATGCTGGTTAGGGTCAGGGGCTGGGGTCGCTTGTTCAGGCGACGCGTGGGGTGCCGCCGGCGGTGTTTGCTGGGTGCCTGGCGGGCTGACTGAGGGGTGGCGAGGTGTGTGTGGAGCAGCTGCAGCAGTCATTGGGGCCCTGAGGGCCCTGGTGAGGTGGCCAGGGGCGGGGCGCCGAGGTTGGGGAGCGGCGTCGTGCGCGTGGCAGCAGCAGGTTTGGGGGGGGAGGCCAGAGCGTGACGTCGCCGTGGGCGCGGCGCGCGTGCCGACGTGCGTCCTTGTGCAGCGCTGGCCAAGATGCAGGCGAGCGCCCCGCACGCGGCCACGCACACGCCGCCGGGGCGCATCGTGTGCGTGACCGCGCGCCCGGCCGCCGCTGCACCTTGGCCCCACCACCAGTGGCATGCGTACCGCGCGCCGCGCCGACGAGGCGACTGACTGCTCTGGCCTCCCGCTCTTTTTTTTTCCCGCCCATGCTGCTGTCCCGCGGCACTGAACATCGTTTGCTCTCGTCTGATGAGAGGGCAGCGTCGCCGCACAGGCCCCCCACCCTCGCACACCCATTCCCTCCCTTCCGTTCCGCCAGCCCCTCATGATACGCTGCAAACCCTGCGCATGCCGTGCCATGCCCCCAACGCGCAGGACGCGCGCGCACCCGCTGTACCACGCCCCGTCCCACCACCACCAGCCGCAGGGCAGCCCCCGCGCCCTCCGCATGGGCCAGCCCTCATCGCCCGACCCCACCCCATCCCCGCCGCCCGCCCACCCGCCCGCCGCGCCCGTGTACCTCGACATGGTGCACCTGCTGAACCCTAACGCGGCGCACCTCTGGACGCTGGCGGCCGAGGGCTCGCGGCCGCACGCCAGGCAGCTGCTGGAGCACGCGCAGCCCGCCGCTCAGCCCTCGTTAGGGCTTGCGACGGCGCCGCATGCGCCGGGGCAGGCCGCCTGGGCGGCGCCATTGCCAGGCGCGGGCGCGGCGGCGGCGCAAGCCCCCATGGATGGCGCGGCGGCGGCGGCGGCCGCAGCGGGAGCGGAAAGCGGGGAGCAGGGGTGGTGGGGGCAGGCGGGGGCGGTGCTGGGCGCGGCGGCGGCCGCCGCCATGCACGTGACCTCGTCGGGGCTTGCGGCGTTCAAGGCGTCGGCGGCGGCGCCGCCCGGCGCGCACCTGGAGCCCGCCGTGCTGGGCGGGGTGCTGTACCCTCATGCGGGGCTTTCTTCCGGCGGCGGCGAAGCGGCGTGCTGCGCGGAGGAGGCGTTTGCGGCGGCAACGGTTGGCGTCGCCGCGGCCGGGGAGGGCGGCGGGAGGGGGCCGGAAGCGGCGGGGGAGGCGGTGGTGGCGGCGGCGGCGGCGGCGGAGGGGCCGCGGAGGGGAGGGCGGGGGCGGGAGGTGGCGGCGGCGGGGGCGGGGGAGGTGGTGCCGGACCCGGCGGACCCTCCGGCGGCGCTGCTGGACATTGTGTTTGTGCACGGCATCCGGGGCGGGCCGTTCATCACGTGGCGCAAGCCGGGCGGCGTGGCGCTCAAGGTGCGGGATGCTTCAGGGGGAGGGCTTTAGGTCTTGCGTCGCATGTGGAGCGGGCGCGCAGGCGGATGGATGCGTGGGGCCACGCCTGTTTCCGCGCGCTGCTGCAGGCAAGCTGCAGACCGAGGAGAAGCTGCACCGCTGGCCTGCCACCTAGCAGCATCTCTTTGTGCGCCGCCGTCCCCTCCAGGCCGCCGGCCCCGCGTGAACGCGCACCGAGCTGGCCGCAGCGCGCGCCACAGGGCCTGCCGCGAAGCGCTGACCTGTCCCGCTCTCAGGCTGTCGCCTGTCGCTCTCAGCGCTTCCACGACTTGCGTGCATCGCACGCCGCCGCAGGGCTCCCCGCAGAGGCACTCTGCGCCACGCACCTTGTCGCTGTCCCCTCAGGCCGCCTGCCCCCCGGTGGTGCCCGCGCCCCTGCACGCCGCCGCAGGGCCTGCCGCGATGCACTGACCTGTCCCGCTCCCAGGCTTGCTGCTCTCACCCTCTGCGGATCGCACTTCATACGCCGCCGCAGGGCTCCCCGCAAAAGCGCTCCATGGCCTACCTCCACCAGGCGCAGTGCTGGCCCTCGGACTGGCTGCCCCAGGACGCGCCCCAGGCGCGCCTGCTCACGGTGGAATACCAGGCGCCCGTCTCCGGCTGGGAGGTGCGGGCAGGGCCGCCGCTAGGGTTGGGGCTAGGGTTGGGCCCATTGGAGCTCCGGGCGACGCCGGCGGCGGCGCGCGCAAATGCCCTCGGCGCATGCGTTGGTGCTCTCTGCCCGGGCGAGGCAGAGGGGCACGGCTGCCGTCTTTGCTCCTCCACGCTCTCCTGGCTTTCTGTAGCCATCGTCAAACGAATTTCTTTTGGCTCTGGCTCTGCGCGCCGCGTCTCCTCCGCGTGCACAGGGCGAGAGCTTGCCCCTGGAGGCGACGGTGGCCCGTTGCGGTTGTGCGAGAGAGCGTTCCTGACCCTGGGCGTTCCCCTGGACCCCGTTCTGCCCTGTGCGTGACTGCAGGGCGAGAGCCTGCCGCTGGAGGCGACGGTGGAGCGCGTGATGGGGCAGCTGCAGGCGGCGGGCGTGGGGCAGCGGCCGCTCATCTTTGTGGCGCACAGCATGGGCGGCCTGCTGGTCAAAGTGAGGAGCAGGAGCTGGGTTTCGGGGCAGCTGGGTTGGGGGGAAGAGCACGCAAGTGGGTCCAAGGAAAGGGATGGAAACGGGCGGCCTGCTGGTCAAGGTGATGCCACGTTGGTTGGCCAAGGAGAGCCCAACGGCAGGCCGCTATGCGCGAAGCAGTGCCGTGCGGCGTCGGGTGACGCGCAGGCGACGTGCTTCCTCGGAGCGCGTTCGTTCCGGCTGCCCGACGCCGGTCGTGCATGTGTGCTGTGGTTTTCGTCGCGCGGGCGACGTGCTTCCTCGGAGCGCGCTCGTTCCGGCTGCGTGACCCCGCTCGTGCGCGTTCGCTGTGGTTTGCGTCGCGCAGGCGACGTGCTTCCTCGGAGCGCGCTCGTTCCGGCTGCCTGACGCCGGTCGTGCATGTGCGCTGTGTGTTCAGCTTTACATCTGGTGGAGCCATCTCTGGCACGCTGTGGTGTGCGTCGCACGCAGGAGATGCTGGCGCGGTCGATGCGCGCGGCGGCAGAGGTGCAGGCCACGCGGCAGCACGCGCAGCGCGCCGGGACGTCGGCGCCCTCGACGCCGCCGCCGCTGTCTGGAGAGCGCGAGCAGGTGCGCGCATTTCTCGTCGGCTGCCCGTGCCTGCCTTCGCCCACCTTGCTCAGGCGGCGCACCTGCATCACCACTCGGCACCTCGCTGCCTCTTGGCCCACGCGTCGTGTGCGCGCGATGCCCGCCCCCGCTGACTTGGCCACGCATGGCCTGGGCACACCTGTACGTCGACACAACACAGACGCTAGTACATCGCTCCTCCCCCCGCTCCTGTCCGCATGGCCACGCGGCGAAGGAAGCAGCTGCGTGCGCCCCACGCTGGCGCCCCGTGCCATCGCCCGATGCCGCGCTTTGCTCGCGGCCACGCAGTGGCGCAGGTGGCGACGGCGCACGCGGGCGTTCCGTGCCGCCGCTCAACGCCGGCTCTCTGCTCTGCGTGGCTGCGCGCGCGGCCCGCAGGTGGCGGCGGAGCGGGCGCAGCTGTGCGACGCCACGCGCGCCACCACTCAACGCCGGCTCTCTGTGCTTTGCGTGGCTGTGCGCGCGGCCCGCAGGTGGCGGCGGAGCGGGCGCAGCTGTGCGCCGCCACGCGCGCCGTCGTCTTCTACGCCACGCCCCACTTTGGCTCCAGCATGGCCTCCATGGGCTGGAAGCTGCGGCACATCCGCTTCCCGGCGCCGGCGCCGGCGCTGGCGCAGCTGACGCCAGGTGCGGTGACCTGAGGAGGAGGAGGGAGAGGGATGGAGACGGGGGGGGCGTGCTCTGCTTGCATTTGGGCCGTCCGGTGCTGGCGCAGCTGACGCCAGGTGCGGTGACCTGAGGGGGAGGAGGAAGAGGGATGGAGACGGGGGGGGCGTGCTCTGCTTGCGCCCCTGCGCTTGGGGCGTCCGGCGCTGGCACAATCTCACGCCAGGTGCGCTGATAGAGAGGAGAGAGGGAGAGAAGGGGGGGCAGGCCGAGCGAGTTGTTCCCGTGCGATAAGGCTGTCCGGCGCTGGCGCAGCTGACGCCAGGTGCAGCGAGGGAGGACGAGGGGCAGGCGGTGTTGTACTCGCGTGTGGGCCGTCCGCCGTTAGCGCAACCTCATGCCCGGTGCGAACAGGGGCAACGCCGTTCCCCCTCTCCTCCTCCTCCAGCGCCACCACCTCTGCGCCGGTGGTGCCAGCAGCACATCACGGCGAGAGGGTGCGGTCGTGGGACGTGCGGCCGCCCGCCCTCGCCTCTGGTGCAGCCATATGCGGCGCGCTTGCTCCCGCTGCCCAAGCCCTAACCACACGCGCGGCCCGTGCGCAGGCCCTCACCTGGTGGAGCTGAACGAGGCGCTGCGCACGCTGTCCGAGACCCGGGGCCTGCGCGTCACCAGCATGGTCGAGGGCTTGCCCACCGCGCTGTCGCCGCTCATCCCCAAGATCACCATCGTGCCAGAGGTGCGGTGCGCGGCGCTGTTGGCTGTTGACGTCACGCCGGCGAGGCTCCGCAGCGCCGCAGCGAGCACCCAAGCGCGGACGCGCCCCGCCGTCGCGCACCCGCCCCCAAAACCTGACCCCCAAACCCTAACGCGTCATGCGTGCATGCGCGCAGGCGAGCGCCTACCCCGGGTTTGGCAAGATGGTGGTGCTGTCGTCGGACGACCACATTTCGCTCTGCAAGCCGCCCAGCCGCGGCGCGGACGCGTACCGCGAGGTCATGGACATGGTGGACGCGGTGATGGAGGAGGTTCGGCAGCAGGGGCGGCACGCGGCGGCGGATGAGGGGGAGGAGGGCGGGGCGGGTGGTGCCGGCGGCGGCGGCGCGTGGTGACGAGTGGTGGACGCCGCGATGACTTGGGGCGCCCTCATGGCGGCGGCAGCGGAGGAGGAGGAGGAGAGTGCATGCCCTGCTGGCGGCGACGGCGGCACGAGTTGCGCGCGACTCTTGTGGATGCAGGCTCGTGGGGCCATGCCCACGGCAGTGGACTGACGAGACGCTCGCATTGTTCCGTGTGCGCGGGCTGCGAGCCTGAGTCGCAGCCCTTGGTTGGCGGACCCTTGATGCACTTTTTTCTTCTTGCTCGGGAGGACGCGCCTTGGCCGCCGCTCCGCCCTGGACGACGGGTTTGAGGGCTGTGTGGGGTCTGGAGAGAATCATTTTCAGTCGCTCAAGTGCGGCGCCGTGGACCGGCGTTTCCCCCCACCACGCTCTGCGTTGCTGCCGGGCGCGCTGGGCCTCGCCTTGCCCCGCACCTGCGCTGCTTTTGCCCGTGCTGCTGTCCGCGTGGCTGATTGGCTGTGCTCCCCTGCGTGCTGCTGGTGCTGCCGGCACGGACGTTCTGCAACGCAACGTTTTTTCAACGCGGGAACGGCGACACCACTCCAGCAGCAGCAGGCCCCCCTCTGGAGCAGGCAGCAATTCCCAGAACGGCTTGCCACAGCGTGTCACCACCCACAGCGTCTGAGCGGCACGAGCAGTTGTGCACCCAGACGCAACCTGTCAGGCGCACCCTCAACAACACCCTCGGAACGGGCCACCGCCCGTTCCGTTGATGCAAGGCGCGCACACACACACTCAGCACCGCCGCCGTCCGTGTCCTGGCAGCGGGTGAAGCAGGCAGCGGGTGCCCTGGCCTGGGCTGGCGCCTAATCTTCCTCGCTGCTGATCCTTGCTGCCTTGCCACGGCGGTGAACCGCCCCATCATGCAAGTAGCACACCCTCAACACCGCCGCGCTGCGCCAGCCCTCTCACGCCCTCTCACCACCAGCGTCACCAACCGTGCGCCGGCGCCGCGCTGCGCCAGCCCTCTCACGCCATCACCACCAGCGTCACCAACCCTGCGCCCGCCACCTGCTGGCGCACGCTCTGGAGCTCCTGCTGGGGCATGCGGTCAATGTCGAACGAGGCGACTGCCACCCTGATGGGCCGCGCCGCCGCCTGGCAGAGCACCGCCAGCTGCTCCACTGTGAGCGGGCCGTTCATGCATTTGACGTTCAGCTCCTCCACGGTGGCGGGCAGGCTGGGCAGCAGGGCGGGCCACGCGCCCTCAGCCAAGGTGCAGTTCCTGAAGCGCAGCGTGGCGACGCTGGGGGGCAGGCGCTGGCCCAGCTGCTGCAGCTGCTGCGGCATGGTGTCCTGCACGTCAGTGAGCGTGACCTGGCGCTGCTGCGTGGCTGGCAGCGCAGCCAGGAGAGGGCCCAGCGTGGCCAGCAGCGCCGCAAAGCCGCCACCGCCGCCGTCAATCCACCACTCATCCCTGTCAGCCCTCAGGCCGCCCCACCTCCTGACGGCCTGCGCCACCGCCGCCACGGCGGCGGGGTCAGCGCTGGGGCGCACGCCTCCGGAAACCGTGCACGCCGGGATGCGGTCCAGCGGCAGGCGCGCGAAAGAGTCCACGTCCAGCTCCAAGGCACTGAGCTCCTGCCAGGGCCACGCCATGCCCACGTGGCTGTGCGCGAGCCTGGCACTGTTGACGGTGAGGCGCCGCAGGTGCGGCAGGCGGCAGAGCAGCACGAGCAGGGTGTCGTCACGCACGGTGAGGTCGCCCGCGTCCAGCTCCACCAGGCTGGGAAACTGCGTGGGAAGCCGCCGTAGCCACTCGCAATTGTCCAAGGCCACGGAGAATCTCAGGCTGTCGAGCTGCAGCCGCGTCACGGTGCTGCTGATGAGGCGGGCGGCCTGCTGCTCGTCGTCGTCCTCCGCCGCCCAGTCCAGGCCACGCACGGTGAGGGACGCGAGGCTGGGCAGGGCCGCCAGCTGCCGCCGCATGTGCAGCATCAAGGGCAAGGCTGGCGGCTCGCCGAACTGGAGCCATTCGAGGCACTGCAGCTGCTGGTGCTGCGCGGGCGGGCTCAGTAGCAGGTGCGGCGACAGGCGCTCCGTCACCATCTCCAGCCGCGTGACGTTGGGGCACAGCACCCGGAGCCAGGCGGGCACGAAAGAAACCAGTGTGACGTACTGCGTGCGAGCGCCACGCATGGAGCAAGGGCGAGGCGATGTGGAGGTCATGCTCAGGGGCAAGACGAGAGTGCGCGGGCACACGCACGGCGAGTCCAATCACTCACCCAAACGTCGATCTCCTTGATGCACGCCAGCGGCTGCTCGCCGCCCAGCTCCGCCATGGCGCACACCAGCAGGTGCGTGATATGCGGCTCTGCTCGCAGTCGCTGCTCCTCCACCGCCTCGTCCTCCTCGCCCTCTTCGTCCTCCTGAGGTTTAGGGCCCCAGAACTCCAGCCGCACGCTGCTGCTGCGCCTGGCCACCGTGCACAGCCGCTCCACCTCGTGAGGCCAGTCCCCTGGCTCAAACGGGAGCGTGAAGAAGGTGCTGGCCGTGCGGTGGCGCAGCACCGCGTCGCGGAGGAAGGTGCAGGTGCGGAACAGCGCCACCAGCGTGCCGTGCTGACGGTCGAAGGCGCTGCTCGTGGCCAGCCGCAGCAGCCACGCCTGAGGCAGGTCCAGCAGCGAGGTGGGCGCGGGCGCGGGGGGAGCGGGCGCGGGGCCGGCGGGAGCGGCGGCGGCGGTGGAAGAGGCCATCACCACGCTGAACGTAGAGCCGATGCACCTGCATGTGTCCGCATGCGCGGCGCTTGCTCGGTTGTGGACTGCCGGGCGGTGGAGCGCGGCGCGCGCGCTCGATGACGCAGCAGCACCGCCCTGCCTGGTGCTGCTGTGCGGTCGCGGAGCAGTGTGGATCATCAGCGTCACCGCTTGCCTGCTGATGCTCGAGGTAGCGCCTGCTTGCTGCTTGTGCTTGGTGGTGCGCGTGAAGCTGTGCACCTCCCGCCCTCGCTCTCAGGGCGCTGCTGTGCTCGCGGCGAGGGCACGGGTGTTTGCGCGCGTCACTGTGGCGCTCGCAGGCAGCACCGGGAGCTCTGGCACGCCGCTGGATCGTCGGGCACCCAACCCTGAGCATTGCCGCGCCACGAGAAGC
>VFQP010006398.1_pt1 | contig 19422 bp, 25 predicted proteins | sample 3512351 | NCBI WGS metagenome assembly VFQP01 (sample SAMN10412372, study PRJNA504923) | tailings metagenome | isolation source: Relicate 1 Philex TSF1 revegetated site | place: Philippines: Tuba, Benguet | collected 2017-08-29
GGTCCAGCAGCGAGGTGGGCGTGGGCGGGGGGCCGGGCAGCGACGCCAGGCTCAATGTTGGGGCGGCGGCGGTGGAGGAGGTGGAGGCCATCAGGAGTCTGACGGTGCCTGCGCATCAAGCCAATCAGGAGAGCGCAGCGCGTTTGTTCACGGGCTGCGCGAATTCGAACGGCGCGTGGCCCCCCCCAGGGGCCAGCGGAGCCTGAACGCCTGCCCTCCGTGATCAGCACGGCACCACGCCATGCCACTTGCCTGCTGGCTGCTGGCTGCTGGAGGCGCGTGCTCCTGGTGCTGCTGGGCTCCGCTGCGCGGTGCAGAGCGAGGAGAGAGACCGCGAAAGGAGCGCTGTGGCCTGATTTGCGTGTGTCCTGCGATGACGAGTGCGATCGCGCCCACTGCTTGCTCGTGTGCTGCTCGACGCGAAGCGCTTCTCCTCGTGTGCTTCGAGTTCTGGAGCATGGCGCGGGTTGGGTGCCCGGTGGAGGACCACACAGCACGGCTCGGCTGTGCGATTGAGCGCACGGACAGAGAGCTCACGTACGCCTCTGCACCGCTCTATCACACCGCGCTGGCGCGCTCTCTCAGATTGCGAGAACAAGGCACGCCCGACCGCAGCCCTCGACCGGAGCGGCCGGCGGCGCTCTCTGCAGCGTGTGCGGGTGCTCCTCCTGCGAGCGCCACCTGGGAGCCATGTCCCTCCTGCTGCTGGGTGCGTGTGTGGGAGGAGGCAATGCGCTCGGGGCTGCGCAGCGTGCGCTGCTGCGTCCCGGAGCTTCGCCGCACATCTGCCCAAGCAGGCTGTCACTGCCAGTCGCTGGTGCAGAGCCACCTGGACAGCACAGTGCTGCGGGCGCTCATGGCCACCTGCCGTGCCGTGGCGCGAAGCGTGGTGCAGCAGGCCCGTCTGGCGCTGCGGCGCGGCGACTACGCCACGCCCACGTGGCCGCCGCACCTGGTCCACCTGCTGGCCACCGGGACTGGGCCCCCCCCAGACCTGCACCTGACGCTGGAGGCCGCGCCCGCACCTGCCCTGTGCCGTGGCGTGGCAGGGCGTGGCGCACGCTTGAGCTGGCGGAGCCCCGCTGCGTTTAGTGCTTGACACTGCCCCTGCGCTTGCCCTGCACCGCGCCGGCGGCAAGGCAGATGCATGTATGCGGGCTGGACGCGGGGCTGTGGCAACAGTGGGGGAGACGGTGCAAAATCGCCAAGACCGTCGCAGCCCAGCAGCTCGGGTGAACGGAGCAAAGCGTCGTCGACGAGCGCGCGGGCAGGCACTTGGCTCGCGAGCACAGCTCAGGTGTGCAGCGCGGCTCACATGTCCACAAGCAGAGCCCACACGCAGGCCCCAACGTCGCAATCCACCGGCTAGCCAGCATGCAAAAACACTCCGTCGTGCCGCCCCAGCGTTCCCACACCCCAAGGGTGCTTTACGCGTCTCGCTCCTCCAGGGCCACCAAGCCCGCCCCTGCCACCATGCTGCGCACGCGCTGGAGCTGCGCCTCAGAGAGCACCGTCTTGCTCACCACCACCCTTACGGGCCGCACCGCTGCCTGGCACACCGCCAGCACCTGCTCTTCCGTGAGCATCATGAGCCACGCGTGGACCTCTTCCACGCCGGCAGGAAGGCTGGGCAGCAGCGCGGGCCACGCGTCTGGGGACATGGAGCTGGCGGTGAGGGTGAGCGTGGTGATGCTGGCTGGCAGGTGCTGGCCCAGCTGCTGCACCTGGTCCGACGTGACGTCGCGCAGGCTGCTGATGACGACGCGCCGCTGCTGCGCCGCCGGCAGCGCCGCCGCCAGGGGCCCCAGCGTGGTCAGCAGCGCCGCGAAGTCTTCGCCCTCGATCCACCAGGCGCCGGCCACGCCAGCCCCTCGACCGCCCCACCTCTCGACGGCCTGCGCCACCCGCGCCACTGCCGCGGCGTCGCTGCTTGGCCTCACCCAGGCCCACCCCCCGCAGGCCGGGATGTCATCCAGCGGCAGGTGGGCGAACCAGTCCACGTGCAGCGAGTGCGTCGTGAGCTCCCTCCAGGGGCACGCCGCGTGCGCGTGGCTGCGCTGCAGCCTGAAGCCGTTAACGCTGAGGCGCTCCAGATGCGGCAGGCACTCAAGCAGCTCCTCCAGGTCCTCGTCGTCGACCACGACAGTGTTCAGGGCCAGCTCCCGCAGACGCGGGAACTGCCGGCGCACCCAGCGCACGTTCGAGAGGGCCTGGAGCTCCAGCCGCGTGACGTTGCTCCTGCTGCTGCTGGGCTGCCCGCCTTCCTCCTCTTCGTCATCTGCCCAGCGCAAGTCCCTCAGGGCCAAGGAGGTGAGGCTGGGGAGGGCCGACAGCTGCTGCCGTACGTGCTCTTCCAGGGGCGGGTCGTCGTACAGGTCCGACTGGCGCTCCCACCGCAGCTGCTGCAGGTGCGGGTGCGGCAGGGGCTGGCGCAGCGGCGGATCCGCGAGGGTGCCCCAGCCCAGGTCCAGCTTGGTGGCGTTGGGGCACAGCACCTTGACCCACGCCGGCACCAGCGACGTCTGCTCCATGGCCTGCGGGGGGGGCGCGGCACGGCAGCGAGGCGAGGGCGTCAGGACATGACGCCATGTGGCCGGAAGCACAAGACGCTGTGTCGAAAGGAATATGACTGCTTGAACTCACATTCAGGCGGATCTCCTTGACGCATGCCAGCGGCCGCTCGCCCCCCAGCTCCGCCATGGCACACACCAGCAGGTGCGTGACCTGTGGCTCCGTGTGCGTCCACGGCGCGGGACGGTCGAGGTCTTCGCCCCACTCCGTGCCCTCGAAACGCAGCTTGACCCTGCTGCTGCGCCTGGCCACCGTGCACAACCGCTCCACCTCGGCTGAAAAGTCCTCAGGGGCGATGGGTACGCTGAAGCTGGCGAAAGCCGTGCGGTGGCGCAGCACGGCGTCGCGGAAGAGGGTGCAGGTGCGGAGCAGCGCCACCAGCGTGGCACTCTGCTTGTCGATGGCGCTGCACTTGGCCAGCTGCAGCAGCCACGGCTGAGGCAGGTCCAGCAGCGAGGTGGGCGTGGGCGGGGGGCGCGACGGCGACGCCAGCACTGGAGCGGCGGCACTGGAGGGACTGGCCATGACGACGGACAGAGGTGTGCAAATGCTGTGTGCCTGCGCAAGCGAGAGCAGGAGAGCTGCCGGATGAGATGGCGAGCGAGAGTGGGCCGGTCGTGCGCTGCGGACTGCTGCCTGATGAGCTTGTGCCTTCCCGTCCTGAGCACCACAACATCACGCCATGCCACTTGCCTGCTGGCTGCTGGAGGTGCTGAGCTGCTGGGCTCCGCTGGGTGCTGCAGAGCGAGAAGAGAGGCACGAGAAAGGAGCGCTGTGGCCTAATGGCGTGTGCCTTGCGATGAAGAGCGCGATCGCGCCCACTGCTTGCTCGTGTGCTGCTCGACGCGGAGTCCGCTTCTCCTCCTGTGCTCCGAGTTCTGGAGCATGGCGCGGGCTGGGTGCCCCGATGGAGGAGCACACCACACCACACAGCCCAGCGCAGCTCCGATGGGGTGCGCATAGTGGTACCACTACTCACTGGGGCCCACTGAGCCATTCGACGCGCACCACATCCGCATCTGTCGCCGCGTGTTCAACTTGGCGGGCGGGTCGCACAAGCAGGGCGAACGAACGCGGAGCCAGAGCACACACATCACCATCAATGCACGACGACGCTGACTCGAAGGATGGCGACGATGGGGCGGAACAAGTGGTCGCGCCGGTCGCGATTGCCGGTGAGGCTCGCGCCAGAGCGATGATTTCCCACCAATCGGCGTTGGGACGGCTCATGGCTTGTGCTCTACACGCTCCTGTGCGCAGACATGCCGGCGGCGTGGCTCCTGCGGCTGCTCCGCCACGACGCGGCGCTGGCGGCGATACTTGCTCTCACCTCCAAGGCAACAGGACGCGCCATCCATCAGCTCCTGGGCGCCTCGCGACCACTGACCCTGACCACATCTGCTTGCGGTGCCGACGGATCCTGGGACGGACGCCAGAGCCACGCCTACCCGCCCGCCTCAGTCATCCATGCCTGGGCTCCCAGCGCCATCGCCCTCCACATCACTCCGCAACGCGCTCGCTCACCAACATCATCACCAGCGGCGGCGGCGGCATACGCGCAGCTCCTGCCGCCGCCCTTGCCCCCGAGGGCCATCGGCCAGCGCCTCACTGAGCTGCAGCTCGCCCACGTCACCCTCAGCGACGCGATGGTCGTGGCCTGGCGCATGGGCCGCACCATGCCCGCGCTGCGGCGCCTGGAGCTGCGCAACTGCGGCTTCTTTCATGCCGCAGACCCGCCGGCCGGCGGCGGCGGCGGCAGCGACCAGGCCCGGCGGGGCGCGCGGCGCGCCCTGTGCGCGCGCCGGGACGCCGAGGTGGTGCCCCCGGCGCTGGAGGAGCTGCACGTCACGTGGGACGACCCCTACACCATGGTGCGGTGCTGGTGGTGGTGGCGCGACGACGGGTGGCTGCAGCGGCTGGCGGCGGCGCCGGGCCTGCGCAAGCTGTGCGTGCGGCAGGCCTGGGCCTGCATGCTGCCGTTTCGCCCCGACGACGGGCCGGAGCCACAGGCCAGGGCAGAGGGCGCCGCAGTGGTGGTTGCCGGGCCTGCCGCCGCTGACGTGGGCGGAGGCGGCCAGAGCGAGGAGGAGGGCGAGGAGGACGATGCCTCCTCTTCCTCTGGAGGGTGGGACTTCCCCGTCTTCCCGCGGCCGGCGGTGCAGGCGCGCATGCGGCGGCTGCAGGAGCTGCGCCTGCACCACGTTACAGGCGAGTAGGAGGAGGGCGGCAGTGGCGCGGCTGGGGTTGCAGGCGCCCAAGGGACCCTCCTCGGAGCAGCTGGCCATGCTGTTGCTGTTGTGTGGTGGTGCAGGCGGGCGGCTTCACTGCTACGTGGACACAAGGGACTACCAGCCGCTGCTGGCGCAGCCGTCGCTGCGGGTGCTGGAGCTGGTGCTGGGGCCCAGCCACGACCGGGTGCGTCGCGCATGGGTTGGGCCGGGTGTCGAGGGTGCGTTTGCTCCACGTGGGTGAGCCGTGCGTGAGCTGGTGCTGGGCCCAGCCACGACCGGGTGCGCTTGCCTGGGTGGGGGGTGTTGCTTGATGCGACCTCCAACGCGGCGGCCAGCAGGGCAGGGATGGCAGCACCTGCCACCCCTTGCGACTCGGCTGCACCAAACGTGGGAAGCGCCATGGCCTGCTTGCTGCTGGCTCGCGGTGCAGGTGCACGTGCTGCCGAGCCTGGCCACCTTTCGCGCGCACCACCTGTGCGTGCTGCCCGCCGACCTGCCGCCCTCCACCACGCTCGAGGTGCACGCCTTTAGCTTCTCCGACGCCGAGCACCTGCCCGCCCTGGTGGACCAGCTCGAGGCGCGGCAGCGCGCTGGCACGCTGCTGGCACGCGGCGTGGACGTGAGCGTCATGCTGCACAACGCCGAGCTGGCCGGCGGCGGCGCGCTCAGCGAGGCGAGGGCCTGGGACCTGGTGTGGCGGCTCACACGCATGGTGGTGGAGGCGGCGGCGCACGCCGCCGCCGGCCCGCCCACGCCGCGGCTCATGGCGTGGCCGCTGCGCCTGCTGGGCGCGGCGCTGAGCGCCGTGGCGGCGCCGCCGTCGGGTGTGGGTGGCGAGGCAGTGCGGGCGCTGCACCTGACGCTGTGCGGCGACGCAGTGGCGGAGGGGGGCTGCTTGGCGGAGCTGCTGCGCTTTGCGCTGCCGCCCAGTGTGGCGGAGCTGCACCTGGAGCTGCAGCGCGTACCGCGCGCGCCGGCGGCCGAGGTGGCGCGCCTGCCGAGGCACGTGACGGCGCTGCACCTGTGGCCGGCGGGCGGCTGCCTGGCCTACGACGCCGAGCTGGCGCGGCTGGCGCGGGCGGCGCCGCCGCACGTCGAGCGCGTGCACGTGCACCTGTCGGCGCACGAGGTGGCCAGGAGGGGGGCGGGCCTCGCGGCGGGGGAGGCGGCATGGTCGCCAGAGGCGCTGCGGGACGCGATAGGGGGCGCTGAGGGGGACGCGGCGGCGAGCCTTCGTCGCCGGGTGGAGGTGCACGTGGAGCGGTGATGCGGTGATGCCACGTTTGCGCTGCTCTGTCCTGCAATCTTCTCTGCGACTGCCCCACCGTGGCAAGCTCCCGCTGCCGCCCTGAGGGCCCTGCGCTGCGCGCGAGATGTGTGCTGCGCGCGGGGTGCACGCTGCACTGGGCGCCACACACGATGCGCTGAAGAGAGGCGGCAGCAGCGCTTGGATGGATGGCCTGTGGCGACGCCGTGCAGCAGGGTGCTCGACCCGGGCGCAAGGGGGCAGCCGTGCCCGGGCGCCCTCAGCGCTCAGGTGCAGGCCCGCGTCACCATCAGGCAGTGAGGCCACCTCCAGAGATGCCCTGCTCAGCCGCGCTCCAGCGGCGCCCAGCGGAGGTGAGCCTCTCAATCCGGGCGTCCCCATGTCCCCCTGGCGCGAGTCCGGCTCCCGCGCACCTTACCTTCGCACCGCTTCGCCCTTCGCCGCTCAACACCAAGAGCGAGATGGCCTCCATGATGATGAAGCGCGCTGGCCTGATGGTGAGGCCCCATCCATCAGGTGGCGGCGCTCCGAGCGGCCACCCAGGGCGTTCGCGACGCGGTGCCCACGCGCTGGCCAACTCTCGCGCGCGTTCATGCCCGCCACGCATCACGCTCGCAGGCCCGCCCCCAGGCTGCTAGCCGCCGCGTGGTGAGCAGCACCTGTAGCAACTGTGTGCGCCAGCAAGCAGCGCCGCACGGCCCCGCTGCAGGCCCGTACGCAGCAGCAGCGCCGGCTCATCGCCGTGGACGCGCTCCGTCTTGGTGGCAGCCAGTGCGCGCGTGCGTGGGTCTGCAGCGGCTCGGGGTGGTGCGAGGGAGATCGCTGAGGGTGGCTCACCTGGCCGTGCACGAGCGCAGGGCCGCCGTGCCACCGTCGCGGTCAGCGCCAGGACTCGGTCACTGAGGTTGAGGAGTAAGCATGCCATCCTTTGCTGTAGATCATGGCAGCTATGGCAAACAATCGCCTGCGCAAACTGCGCATGAATGACTGCGACATACCTATCGAGCACTGTGCAGAGCGCCTGGTTTTTTAACTTGAGTGCATACAAATCGCCGACAGAAATCTGCAAGGCATTCCCGGCACTTAATACCACGCAATGATATGGCTCTTGGGCCACACCCAACGCGGCAGCAACCCCTACCATGCCTTCCTGACCAATCATGGTCAGGGCAACCTGTTTGTCTTTACGCTGCTGCATGATGAGCGCAATCGCGCCACCGGTAGGAAAATAGGCAAAGCCCAATTGCCTGGTAGCTACATTCAGGTGTTGATCAGGCGACAAGGCTATCCAATCCCCTTGCTTGAGTAACTGATGTTGGCTCGAGAGATCTAGCTGGCGCATCAATTTATTGTCATTCAGGACATGGTTCATGCCCTCACCATAGCGCGTTCAACCCACCACCTCTGTTCGATTGCACACATCCGCGTCGTGTATTGATAACACGGCTTACGTGCGTTGGCAGACAGTCGCCGCTTGAAATGATCGTAATAATAGGAGGTCATTCACGCGCCACGCTCACTTAAGGGCGGCGTTTTAAGGAACACTATGAAACGAAAACCGGCATTGATCTTGTTTGACACTGAGCCCACCCGAGGCAGGCAACGCATCTACTCGAAAGTGACTGCAAGCACCTTGGCCTCTCTGCGCACGCTGTTGCATCCCTTACGGCATGAGAATCCGCCCTCACCCACCAAACAATGGTCAGAAGGGGGGCATGGCATCCTCTATGGGGCTGCCATCGGCCTGGTCATTGGTGCTTATGTATTGTTCTTTCCATTGTGGATCACGGGCTCGCCGGCCTGGTATACGCATGCACCCTGGTTTGTGATTATGGCCGTCACCACCTTCAGCAGCATGCTACTACTGGGTTTGGGCTCTGCCATGCTAGGGGCTCACGTCTTGAAACGCAGCAAGAAACCTGCGCCTGTCTCGCAGGAACCATGAGGCAGGCAGCGATCGCCGCCCGTCTCATCAGCAAGCCTTGAGCCCATGATGTGCTAAAAATGACGCCGGTTCATTTCTGGTAACAGCCTCTCAAACTCAGTTTTTACCACCTGGTAACATTCACAAACCGTCTCTTCAAGTTTTGGGCGGTCAAGAACGCGAATGTGCCCCCTGGCATACTCAATCAGCCCTGCACGCTGCAATTTGCCAGCAGCCTCAGTGACCCCTTCGCGGCGCACGCCCAGCATATTCGCAATCAGTTCTTGCGTCATATTCAGCTCATCTGCGGACAACCTGTCCAGGCTGAGCAATAACCATCGGCACAATTGCTGCTCAATCGAATGGTGCCGGTTGCAGACTGCAGTTTGTGCCATCTGTGTAATCAGCGCCTGCGTATAGCGAAGCAGCAGGTGCATCATCGGCCCTGCACGACTGAACTCCTGCTTTAACAGACTGGCACGCATCCGGTAGCCATGTCCGGCACTTTGCACCACCGCCCGGCTAGGTGTGGTCTCGCCGCCCATAAACAGTGAAATACCGAGAATGCCTTCGTTGCCCACCACCGCAATTTCGGCAGAGGCCCCGCTTTCGAGCACATATAAAAGCGAGACAATCGCCGTGGTAGGAAAATAAACATGCTTTAAATGCCCTCCTGATTCATATATGGCCTGGCCTAAGGGCATGGGGATATGTTCTAGCATGCCTTGGATGCGGATGTAATCCTCTTCAGGCAGTGCATTGAGCAAATGATTTTGCTTGGGCGATTGCAAGGCATCCATGGTGGTCTCTTATATTGATAATGTAAGTACATCATAAAAGAACCCACTATACGCTTATGTACGTTAGCGAACACAAAGGATTACATTTGCTTGTTTGTTTGCTATCGCACCGAGTGTTGATTCAGATGCCCTTACACTCATCCTTGACTGAAGCGCTAAGTCTATTCGACTACGCATCTTCCTTCACGCATCAGTTCTCCTTTAAACAAGCAAATAACCGAGGAACCATCATGAATAAATCACTCTTTTGCATAAGTCTCATTCTTCTTGTAACCAATCAGAGCGTATTAGCAGACGCTGGTAAAGCAAACATGAGCAAGTCCTGTGAGGGGCACGCCCAGTACAAGGACATGGATAGCAACAAAGACGGTCAGGTGTCAAAAACCGAATTCCTGAAGTTTCATGAACAGCATTTCGATCAAATGAAGCAGAAAAATGGCACGCTCAATCTGGAAAAAATGGATCAGGATGCTCACAACAATTCAATGAATCAAAAAGCGCTGGGCACTACTACGGAGAATCCTGGTGTCAATGACAGAGATGCAGTGAATGGCAATAAATACTAATCAACGGCCTGTGCGCAGCTGGTCATCAAGATGGAGGCGGCATTGACCGGATAGCCGATGTATCGGCCCGAAGGACCACTTTCTCTCCTAGACAATTTTGACTTGATTGATCACGCGCTGGACGCCAGGGGTGTTCCAGGCAGAGTAGTCAACCACTTCACGCGCCGCCCAGCTCTCCACATATCCCGACAAAACCACTTCGGTGCCACTGACATGAATCACCACATGCTTCAGGCTTGCCATGGCACGTCTTTTCAAGACCTGTTCTATCTGCGACTTGACCGGTGCAAGCTTGACTCTGAGTTGAATGCTGGGTTGGATACTGAGTTGATTGTGAATGCCAATCACACCCATCAGATTACTGACCGCGAGGCCCAGATGCTGTTTTTGAAACGCCCGCTCGACAAAGCCACTGAGCGTTATCCAGCCGTTTTTAACGATGACTTTGACGGAATTATTATGTAAGTCATTAGACCAGCGCAGTACATTTTCGGCTGCTTTGGCAACATCATCATCGGGACGCTCCGCTCTGCTTAACAACTTGACCTCTATAGCCGTTTCCACGTATTTCACACCATCCACGCGTTGCGCAGCCGTTTCTGCCCGCCCTTTCTCAGCAAATGTGTCGACATATCCTGTCAGCGTGACTACGCCTGCCTGCACTCTAATGCTGAGATTCTCAGCATTGACAGAGGGCTCCCATTCCAGCTCGCTCACGACCTGTTTCTGGAGTTGAAAATCTGTTTTCATCCCTGCCCTTCACTCGTATTATCAAGCAGCATATTAGCCTTCCGACTCGACCAGGCACCGTTCGCTATCCCACATTAAACGCATCAACGCCAAAGGCGCCACGTTGATTTTTAAATCCCGGCGTTCCATTGGTAATTATGACGTTTTTGATAAACTGATTTTCTTCAGGATAGTTGTTCTCAAAAAAATTGCTTTGATATAACACTATTGAATTTGTACGATCCATTCCAAGATCATCAAAAATAGTTAATATCATTCGAGTTAATGCAGGTTCACCACCGCATACAATTTGATATTCAGGAGTGAAAGTAATGATGAAATTGCGAACTGCTTTAAGTATCAAATGCGAGTCAGCAATCACATGGTAAGTGCCAAGATTATTATGAGGAATACTTGCGGATAAAAAAACTGATCTCAAATTTCATTCCTCCAACTTGAAAATTGGTCGGAGATAATGATGATGGAATTGAAGCAGGGTTATTTTCATTATTCAAACAACTCAAACAGATTAAAGCAGCTTTAGGAAACCGCTTTTATCTTAGCCCTAACCTATATGGGCTTTGACCTAAAGTATGTTGAATTTAGATTATATATTTGCCAATATAAATTAAATCAGAAATTGTCTGCTTGGAATGTCAGATTTTGTATATAAGATTACTACACCCATGCGCTTTCATGTCTTGCATAAACCGTCACTAACGCCCCTCATCAACCGAAGCTATAACTCAAAATTCGATGAGGAGTCAGCTATTTAGAGATAATAATAGTCCTCCAATGACTATCACCACACAGGATGTCACCCGCCGCAGAGTGAGCTTTTCCTTCAAAAACACTTTTCCAAGTAAGGCAGCAAAAATTACACTTGTTTCCCTCAGTGCAGAGACCATTCCCATAGCATCATATTGCATCGCCCAGATGACTATTCCATATGCAGCTATTGAAATGATGCCGCCAAGTAATCCTATAACTGTTTGACGAGTTGTGTATCGTGGAATCTTTTTTCTCATCAGAAAATAGAGTATTGGCATGCTTAACGACCATAGTAAAAACATTGCATTAGTGTACGCCAGACTATCGCCTGCTGCCCTTACACCCATCCCATCAACAACTGTGTATGCTCCAATTAAAAGACCAGTAAGCATTGCAGCTGGTAAATAAGTAGACCTAAAGTTGTTTTTCTGAAAAGCCAGTGAAAGAATCCCTCCCGAAATGAGCAATATGCCACATACGGATCTCATATTCATTGTCTCGCTGACAAATAACATTGCCATCAAGGTAACTAATAAAGGAGAGATACCCCGCGCTATCGGGTAAGTGTCGCCTAAATCACCTGCCTGATAGGTTCTAACAAGTGAAAAGTTATAATACGTATGGATTAATGCTGAGAGGATGACATATGGCCAACTTGATTGATTTGGCCAAGGTATAAAATATGCTCCAACTGAGGTGACACCAAAGATTGAAAACATCATCAATGTCATTGACCAAAGCCGATCATTTCCTCCTCGAAGCATTACATTCCAGCTTGAATGAAGAATTGCAGCAAATAAAACGTAGAAAATTACCGTTGATGTCATGCTGGCTTAACCGATAGACTCACCAGAAAGGTAAATCAAGTTTCACTATAGGATTTTGGTCTGCGGGTTATGATATAGAGGTTCTACTTTCAAGTTGGCCGTACTAAAAACAACCACAGCTTAAATAGCCATCACGAAGATATTTCACCGATCAACTACACGGATGATGAGCTTAATTATTCTGTCAAGGCATTAAGATAATGAATACCCCAAATTGCTGAGTTTGCTTTAGCGACAGAAAGTATGACCGGAGTTTGATTTGCTACTTCATTGATTGCAGCAGACGCAGCTGACATGAAACTATCAAAATGTTTTGCATTATCGAATTCCCAAGTCCATTTGGGCGTAACTTGATTCTCTGATTGCTCAGAATACAAATACTCCAGCGTTTGTTGAGATTGAACGATGTAATACATACTACTCAGTATACAGTCCAAATTGCTCAAATTCCACCCGAAAACAAAAAGACCCAAAGCTGCCACTTGGGTATAAGTAAATTTCCTCTGTTACTCGAATTGTCTGTATTAATCAGGAAATGATTGTCGGGATAGTGCTAAAGACATGAAAGCAATCTGGAAGCGGAGGGGAGTGGCAAGTTCGACCACTGAGTTGTGTATATGGTCCTTAAATTTAATTGTAGTCTATTGAATTGACTAATCATGGATTAATCCTTACAAAGCCGCTAAGATTATATGCCGCACCTTCTATGTGGATAGGAATTCCCAATAATTCCTATCAAATGATGAAAATCAATTCGGAATTTGTTGTCAACCGGCTTTTGTAAATTGGGGTATATCAGGGAGTGTTTCATGTTAGAAAAATCCTCACCCGTCAAGCTTGCTGGCTCAACATTGTCTCACTCCTGCCATGCATGTGCATTTTTCCACTCCAAAGAAGAAGAGTATGAAGTTCTGATGCCTTTTATCTTAGAAGGCTTTAAAAACGGCGACCGGGCATTCCACATCGTTAATAAGGAACATCGTGCAGAGCATTTAGCACGATTAAAGATGGAAGGGATAGATGTAGATTCAGCCGAGGCTGCTGGCTTATTGGACGTCGTGAGATGGGAAGATACCTATTTAAAAGATGGGCGTTTTGATCAAATGCTCATGATAGAAACCTTAAAAGAGGCTCTGTCTATCGGGGCACCTCCTGGCAAAATATCTCGTAATATTGCTAATATGGAATGGGCTCTGGAGAGCATGCCAGGTGTTGAGGATATCGTGGAGTACGAAGCACGTCTCAACCAAGCGTTGCCCAAAAACCATGATCCAGTTGTTTGTACGTATGATCTTTCCAAATTTGATGCAAGTGTCGTCGTTGACATCATGCGTACCCATCCCATGGTGATTATTGGAGGGATTCTTCAACACAATCCTTTTTATATCCCGGCAGAAGAAATGCTTGCGGAAATAGATGCGCGCAGAAATCAAAAAAATAAAAATTAAATAACCACCATGCAAGCCAACAACAATATTTCTGAAGAGGATTCAGAGGTTAAGCGCCTGCGCTTAATTTCAAGAGACCTCATTGCTATTTCCACACTCCCTGCCATTTGGGGCAGTCTTAAATCGGAAGGCGTGATTAAAAGCCTGTCCAATGTGCTTTTCAATACACTTGATCTCGATCTGATCTATATCCGCTGGAGTAGTAAAGACGGAGAAAATGAAATTGAATTTCTGCGCACCTTGCGCGATGGCGAATCAACTGACTCGCTGGAGAAGGTGCGCACTGCACTCGCTCCCTTTTTACAAAATAACGAAGCAAATCAGGCTGCAGACTTCCCCGATCCTTTTGGTGAAGAATCTCTGCGTTTGAATTTTGTCCGTTTCGGGATAGCCCTAGACAACGGCGTGATCGTGGCAGGTTCAAAAAATGCGGCCTTTCCGACTGAACGAGACCGTCTGTTGATGGGCGTAGGCGCCAATCAAGCGGCTGTGGTATTGCTACGTCAGCAAACTGAGAATGCACTGCATAGAAGCGAGAAGCGATTCAATGACTTTGCGCAAACAGCACCCGCTATTCTATGGGCGACTGAAAGCAATGGCATTTGCTCTTTCCTCACCAGCGGCTGGTATGAATTCACAGGGCAACCTAAAAATAACGGCCTTGGGTTTGGTTGGCTAAATGCTGTGCATGCTGAGGATAGAGAGGCAGTCCGTCTTGTTTTCGCTGACGCCCATGTAAAAAGCAAGGAATTTACCTGTGAACATCGAATCCTGCATTCAGATGGCACGTATCATTGGGTCATTAACACCGGCCGCCCAAACTTGTCGTCTTCGAATCAGTTGCTGGGTATGGTGGGAAATGTGTTGGACATCACCCATCGCAAACTGCTGGAAGAGAAAATCAAACTCGAAAGTGATCGCAAGGATGAGTTCTTAGCGATGCTGGCGCACGAACTGCGCAATCCACTTGCTCCGATTGCATCAAGTGCCGAACTTTTAAGGCTGCTGCGGCCAGACGATGAACAGGTTCTAAAAACCAGCGGAATCATAGGCCGTCAAGTCAGCCACATGTCAAACCTGATAAATGACTTGCTAGACGTATCTAGAGTCACCCGTGGCTTAATCGACCTGGAAAAAAAACCGGTAGAAATCAATAAAGTCATCGCGGATGCTGTTGAACAAGTTAATCCTTTTATGCTTTTGAAGAAGCATGAGTTAGTAGTTAATGTACCTGCTGCCCCCTCGCAGGTCCTCGGGGATAATAAGCGCCTTGTACAGATTTTAAGCAATCTATTGAATAACGCTGCCAAATATACGCCTAATGGTGGGCGCATCGTGTTGAATACGATTCGACAAGATACTGATCTGTTAATAGAGATTACCGATAATGGCATGGGCATGTCACCCTCATTGGTAAGCCAGGCTTTTGATTTATTTGTTCAGGCCGAACTTAGCTCTGATAGGTCCTCGGGCGGCCTGGGCATAGGGTTGACGGTTGTTAAAAGCCTAGTTGAGCTGCATGGTGGAAAGGTTAGGGCTGAGAGCGATGGAATTGACTTGGGCAGTAAGTTTTCAGTTTCAATACCTCTTTACATAGACACTTCCGAGACGCTTGATCCCGACACACTCTCACTTTCACAAGAACCGTCACAGAAACTAAAAGTGTTGGTTGTGGACGACAATGTCGATGCTGCTGAAGTACTGGGTATGGTACTAGAAGCGGAAGGGCACCTGGTGCTTATTGAGCATAACTCCATAAAGGCATTAGAACTGGCTTACAGTGAGTTGCCAGACGTATGCTTGCTTGACATAGGCTTACCCGAAATTGATGGATATGAAATAGCTCGCCGTTTACGGATAAAGCCAGAAACCAAAGATATCAAGTTGATTGCGATTTCCTCTGTGTTGACCAAAGGGGACCAAGTGGAGGAGGCCAAGGGGGTGGAGGAGGCATCAGTAATTGGAGGGACACACAGGAGGAAACTCCGCTGCAAGGGGACAACACGTATGAAATACACGGTCTATCTGGACTGCTGGTGCAGGCATGTCCATGGCTGCCTGAGGTTTGCATACAGCTGGGATTACACAATGACAGACTTGACAAACATGACAGGCTTGACAGACATGCAGATGAGGATCCACACTGTCCTGCTGCAAGTGTTGCTCGTGCAGCACGGGCCATGATAGCCGCATTACATGTACGTTGGTGGGGGGTTGTCCTGGGCAGCAGCGGTTGAGGTGTTGTGTGTTTGTATGGAAGAAAGCAGTGTATATGTTGTATGGTATGTATGTGGTTGGAATGCGCTATATGGTTGGAATATGTGCAGGGTATGATTGGTCACACATTTCTGGATTGGTCACACAACAGAGCGTCTGTATCCCCTTGCTGCTGTCTACTGTGCACAGCACACATGCCATGCTGGTGTTGCGTACGTTGATCATTCACAACGTGCGCATGCTCCGTGATGCAGCACATGATGATGATGATGATGATGACAAGGGACCTGAGGGGTGCTCCTCCTGGCTTGTGGAGGATGTGCGTGCATGTTTGAGCATTGCTCATGGTGTTTTGTATTACGGAGGGGATGCTGCTATAGGAATGCTCAGTAGGGACAACGTGCTGCTGGAGTATGTGGAGGAAGCTGCACAAGAAGCTGCTCTGCATGATGCTGCACGTGGTGTAGCACGTGCACTGACAAAGGCCAAGTAGGGCAAGCAAATAGGGTTGCTTTTTTTTGTGTTTGTTGTATAGCGGAATGCATTCATTATTCAGTGATGACTCTTTAATTCTGAACAACACACTGCGTATCATTAAAAAACACATTGCATAATGAATAATCAACAACACAAATCAAATTTCAGCAAGCACATATTGTCACAAGACCTCACAACACCACTTCCAATGCCCCACATGATTTGCACTGCATACACAGCATGCTGTTAGGCTCCATGCCAAACACTGGCTGTGCTATGCATCCACTCGCATGATGCTCCTGTGTTGGGTTTGAGTATTTGAGGGAGTTGAACGCAACTACCCAATCAATACAATGCAACATCAATACAACACCCTCACTACCTGCAACAGTGTGTCAAGTCGACGCCTCAAATCTGTCAATGACACGCCCATTCCCCTCCCGTCCAGATGCAGTTGACGACATGGACAAAACAAAACACCCATGTGCTGCTGCACCCAGTTGCTGCGACACACAGGGCACCACACCTGCTGGTCGTCACCAACAGCTACTTCCCCACCAACAGTCACTTCCCCACCCCTCCTTTCACTACCCTGTTGCTGCTGCTCGAGCCAGGCTGCTGCAATGCTGTCTATCTCCTGCTGCTCCAGCGCGCGTTGTTCTTCGAGTTCCTGACGCAGCTGGTCATTGTAGAAATGCTCCTCAAGCTGCAGCATGATGGATTCATACTCGTCTGCAGTGAGGGTGTCTGGTGTGGGTGAGTCGGCTGTGCGGGGCTGTGCTGCGTTCGGGGTGGGTGTCACAGGCAATAGTGCTGGGTTTTGTAGCTGGTTGTCAACGCATGCTTGCTGCACAAGGTCGCTGAGGCTTTCCTGTGTGTTTGTGGGTGGGGGTGATGGCGGACGATTGCATGTCCTGGTTTCCAGCATATTGCCGTCATACCCGTATGGCCTGCTGTCCACCTGTTCTCAAACGTTTGAGCAATGCACTCCTGTCATCAGCTAGACGCTTGAAGCAGTCGGTCACCAACTGTGATGGGGAGGGGTGAAAAGGGATGTTCTTGCTTGTTGTGTGCTGTTCTGTTACTATTCTGTTGCTATTCTGTTGTTTGAGAGTATACGCTTGTAACACAGGTACCTGGTGACGCCAGTTTGATGTCTTCCTGGCAGTGGATCTGTGCGATGATGTTCGTCGATGCTCCATGGTATTGCAGGCTGGCATGCTGCAGAGCACGTAGCGCCCACTGCCTTGGTTAATTTTCAGTGTATATTTTATGTTGCAGTGCATCAAGTATGGCAACAGAAAAACCTAACCATCACGCTGCGTGCTGTGAATGTGTACATACATACACATGTTACCCGCTAAAACCCCAGTTGCTCATCTGCAAAGCTAAAGGGTACAAACTGATACCCCTCCCCACCATAAAACTTGTTCATAAACTCGACCCAATGCAATCGCAGCGCGTGCAGGAATGCACTGAGACTCTCCATCACCATCAGCACGCCCATGGTTGCAAAGAAAAACACAGCAAATGCAATAAACGTCCCCACTGGCCCAGCCTTGAGCCCCGTCATCAACACCCTGTTGTGGTGGTACGTTACCATGATGATTGGACGTCACCAGTGCTTGTGTGTATGTTCAACATTCAACAACAAATATCGACCACAGAGGCTCTGTGGTTAGCATACCCCCCCCAACAACATACCGATCATAAAACACAGCAGAGAGCTGACTATGTGCCAGTGACAGTGCCCACAACCGCAAATACGATGCCGTGTTGGAAACTGCACCAATCACAAACTCGATTGTGTGGATCATTTGATGCACCATAATCTCCCCAAACTCAAACTCCCCACCATGCCCATGCCCATGCCCATCATCATGCCCCTTGTCCTCTTCATCATTGTCTGGCAATGCTGCATACCCTGCTGCAGCACGAGCCTCGTGACGTTTCTTCAGGATGAGGGGCTTGGGGATGAGCATCCATGGCACGGCAATGAGGAGCACAAAGAGCAGCAGGAGTTGCACAGTACCTGGTATTTGTATGTTTAGGTGTATGGTACATTGAGGTACACGTGTTGAAAAACAGGAGTTGTGTTCCCACATCTACCTCCCCCCTTGCACATCCAAAAACCATCCTCCGGCACCACCACCCAACCTCACACACCTTGTCCTTTGAAGAGCACGTTTTGCGGGCACGTCCCTCCACAATCCACATCACCAGGTGTCAAAAACATATAGATCAGTGTGTGATACAGATCTGCCTCAGATCCAGTCACCCACTTGAGCACAATCAGGAAACACAAGTAGCCAAACATTCCATTGAGAAACAGCATCTGTGGCACAAACTCACACCATGTAGACAGGGAGTCATGGTAGTAGAGTTGGTTGAAGAATGACATGAGTACACCCAGATCCATGTGCGTGACACCTGCAAGGGGATGTGATGAATGATGGTGGTGGTGTGCTTGGGAAATGACGAGTGTCAAGGGTCAAGGACAACACAAATGTGTGTCAAATGTGTGCACTACACTGATCAGTATGCATCCCTCTCACCACCCAGCACAACATCATCCGATAAAACACACACCTACCAACAATACACCCACCCAACAGAACACACCACCACCAACAACAAAACACCCACCCACCCAAAAACACCACATACCAAGCAATATAGACATTTTCATTTTCACGCTATTTAAAAAGCTCAACTCTGTGGTGCTACCCTTCCAGCCAGGGTCCACCCCCGCAGGGTAGGGCCCGTCTCCCCCTACAAATTCCAACCCGTTGACAAACGCGGAGGGACATGACTCATGATCGAAATGAATCGCCACGGGGTTGTTGAGGGTGTGGTTTGTTGCACATGCAAAGCGTTGGGGCCCAAAGGCGGACATTGCCATGGAGAAGAATTCATTGTAGAGGGCACCGGTGTACATGCTGAAGATCGCCATGAGCAGGATAACATACCGACCTAGTATGAGGGGTGGTTGTGGGTGTATATGAGTGTGTATGTGTGCATGTGTATGTGTGTATGTGTGTATGTGTGTGTATGTGTGTATAATATGAGTGCATGCAGTGTATGTGACAAGGTAGTGCACTTGACTTTGGTAGAGTGTACATGTAGTACCAACACAACAAATGCTGAAAAGCCAGATCATCAACAAGCACAGTAACCATACCGCCAAACATCATGCCAAATATGTCACCCAAATCCTTCTTTCCAAGCGCCCCCTCATTGAGCACCATGTAGATGGCAAACAGCAACATGATGGCCCCATGCCCCAGATCGCCAAACATGATGGCAAATAAAAACGGAAACGTCACCATGGTAAACACAGCAGGGTTGACTTCCCTATATCGAGCAACACCATAGGCATCAATGATGTTCTGGAACTGCTGCTGTAAAACACCCGCGCGGAAATAGGTGGGGGGCATCTCGCTGGTGGGCAGGGGGGAAAAGACAGGGGTGACCTGTGTGGTGGGGGGGGTGTTTTGTGTGTAATGGGCACACCATGATGATGGAATTATGCATGACATACACACACACACACACACACACACACACACACACACACACACACACACACACACA
>VFQP010002680.1_pt1 | contig 19419 bp, 31 predicted proteins | sample 3512351 | NCBI WGS metagenome assembly VFQP01 (sample SAMN10412372, study PRJNA504923) | tailings metagenome | isolation source: Relicate 1 Philex TSF1 revegetated site | place: Philippines: Tuba, Benguet | collected 2017-08-29
TGTGTGTGTGTGTGTGTGTGTGTGTGTGTGTGAGAGAGAGAGAGAGAGAGAGAGAGAGAGAGAGAGTACAAGGATATGCAGTGAAAGACATACCAACAAGCATAAAAGAGTAAGCAGGACCACCATGGACACAATAAATATACCATACATATACCATATATAAATATACCATAAATGTACCATATATATTCCACATACATATATTCCACATTCCACACACCCACATACCTTGCAGCGTGTGTACGAAATATGCTCAAGTCTGTCACACTGTCCCCCAGCGTTGCATCCAGATGCTCTGCCAATACATCCCCTGCAAGTGCAAGCAATGCATCGACACCTGCAGATTGTGCCTGTTGTAGTTTCTCTGCAGTGTTGACCAAGTTTTCCAGTTTTTTCCTCTCATCTTTGACCGCATCCTCCAAATCCTCACGCTGCCGTGATGTGAGCGCCTAGTGAGGGTGTTACATGGTGTATGTATGGTGTGTATGTGTGGTGTATGTATGGTATCGTTGCATGGTTTACGTGTGGTGCTAGGTATGTTCCATACAGTGCACAACACAACACGGGTGTTTTTTTTTTTAAATGTGCAACCCATCCCTCCCCGTCCCTCCCTGTCCCTCCTTGTCAACAGCGCCACCACCACATACCGATGCATCCCCTGACAAGCAGGAAGCAAGGCGCTCCTCTGCATGAGCAAGTTTGGATGTCTGCTTGATGCGGCAGTAATCGAGGGCGGCCCCCACGTCTTCAAGCACCTTTATACAATGTGGGTTGGTGACGAGTTGATGTCATGATGCATGCATGTACAACCCTTATACAGCCCTCTGCTACCCACTATCAATCCCCCCAACCCCACACCCACGACACACCTTGGCGGCATTACCGGCATGCTGCACTCTGTACTGGTCAAGCAAGTAGTTGCGGCGTGCCCGATAGACAATTTTATCCTCCACATCCGTGACATTCATCACCATCAGGATGTTGAAACCAAAATAGTCTTCCAAAACACGACGAATGATGTCGCCAGACACGTAGTTTTTGGCATGGCCAAGGTGTGCTGAATCGTACACTGTAGGTCCACAGGTGTACCATGTGAGCGATCGTGGATCACTGCCAGATCCCACAAGAGGTACTTTGGAATTTGTGAGGGTGTTGTGCACCAGCAGTGGCGTTGATGCCTGCTGCTGGTTTGATGGCTGCTGCCATCTGTTGCTATTCATGTCCCTTAAATGATAGCTTGCTGTTGCTTTATAAAAAGCAGGTGCATCTGGTATTGTGGTATATTGCATCAACTGTACACTGTGCAAAAACGTGGAAAAACTCAACTCAGCGCGGCCACACATTGCCCTCATCAAATGTCCAGCTCCTCAACGTCCAGCACCAGTGGCAGTCACGGCTGGCTGCCCAAACGGCCTGCTGGTGTTTGTCGGTGCCGCTTGCCTCGAGGTGGTGTTGCCTGTGACCGCAACAGCAGGCAGTGGCGAAGGTATGGGGGGTGAGGGGGGTGGGGGTGGGGGTGGGGGGCCAGGGCACTGTCCAACCACCGTCACATTCAGCAACGTCTTGCCATTGGAACATGCCCCCGGCACTGTGGACATGGTGATGATGATGGCGGTGTGTGTGTGTGGAAATAACAAGAGGCAGTGTGTGTGTGGAAATAACATGGGGCAGCATGTGTTGCTTGTAACATACCAAGATCTGCAAAGTAGAACTGACCCTCCTTGTTCAAGGTGACAGGGAGCTGGTCACCGACCAACACAGCAGCTGATTGCAGTACTGTGATTCCTGAAGCTGGCAGGGTGTTTCCCTTGGGGCATCGAAATGTGTCCAACACGTACAGGCTCTGATGTTGTGACGAGAGTGATGAGTAGTAGTGAGGGTGATGCGTAGTGGTGATGACTGATGGTGTACACACCACCCGACTCCAGTCGTACCTGTGTGCCAGCCCCCTGAAACCCAAAGGTGACGTTTTGTCCGCAGCACAGAATGATGTTGCGAAAGTAGTATTCGTTTTCATTTGTGTAAATGTTGTCCACTGTCAGGACAAGGTTGTCAAAGTCTGGATACAGGTTGCGATCCTGTGTTGTTCAGAGAAAGTGTGTTTGTGTGAAGGTTGTCATGTTCGCACACACATCATGAGCCAGTGCACTCCCGTGTATGGTCAACAGCAGGAACAGGTGGTGACCCGGCACCGACATGTACCTTGGCCACTATTGCTGGGCTTGCCCACGGCACAAATACGCCTTCACGGCATGCTCCAGGCGTAGAGAGTGGTTGCTGCACGCCAGTACGTGCGATAACAAGGCTGTCTGCTGGTGATGTAGCAGATGGTGAAGATGGGGCCGGTGCTGGCGCTGGTGTAGGTTGGCACGTCGCACGTTGATACACGGAGCATATTGCTACGATAAACAGCAAGACACGGTTCATGCTGAGTTGGCCGCCACTGTGATCAGATGACAAGGATGAGGCGACGGGGATTTGCAGTGATTGCACCTTGTTTGCTGTCAATTCGACACGGAGGCGGCAATTGTATACATGACAAGTCGTTTATTACAATGTTGAGGGTAATCAATAATCAAAACTTGGGTGTCGACAACGCGTTGTGTCTACGCACCATACTTGCTTGCTCTCCCGAGCTTGTATGCCAACTCTGCCAGCAAACACCCAGCCACCATGCAACCCTGCCCACCCTGCTTTGCAATCACGTCCACATCCAGCTGTGTGACCGTATCCCGCCTGTGTCGTTGTTGATGGTGGTGGTGGTGGTGGTGGTGGTGATCCCACCCTGCCAATCTCACCCAACGCACATACCGTACAACATTGGGTAATCGTTGCACTGTGACTGCCCATTGGTCTTTCACAAGCTCCACAGTGTTCTCATGCACCATCCATGCGCTTTGTGCAGGACGTTGTATTGGTCCACAGTGGTTCTCAAGACCCTGTTGTTTTTAGAGGGTGTGTTTTTGTGTGTGTTTTTGTGTGTTGGTGGTCAAATGCATCGCAGCTGAGGCAAATGTAGTACTACAATGTAGATCATATTCTGAACCAATCCTTTTTATGTGAAACCATTTTCTTTTATGTGAAACCACTTCCAGTTAACCCACCCCACCCCATCATGGTCAACACCACCCCCTCTCACCTCATGCACCACAGCACCACCATCCACCCCACACTGCACCGTGTACACAACTGGCTGCAACACCACAGGTGATTGCTGTATCCCTATAACAGGTAGTGGTTGGTGTTGAGCACCCATCACCAGGACAAGCAACACACTTTGCTCAAAGCCGTGTATTTGGTCAACGTGTTGTATGAGGGTGTCAAGCCACTCAAGTGCATCAGTGCCTTGCTGCTCTGTTTTTTGGGTAAAGGAAATTGGGGTTGGGGTGTAGGATGGGATGGGGGGGGTGTAGGGGGATGCACAGGCATGTGTACTGTGTACATGATGTATTGCATACTCACTTATATACTTGTGTACACGACATGAATGCATACTACGCAACACCATGTACAAAAACGAACCATCCGCACAGTGTATATGCAACAATGCCATGTCTGGGTGTGCATCCCCTTGTTCGTCGGCAGTGGCAGCGTGCCAGGGCCCCTCCATTGGTACCAGGGGGACCCCTTTGGGTGTTGAGAGAGATGGTCGGCATGTTGTATGCATTGCAATATTTCTTTAAGTCTCATTGTATGATACATACTCACTGCCCAACAACAGGCAACACATACCAAGCAGGTCACACACGTGCCGGGCATACTCGGATGGCGCTGGGAGCACACCTTCAGCAGATGCCAACTTGGCAACGGTATGCACACGTGGTGCTGCCCATGCCAACACATCGTCACTCGTGCTCAGTAGACACACTTCTATGTTTTTAAAGTGCTGCTGGAGTGCATCAGGCACCTATGTGTAACAGGAGGGGGAAGCATGTCGTGTGTGCGTTGACACAACAGCCACCAGGACACCACCACCGTGTACCTGTGCACCGTACGCAGCACCCAGTGCCATGGGTGACAGTACACTGGCGAGCAACCCATCGGCAGTGGATGGAATGGTGAGCAGACCCAATGTTCCCTGCACCACCACCCGGTTGACATGGGGCAACCCGTCGACACTGTGTTGAAGCACATTCTCTAAAACAACCATCAGACAACGTGGTGGTGGTTGTTGCAGTGCTACTGCGTGGGAAAGTGAGGTGCTGGACGTGTCGAGGCTTGCTGGTGTGCTCTGATCGTCCATGCACAGGCGGCATTCACACGGAACACGCCTCGCTCTGACGCGTGGCATTGTGCTTTTAAGGGAGTTTACATTGCAATGCAAAGATTTGTGGAGTTTGTGGGGTGGTGGTGGTGGGTGTGGGGTGAAAAGAGGGTTGGGGGAAAATTTATAATGCTGTACAAACACGACGACACACAACAACACTAAAAGCAATATATGAAGCAGTATATAGAGCAATATACAAAGCAGCTTACAAAGCGTATTTTTGCTCGCCACTGTTGCGTTCAATCAAACCATCATCTTGCTATACGTGTTTGGCACCTAGTTGTGTTTCCTCATTCAATCGGACACTGCAGTTGCTGCGCATCTATCCACACTACACGCACCTCATTTCACCACAAGAATACACAAGCAAGTTCTTGGCAGATTATGTTTGCACAGCCAGAGCCCATGGAACCCCGTCGTTTGTTGCAATTTTCCCAAAGCTCCCAACCCACACAGTCACAGCCTGTCAACCACAACCTCCCATCCCAGCCACAACCCACACCCACCGGCTTGCTCGCCGACAAGCTATGCAATGTGAGCCTGGCATCCCAACCGACATCCCGCTTTCGACCACTCCTGTCCACACAAGACGTGCAAATGAGCCAGCTGGAAATGCTAGGGTAAGGTGGACCTGTGTTTGTGGTCCTGTGTTTGTGTGTATAAGTGTAATGTTGTGTTGGCATACATGGCATACGTGACCAGCACGGGTAATTACACACATGGGGAAATCACACACAGCACGCAAGACTACATCACACCTGTTGAAGATGGTCAACCAGATGCAGTGAAGATGCGATCACCTGCACAATTGTCACCCAAGCTCAAGCGACCACGTGCTGTATTAGCAGGTGAGTGTACTGTGTGTGCTGCATAACACCAGTGTACACACCCTGCTGTTGGTGTATATCTTACACACACACACCGTGTATCCTACACACTCTCAACAGATGCTGCACAAAACATTGATCCAGGTACGGCAAGCCGCTTTCACCCACAGCAACAGCAATATCAGCAGCAATACCAGCAGCAACAAGTTGTGCGCCCCATGCGTGTGCAGTCCCCACCATGTCACCACAACCCGTTTCTCAATGGTCCACCTGATGAAGCAACAACTGCTGCAACACGCTTGCCACGAGGTGTACCACCTACATCGATGTTTCGGTATGTGTATGGGTGCGTGTATGTCTTGTGTGTGTATTGGACATGTGTGTGCATATTTGTGTGTGTGTGTGTGTTTGTGTGTGTGTGTGTTCTCATGATGCTGCCAAAGCAGATAATGATGTAACACATTCCCCCACTTCCACCACCCACACGCACCTCCACCCACACCCACCAACAGGTTGTGTTTCAAGCAAGTAGGTTTACTAGGTGAGGGCAATTTCAGTCGTGTATTTCGTGTGGTGCACAGATTGGATGGAAAGGAATATGCTGTCAAACGCTCTGCTCGACCAGCACGAAATGAAAGTGAACGTGCTGCTTGGCTGCAGGTAGGATGTGTTGTTGGTGGTGGGGGGTAATGTGTGTGTGTGTGTGTGAGGGTAAATGTGTATGGACTGAGGTTTATGCAAACCACTATCCCCTCTCATTTCTCATTCCCACCACAACAATAGCATCATCATCTATCCTTGCACCACACAACAAAAATACTATCACCTCTACAACAAACGCACCACCATCACCATGAATACTCCACATGAAACCAACATGAAAACATCACCTGCCACAAACTCAGCACCACCATCACCCACAGGAAATACAATGTATGGCAGCACTGGGAGATCACCCACACATAGTATCCATGCGCTTTGCCTGGACTGAATCCGCGGACGATGATGGGGCTGTACACTTTTTCATACTGATGGACAAGTGTGAGGAGAGTGTTGCAACACGATTATCCATCACTGGGGATGCATTTCAGGAACAGGAACTGCTGGCTATTGCTGGACAGGTGTGTTGGTGGTGGGGAGGGGCTGAAGAGGGGTTGGGAGGATGTGTTTTGTGTTTTTGACAGCGCAACAAGACCTTGTGTAGGATGTACACAGTATGTGTAGGATGTTCACCACCTCTTCCTTCCCCCCTCCAGGTGGCAAGTGCGTTACATCACATACACAGTCGAGGCATCGCACACATGGACGTCAAACCCGACAACATATACACCACCAGTGATGGTTCCTTCAAGCTGGGTGACTTTGGCTGTGCAACACTCCTCGCACCATCCCTGCAGCATGCCACACCTGCCACAGAAGAAGGGGACTGTCGATACCTGGCAGCCGAGGTGCTTGCAGGGGACCGGGGGGGCCTTGATAAGGCCGACATGTTTGCCTTGGGGGCGACATTGTATGAGCTTGCCACACGAATCATGCTTCCACGGGGTATGTAGGGGTTTGAGGGGGGTGTGGGGTGAGAAAACATCAGCAATATGCGGTGACTCGTTGGGGTGGGGGTGTGAGGGGTGTGAGAGGGAGTGTTGATGCACGTTCTTGGAGAAAGAGAGAGATGTATCCATACAAATCATACATGTATCCATACGTGCTATCCATATCCATACATGCCACTGCACACATATACCCCTTCCATAAACTCCCCCCCCCCACATTCTCAACCCCCCTTACACACACAACAGAGGGCCCTGCATTCCATGATGTGCGCCAGGGACGTCTACGCATGCTCCCTTCCTATTCTGTCTCCCTAGCCCGCCTCATTAAACAACTCATGTCCCCCAAACCACATGACAGACCCAGTGCAGAGGGTGTGCTGGCAACCAACATACTCACACAAGCACAGCAAGCACAGCAGCAAGCACAGCAGCAAGCACAGCAACAACCAGCACACTCGATGTCGACATCAGCCCCAGCACCAACATCGCAGCAGCAGGCAGGGGTTGGGGCAAAGGCACCTCAGCATTATGGGGGGCTGTCGTTGCAGCGTGTGGCACGATAATGATGTGGTGTGGGGGAAGAGTACGAGTGGACCAAGTTGAGATGATGATGATGATGATGATCGCACAGGGGGGTGGTGTATAATGGGTGAGTGGCAGGACCACCATGGTGAAATCACCCAGTGTGACTCTTTATGGTGTTGTGTTTCTGTCAAGCTGTTCTTATGGCTGTGTGCTGTTCTACATTATGTGTGCTTTTTCTTGACGTTGATGCTCCTGTACTGTAGTCGGGTGTGCTATCCATCCTTTACACAACACCACAACACCACGAACAAACACAGCATGTTCTGCTACGTCACTCCAATATGCAACATATTCATCGGCTATTTGAAGGTGGTTGTCGCTCCTTGGCACTTGGTGGCTTTCCCCTCAAAAACAAACGAATGGGGGTCCCAGGAAACCCCACATCCCCCCTCAACTGTCGCTCCAAAAACCTCCTATAATCCTCTGTAAACAACCTCGGATCATTCACAAACAACACAAACGAAGGTGGACGAATGGCAGCCTGTGTGGCATAGTAGATGCGACCTTTTTTCCCCGAGCCGCGGTCAGTGGGGGGGGCCCTCCATGCGGTGGCCTCTTGCATCACGAGGTTGAGTGTTGCGGTGGTGACCCTGTGGCGATGGTTGTCCCCTGCAGCCAACACAGCCTCAAGAACCTGTTGGTGGGGGGTGTTGGTATGTCTGACATACACACATGTACATACACATACATGTATACACACACACATGTACACACACAGACACACACACACACACAGACACACACACACACATCCTCCCCCCCCAAAAAAATCAAACAACCATACCTTGGGTACACGTTGTCCTGTCTTGGCAGACGTAAAAACAATATTTGCCCATGACACCGGCCTCAACTGAGCCAACACATCATCCTTGTATTCATTCAAAGTCCCTGTTTGCTTATCTCTCACCGCATCCCACTTGTTTATCACCAACACACACGCTTTTCCTTCTGCTGCAATCACCTCCGCGAGTCTGAAATCCTGCTGAGTGACCCCATCAAGGGCGTCCAAGACTAGTACTGCCACATCAGCGCGACGTATCGCTTTAAAAGAACGATCGACAGACAGGGATTCCGCACCATCTTTGGAGGCGGCGACTGCTGTGCGGCGACGTATACCTGCTGTGTCTACTAGTTTGAGCCTGGGGGGGGGGGGGGGGGGGGGGGTGTTTTTGGGGGGGTGGGGGTTTTGTGTGTGAGGAGGGGGTTTGTGTGTGAGGAGGGGGTTTGTGCGTGGAAGCGGGTCTGGTGATGCAACACACCCAAAACACACACAGCACACACAACAACACACAACACACCCAAAACCACACCCACCAACAACACCCAACACATACTTGGTACCATCTTCCAGCTCAAGGTCAGTGTCAATAGCATCCCTGGTGGTACCTGACACGGAAGATACGATGGCACGTTCCTCACCACACAGGGCATTTAACAGACTGCTCTTACCCACATTGGGGCGTCCTACTATTGCAATTGACAGCACCTGCTGCTCCTCCTTTGTGGTGGTGTGGGGGTGGTGGGAATTGGTGTGGGGGTGGGAGTTGATGTGTGTGTAGATGTTGGTGTGTACATACAGGGGTGTGTATTTGAGGGTGCGTACGAGTGTGTATACATGAGTGTGTATATGAGTCTGTGTATATCAGCGTGTGCAAGAGCGTGTACATCAATGTTGTGCAAGAGCATCACAACCATCCACATCACATCTCACATCTACCACCACAATGTGTTCTCCCCCATCCCATCCCATCCCATCCCATCCCACCCATCCCCCTCCCATACCTCCTCCTCCACATTTTTGTCCAAGTGAGGCAGGCGTCGAACCATGTGGTCCATCATGTCCCCAGTGCCACTCCCACTGATAGCTGACACTGCTATCGGCTCCAAACCTGTTGTCCAAAATTCAGCAGTCTGTGTGTGTGAAAAGGGGGTTGTAGACAGGGTGGCTATAGGATGTGTGCACATGGGGAGGATGTGTTTGTATAGGATGTGCATAGAGGAGTATGTGTATAGGATGCATGTACATGGTGAAAAGCATCAACAACACCAACAGCAACTTCACACCAATAACTTTACACACCATGATATCTGCTTTAGAACTGTTCTCACACTTGTTGACAGCCAGTGTAGTGGGTTTATCAGGGTAGTGACGTCGTAACCATGTGATGACTTCCTCATCCGCCCCGGTCAAACCAGTTTGACCATCAACCACCATGATAATTGCATGGGACTCTTCAATAGCAGCAGCTGCCTGACGCTCGATTGCCAAAGGGAGCTGACCTGTATGTGTTTGTGTATTTGTTTGTGTATGTACATGTGAGTGTTTGCATAGGTGTGTTTGCATCGGAGTGTTTGCATGGGAGTGTTTGCACGGGAGTGTGCATTGTTTTTCACACACTGCACACACAAAACCACAAGTACACGTACACATGCATACATAGAGCACACACCATATACACCACACACCAACCCCCCACATCCCTATCCCCCAACATCGCTCCCACCCACCCTCTCACAATCAACCACTCACCTGCACTTGTAAGTGGTTCCCGCACCACCTCCCCCCTTGCCAATGCATCGGCATCACTCACCAACCCCCCTGTATCCACCACCACAAACTCCCGGTCCCCCCAAAACGCCCTCGTATACAACCGATCACGCGTCACACCAGGGTAATCATACACTATCGCCTTGGTTGTTTTTGTGACGCGGTTGAACAAGGCAGACTTGCCCACATTGGGTCGACCTACGATAGCCACCTTGGGGAGGGCTTCCATGGGGACCTGCTTGGGGGTCTTGCGACGACGTGGGGTTCGTGATTGTGTGGACGTGGAGTTGGCGTTTTGTTGTGATGTCACACTGTCCTCGTCTGTGTAGTCGGTGTCCTGATCATCGTCCAGGGTGTAGTCAAGGTCGAGCACATCGTTCCACCTGTGGTTGGTAGGTTGTAGGAGATTGCGTGTGTGGTATGTGGGAGTGTTTGGTGTGGGCTGTGTGCACATGCTGCTTGCATGTGTACTATATCATTGTACAGCATCCTCCAACCATCGCCCACCCTGAAATCATGCCCACATCCCACACCCCACACCCCACACCACCATCACCACGTACGATGTCCCCTCAATGTCGCTTTCCATAGCCATTTCATTTGCCCGCTGCACCAGTGATGCCGCCAGGGAATCCCACTGCGCTGCCTGCTGCTGTGACACCACTTCCTCCTCTGGTTCCTCATCACGTTGACCATGTTTGACCGCTTGATTTTCCCCCTTGGATTTCATGTCCCCCTTGGATTTCGTGTTTTTTCGTTTTTGAATACTATTCCGCGTTTTTCCTCCTCCTCCTCCTCCTGCTTTTCCTCCTTCTTCTTCTGTGTCTGATCCCCCCTGCTGCTTCACGGGCACAGCGTTGCACACAAAGCCCGCTGTACGGTGCTGCCCAGGGAGCCTGCATGCATGCCTGCGTGTTGTACTGCAAACAAAAGAGACTCGAGGAATCAGACACCCAGTTGGTGCAGGTGGAGGTCGTGTACCACAGTGGGGCTGCATGGGGGGTAGGCATGTATGGGTGCACAAGGTGGTAAACATGGTGTGTCGAACGCTGGTGTGTAATTGGTGTGTGTGTGGTGTGTGTTTGCTCTGTGTAGTGCTACTAGACAAAGCGCAGTTGCTGATTAATTTTATAACGTTTATAGAGGCTATTTGGATTTGGGCAGGCGATTGCCAGTGAGGTTCTGTGTATGAGGCAGGTGTGTGTATGAGGGATGGGTACATATGAGGGGCTTGTCAAGGAATGGTGAGAAAGGTGGTTGTGTATGTGTATAGCTCAACGCACCTTGGCCATGTTTTGGGACTCGTGAAACATATAGTTGGCTAGGCCGTTGATGGCGCTGTGTGGGAAGAGTGCATGTAGGGACAACAGTCAAAACCCGATTGATGGCACACTCATCACATACTCTTGCTTGTACTGCACTATTTTGTCCTTGTCCTTTTCGTGTTGGTTTTTACGAAACGCCCTTTTTACTTGATCACGCAATATGTTGGATGGATGGCCCTGTGTAGTGTGGTCGCTGGTGTGCAGCATGCCCGCCACTTGTTGTTTCCTCGCAATACAAGCGCACCTGCTTAAACGCCAAGTAGTCTGCAAGTTTCAAGCAATCTCTGTAAAGCTGTGGTGGGGGGGGGGGGGCTATCATGCAGCAGATTGTAGCAGCCAATCACAACCTTGACCGCCATACAAGCGCAACGTACTTTGGTGACTGCAATTGTTTTCGCGTCAAACATGGTGCATTGTATAACAGGTGTACAACAGTGTTTAATCAGGCTTGTTCGCAAATGGGGGAAATCACACTTCCTCCCGTTTTTCTTTGTGCGGGTCCGTTGACATTTTCACACACAACAGTGTTTTCCTCATCACCCCACCATCATCATGTTGAGGAGCACAGCACTCCTACGTCACACCACATGCACCCGTTGGCCCGCGTGCCTCCTTCTCAATCAATCCTTCTCACATGGCGCGCCTGAACAACCATCCAATCAGCAGCCACAGCCCAACCCACGTGCAGCAGAGCACGCCAACGTGTTGAAATACCATCAAGAAGAACTGGGATACGATGCAGACACACCAGCAACGCAACAGGAACAAAAGCTGCAGAGCGGTGTTGGGATGGCCAGCATGCAAGGCAACTTGTATGATCGTGAGGGCATGCGATACCAGCTGAAAGCTCAAGAACAGGTGATGATGAACATGGGGTGCTGAGGAGAAATGGGTGTTTCAGCAGAACACACACACGTCGTGAGGTGTTGTCACACGCACCACCCCACCCCACACCACACCACCCACACCACCCACAACAACAGGAGACCAAGGCCCCTCCCTCCACTGGCTACGATGAGGAGGCTACAGGAGACGTTGAGAGAGCACATGAGCAGGCCAGGGAAGCTGCGGCAATGGTTGGGTTGGCTGATGAGGATGCTGCTTCCAAGGATACAGGAACATGAATCATCATTGGTGTATAGATGGATGGTGTATAGATGGATGGACACAGAGACACACATGCACTGTGTGGTTTTTGGGCATGCACTGTGTTTTTTTCTTGTGTGTTTTACACATGGAGCATACTACGTGTCCTGTGGTTACTACCACATGGTTGTTGCCTTCATAAAAAGGAAAGACACACAACACCACAATGCAATACACATCATCCCTCCATGCAACCACCCGTGCACTCCATGACCACACCACCACACTAGAAATACCGCATACATCTACCCTACCTACCATCATTGTGGGTGGGTGGGTGCATATAAACACACACCCACACGCCCACACCTCACATGCTCCACCCAACACACCCAACACAAGCACCACACCCTACCACAATCCAAATAACCGATCGAGCACATGAAGCATACGTGGTGCTGGGCGTATAACCCTACTCAACCCCAACAAGTACAGCGACCGGCCACTCACGTCCCCCCCTTTGCGTGTGTCCACCACATGCACAAACAACACAAGGCTTGTAAACAGCCCAGCAGGTCCACTACATGTTGCCACTTGCTGGTCATCCACAACAAGGCCAAATTGGGGTGCGGGGCTGCCCAGGGAGAGGCCCAGGAGTGCTGCTGATGCCTGTGTGGGATGTCATGGTGTGGGTGTGGGTGTGTGATGTGAGGGTGTGTGAGGGTGAGTAAGGGGACGGTTGTGTGTGGAGTGAGGTAGCGTGTTGGGAGAGTACATAGAGGGGTATTGGGGTGAATGAGGGAGTGCACACTGAGTGTTCTGCCAATGACACACATATGTACACACACCTACATACATCGTCTCACACACACAACACACCAACACTGCACCCCCACCACTGCACCCTCACAAATCAGCCCACCCACCTTGGGTGTGGGTGGTGGTCGGGATGCCAGCACTGCATAATACCCATGCGCTGGCCGCTGCGGCAATTGACCCAAATACAACGGCAAACTCGCAGCGGTGTCCTCCAGTGGAAATGCCCATCCAGGTGCTTCCAGAAATGCAGCAAACAAATACAACAGCAATGCACTATCTGTGGGGAGCTCCTCGCTCCATGGGCGGGCCCCCCAGGCCCCTCCCCCATCCCACCGAAACCCCTGCACGCACGACCCCTCTGCGAGTGTGGCCACACGCTGTGCTATGTACCCTAGAGGACATGGTGGGAGGAGGCCACGTGGTTGCTCGCCTCGTAACAGGGCAGCGAGGCGTTGGTAGGTGTGTACAGCATGGAGACAGGAGAGGGTGTCGGCCTGCTGGACGTGGGGTTGGGTGCGGAGGCGATGAAGTAGCTGCTCACGAACCTGCGCAAGGAGTGCCTGTATTGAGGGGGAAAGGGATGGGGATGGTTGGTGTTGTTTCTTTCTTTCATGTGTAGGTGTGTGTGTGTCCCATATGCATGGGGGGATGTGCATGTATGTGTACACACAAAGGCTGTCACACACACAAAAACACACTGTCACACAAAAACACACTGTCACACAAAAACACACTGTCACACAAAGACACACTGTCACACAAAAACACACAGTCCAAGACACCCAAGTACCTCATCATCCCCCTGTCGGCGCTGTACGTCCACCCCACCCATCCCCCCACTCCCACCAACACCCCCTGCCCCCCTCCCCCCTGCCAATGGCCCCGGCTCCACCGTCCAACTCAGCGCTGCGGCTGCCTGCTGTACATCATTGTGTGCTGTGTCAATCTTGTCTACGAGTGGCTGCAACAGCGACGCCGCAAACCACTGACGAAGGCGATCGATCCACACCTCGAGTGTTTTGCGAGGGACTGTGATTTCCAATGCTGCTGCGGCTTGCTTGGCGGCGGTGCTGGTGGTGGTGGCAGTGGCGGCGGTGGCGGTGGTGGGGGTGGTGGTGTTGGTGGTGTTGCGGGGGAGGAGTGGGGAGGGTTGGTAGGTGGGGGGGGGGTCGGCAAGCAGTGCTGCACCTGCGGCCACCCCTGTGTGTTTGTTTGAGTGTGTGTGTGTGTTGTGTGTGTGTGTCTTATGTGTGTTGTGTGTGTGTGTCTTATGTGTGTATGTGGGTGAATGTACGCAGAATACTGCACGTTCTTGACAGTATACCATTTTCAATGCACTATATGTATAGATAGGCAGTGCACACTATGTCTTCCCACAACCTCCCACATACACACCTGGCACACTAGGAAAGCCAAGTGGTGTTGTTGCAGGAGCACCACCCACATACCCTCCCCCCCCCTCCACCACTGCAAACGCACCCCCCTCACCCACTGCTGGGGAGGGGGGCTGCAGGTGATGATCAAAATCTTCCAACAGTGCATGCCATTGCTTTGAAGAGGGGTTGATGACAGCATCTCCATAGGGAGGGGTGCTGCGTAACCCATACACACTTGCTCCTGGGTGTCAGGGGGGTGTGGGGGGTATGTGGGGTGTTGGGGGTGATGGCATGGGAGATTTGGTGTGTTGATGATTGCAGGTGGGTTGTGTGGTGGGAGGTAGTGACGCAGGCACTGTATACGCATATGTGTCATGTGGGACAAAGAAGCATGCAATGTAAAAACAGAGTATCTCCACAAAACATGGTTGACACACATATGTGACACACACACACACACTCACACACACACAACATACCTGATAGTGGTGTGGGGCAACCAAGAACTCCTGCTGCTGGTGGAGTTGCACTTGCTGGTATAACTGGTGTGTGCTGTGTGTGGGAGGTGTGGGGGGTTGGGGGGGTTGAGAGACGTACACATCCTCTAGAACACACCCATACACACACACTAGATCAAACAACATGTACATGATCAAGTAAACATGCAATACACATAGTGGTATACAGTACAATCATACATGCTGTTATTAATCACAGGCTATTATTACACACCTTTGGTGGTCCCAGTGGTGATGGTGTTGGGATGGGAGGTCGGGATCCCATAGCTGGGGTGGATGATGGTGTCTTAGGAACAACAGATGCACCACCACCACCAATCCCCAACATGGCACGTTGCTGTGCAGTCAGTGACCGTGTCCTGTGTGCCATGTTTAGGATGGTGTGTAAAACAACAACAACAACAACAACAACAACAAGTGTGTGCATGATTAGTGTGTACAACGTACCATGCAGGGGGCCGTGCAACAGATGGCAGTCGTTGCAAGAGCCGCAAACTGGACAGCCCCAACACACCAGCAAGCCCATAGCAGCACGTTACTGTGGATAGGGCATTCGCTGAGGGATCCATAGGCATGATGACATGTTCACACAACTCCTGATCACATACCTAGTGCATAGCGTAAAAGTACCGCCACAGCACTCCTCAACCTGGGTTGATGTACCGTGTTGATGTACATCAGATGAGCATCAGAACAGGAGGCCACTGATCCTCACACAAATCATACCAGTACTGAGCAAGCAGGGCAGCTACGACTGATCCCACAACAAAATACCCCAAATAGCCAGCAACCAAGCTACTGGTGAGCCGAGCATTTGGAGTTTGCAATACTGCTACATTTGGTTGGTTCCAACCCTTGCGTAATGTCACTGTATTGCCGTTGAGAGCTGCCATCAGTTGCTGAGGATGTTGATGGCTGCCATCAGTTACTGAAGATGTTGATGGCTGCCATCAGTTACTGAGGATGCTGCTGTGTTGTTGCTGCATGGAAGGTTTTGTATGGTTGATGTTTGGTGATCACCCTTGCATTGTACTGATGAGACAGTGTGATCAACGGAAATTTGCTTTAGCAAAGAGTTTTTAAGAAATGAACACAGTTGGTGCCCACATCTACTATGTTCACATCGTAGAGTTACCTGCACGAACAAATGAAATCGCACAAGCTGTATCAATGCAACACCCTCCCAACTGTGTATCAGCTGTGTGACGCGGTGGCACGCAAGCACGAGGGCCCAACAGGGCACCACCAACAATGGCGAGAACGTATGTATTTAAATGTATTGCGCCATCCACTTGAAGCCCTCCCCATACCCGCAACGCTTGACCTGTGGTGCATGTGCCAATTGGTGCTGTATCCGTGCCTTGCGCATTCCTGTGCATCACCAACATCATCATCCCACACACACATGCCCGTACCACGCTGCACATAAAGACTTCCATTGGTCGCATGCCTGTGTCCTTGAGATCAACTTTACCCTTGCCTGTGGTGCAATTGGTCAGCCCCAAACCATGCTTGAGCTCATCCTCTGATGCCGCATACTGCAGGTCGATTTTGTTCCCCAACACCAAAAAGGGCACTGTTGCAAGGCCATCATCCGACAGCAACCCATCAAGCTCCTTTTTGGACTCGCTAAAACGTTCCCGATCTGCTGCATCCACTAGAAACACAATGGCATCCACCTGCATCACGGTGATGATGGTGATGGTGGTGTGATGATGATATGGTTCATAAAGTGGGTGTTGTGCAATGCATGGACCTGTATTTCATCTCTCTCCCAATCCACACACCTTGGCATAGTAGTCCTTCCACACTTTTCGTGCAATCTCGTGACCACCGAGGTCAAACGCCTTGAAGTTGATGCCTGCCATTTGCAGCTCCTGTGTTGTGATGATGATGATGTGCATGGTGTTAATGTGCATGGTGATAAAGATGACCATGCCGATGTCAATCTGAACACAACTCCTCTACACAAACCTCTGCAGTGGGATGCTGTGTGGGAGCATGTTGCGCCAGTCGCTCATCTTTGAGCATGTGCATCAGGGTTGTTTTGCCAGCATTATCCAGCCCCTGCGGTTGAGAACGATCAACGATGAGAATGGGTTGCGTCCAGAAGCAACCTGGGCGACACAGCATGCACGCGCACCAAAAACAGGATCTTGGCGTTTTTGTTGTACAGCCCCAGCTGGTTTAATACGCTGTAAAACCTGTGGATACATCGCAGATGTAAAGATGCTGGGTGCGTATGCATGGTGGCGTGGATGAGGCAACCATCATCGCCCCTACCAGTTGAGGATGAACATCACGAAGGTGCTGCTGCTTTATACAATCTGCTGGGTGATGGTTATGTGCTGTCTGATGTTTTTGTATTATAAGGGGGTTGTATAGTTGCTGTGTTAACAATGTAAAAACTGCTGTCGCACGTCTCTGGCATCAGACCAACACTGTCAACAACACCAAACACCCACAATTATTGAGAAGACAACCTGTCAACCAGCGCCCGGGCATCTGGTGGTGCCAAAAATCGTGCCTGCAAAAACATGCGCTCTGCATCCCCTGGTCGCTGCTGTGTCTTCAACAACACCCCCTTGGCCAAAAACCCACGATAATCACCAGGGTTTTCCTATGTTTGTGTGTGCTTGTGTGTGTGTGTGTTGTGTGCACATATATCTTGATATTATATCTTGATACAATCAATATGCTGCTCCCAATATACACCACCATGTTGTGCACACCACCACATCCCCCCTAAACAATCACACACACCTTGATCAGCTGATCGTAAATGGCAAGTGCATCCCCACCATGTCCCTTCCACAGCGAATACACCCTCCCCAGCAGCAACTGCAGCTCCACCTGCCCATACCCACTCGCCTCCTCCCCCTTGGAGAGCAACCCCTGCACCTCAGATACTGCGACCTGGGGGTCCCCTGCCTGAATCAGGGAAGCAGTCAGTGATTGTAAGAGTTCAAAATCACGACCACCCTGGGCTTTGAGTGCAGCACGATAGGCATCGACTGCTTTGGTGTGTTCTCCAAGCTCCGTGCGTGTTTCGCCCTGGGTGGGTGGGTGGTGGAGGTGTGTGCAAGGAGGTGTGTGCAAGGAGGTGTGTGCAAGGAGGTGTGTGCAACAGCTGTGTATACAAAATGCACTGCGTGCATTGCTCTGTGTATTGCTGTCTTATGTGTATGTCCATCTTGTGTGTGTATTGTATGCCCCACATGTATGTATGTTGTATGTACCTACACCCCAAATCCAATAGGGTTCAATGACACATACCAGCAAACGCCATGCCTCTACATCATCCTTTTTTATCATGGTCAACTTGGTCAACGCCTGTTCAGCACGTTTGTATTCTCCCAGTGTTGCAAAAATAACACCAGAGCCCTGTGCATGTTTGTGGTTTGTGTGTGATTTGTGTGTGTATGTGGTGTGTGGGGGGGGGGGGTTTACATGTAAACTCACAATAACGTCTGCACAATATAAACACACAAACACTCTTCACACACAAACACTCTTCACACACCTCCAGTGCCTCTACATCCTTGGGGTTGGTTGCAAGTGTGTTTTCAAATGATGCCAACTGCTGCCTCAGCTCCTTGGCAACTTCCAGGGAAACTGCTGGACGCTGTGTGTGTGAGAGGTGTGTGTGTGTGGGGGGGGGGGGGGGAAGTGGGGGGGTGGGTGGGTGGAGGGGTGGAGGGTGTGAGGGGTGGAGGGAGAAAGGGGGTGGAGGTGTGAAGTGGGAGGGGTGTGGTGGGGTGTGTGGGCATACGTACGCATCTTTCCCTGTATATACATGCTTGAAACTCTACACAAACAAATACACACACACACCACATACTTGTTGTACTGGTGCTTGATATGCAGCCATTTCCAAGTCAGAAGCACTGTTGGCTACAAGGAATACTGCCACCAGTACGAGTGCACCCACTGCTGCTGCAACCTGGGTGTGAGAGAGGGTATGTGTGATTGTGTGTGTTTGATCGTGTGTGTGTGATTGTGCGTGTTTGTTATTGTATATATATTTATATATAATATATCGTGTGGGATTGTGCGTGTCATTACAAGTGTGTGTGTGTGTGTCTGTGTGTAACATTGTGCATGTATGTGTGTGATTGTGTCTGTGTGTAACATTGTGCATGTATGTGTGATTATTGATTGAAAAAGTGTACACAAGCACATGCATCCCTTGTACGTATACGCATTACACAAACCCAACACCACCAACACCAACACCAGCACCAACACAACAACAACGACAACGACACACAATTCCACAAACACACAAAAACACACACATAAACACTCACACACCTGGTTGCGTCGCTGTGCTGCCATGTCTGGCTCCTCTTCCTTCCCAAACACTGTTGAACTGAGTGACGGTGGGTTTTCATAGATATCTTGCTCCAATATATTTGCCTGCTGCTGTGATGCCTGCTGCTTCTTTGCCTGGGGAATACGAACGTGTGTGTGTGTGTGTGTGCGTGTGTGTGTGTGTGTGTGTGTGTGTGTGTGTGT
>VFQP010002681.1_pt1 | contig 19415 bp, 25 predicted proteins | sample 3512351 | NCBI WGS metagenome assembly VFQP01 (sample SAMN10412372, study PRJNA504923) | tailings metagenome | isolation source: Relicate 1 Philex TSF1 revegetated site | place: Philippines: Tuba, Benguet | collected 2017-08-29
CAGCTCCACCACGTCCACCTGCCCCAGGCCCACCACGCTGCTGCCGGCGCCCGCCGCCTCGCCGCCGTGCCCAGCCAGCGCACCGCTGCCCGCCAGCCCGCCCACCACGCTGTGGCTGGCGAAAAGGCCGCCGTCAGAGCCGTGCTCCCCATGCACCACAAACGTCTGCATCGAGCTGCCGCCGGAGGACCGCCGCGCAATCTCGCCGCCCGCCGCCGAACCCGACGGCGGCGCCGCAGCTGCAGGCTTGCCGCCGCCATTTGCCAGCAGCTGCTGCTGCTGCTGCCGTGCGGTATGGTCGGAGGCGCCGTCGCCCGCGCCGTCGCCGCCGTCCGCGCCCGCCACGCCGTCGCCGTCGACCGCCGGGCCGGGGCCGGCGGACGGGTGGGCAAAGGCACTGGCGGGCGCGGCGGGGTGCGCGCCCGCGCCGGCTGAGCCGTCGGCCGCGGCGGCGGCGCCGGCGGGAGCGGCGCCGCCGCCGCCTGTTGTGCTGGCAGAGGCACCGGACGCGGCCGTGGCGGCGGCGACGAGCGCCCAGGAGGGCGTGGCCCTGAGCGCCGAGGTCTTGAGGGAGGGCAGCAGGAGCGTGTAGAGCTGCAGCAGCTGGTATACGCTCTGCGCAGGTGTGGGCAAGGTGTGGGCAATGCCTCTAGGCGCCACCGTCAGGCCCGGGCCCCGCTTCCCCGCCCCACACACTGAGCCTTTCGATGGCACGAGAGCCCAGCAGGCTCACCTGGTGCTCCCAGCAGGCAAAGTGCTGCTGGTTGAACGACGGCGCCGCCCCGCCGCCGCCACCGCCGCCGCCCGCCCGCGCGCCCACGCTCGGCCGCGGCGCCAGCCCGCCGCCCGCGCCCGCGCCCACCAGCGCCGACGCGCCGCCGGTCCCCAGCCCGCCCGCCCCGCCTGCCCCCGCCGACGCCGACGGGCCCGAAACCGACTCCCGCAGCCCCCCGCCCGCCGCCGCCGCACCACCGCCGCCGCCCGCGCCCGGCGCCAGCGCGTACGAGAGCGTGGAGCCGCTGAACACCACGGGGGGCGCCGCGCCCGACGTGGACGTGGAGGCGGGCGGCGGCGGCGGCGCGAAGATCTGCGCGGCGTCGCGGCTGAGGCGGCTGACCTCGGCCACCACGCGCGGGAGCAGCGAGGTGGCCACCAGGTCCGCCGCCGCGCACCACGCCTGCGGTGGCGCGGCGTTGCAGCGGTGTGGATACAGGGCGGCAGAGCTTTGGGAAGAGGGCGCAAAACAGGGACGGAGTCCAGTCGTTGGTTGCGAGTTGGCTTGCCTGCAGCGCCGGCGCCAGGCTCTCGAGGGCGAGTCCGGCCACGCTGTCCGAGTCGCACACCAGCTGCATCAGCAGCTCCTGCGGTGGAGTGGAGAGGGGGTGCGGCGTGAGCACGGGAGCAGCAGGCGTTGGCACAGCACGATGACAGCAGGGCTCGTGCGGACAGGCTGAAGCTGCTGTGTACGTTGATGGGGCGCCGGCACACGCGTATGGCGAGGGATGTGAGGGAGGACCGCCTCAGTACCTCAAGGGTGGAGTAGTAGGTGCGTGAGAAGGCGAGGCAGCCGGGCTTGACCAGGGCCACCAGCGCCGCCACGGCCGCCTCGCGCACCTGCGCGCCTCGCGCCACGGCAGGCAGACATCAGTGGGCCCACACCGCGCCCTGACCACCCACCCGGGCAGGTCATTTCTTAGGGACACGCGTGCTTGGCGGTGCTGCTGGTGGTTGCTAGAAGCAGCACAGCGCCGCCACGACGCCGCCAAAGGCGCATGGCCGTCCCCCAAGCGGCGCAGAGCGAGAGAGCGCGAGGCAGCGCGCCGCCCGCACCTGCTCCATGCGGTCCTCGGCCAGGCGGTGCAGCGCGGTGAGCAGCGCGTGCGACTGCGTGGCGCAGTCGACCAGCGGGCCCTGCAGCGCGGCGCGCGGCGTGTCGAGCGCCGACAGCCCGGCCGGCGCGCCCAGCAGCTGCACGGAAGCTGGGTTGAGCAGCGCCGTCATCATCTCGGCCACGAGCACGCGCCGCTCTGCCGACGGGCTCGTCACCTGCGGTGCGGCAAACGACACGGTGGCACTTGTCTGGGCGTGCCGCAGACTCACACAGAGGTGTCACCACAGATGCAGGCCCCCAAACACGCTGTTTTGACGGTGACGCAGGCGTGTCGCCCTGCCCTGCGTGGGTGGATGCAGGCGGGTGGAGGAAGCGCGAGCTCTCAGCGCTCACCTGCTTGATGCAGCTGGCGAGCAGCTCCTGCGCCGCCCAGGCGGGCCCCAGGTGCGCCGCCACGCCCACGCAGAGCGCCACCACGGCGCCGCGCTGGCCCGGGTCGGGCGTGGCCACGCCGTTGAACACCAGGCCCGTCAGCGCGCGCTGCGTGTCGGGGTCCTTGGACGCCAGGATAACCGCCTGCAGGCGCGCAACAAGGCAGCAATGCAGCTCCACCGTGGCGCAAAAGCCCGGCTCCCTGGCAAGTCGCGCATACGTCCGTAAGCTTGCCGAGGCCCAGGTTTGAAGAGGTGAGAGGGTCGTCGCAGCAGGAGCAGCAGCGGCGGCGCACCTGCACCATGGGCAGGATCTCGAGCCGCGTCTTGATGGTGAGCGCCGGCATGATGCGCGGCAGCAGCTCGGTGAGCTGCGCCACGATGGCCGCCGAGATGGTGTGCTCGAGCTCCAACGACGTGCTGCGGGCCAGCGCGGCGGCGGCGGCGGCGGCGGTGGCGGCGGCTGGGGTGGACACTTGCGGCTTGCCCAGGTCCACGCTGCGCAGACAGCGGGGGAATGCGCGTTTGCACGTTTGGCCTGGGCCTGCAGAGGTGGGAGGTCTCGCGAGGTGGGCGAGGAACGCCAGACTGCCGGCGAACAGGTGGGAACGCCAGCACCCAGCGCGCACCTGCTGGTGGCCAGCAGGCCCAGCACGGGCTGAGACAGCGCGGCCCGGTCCCCGAGTGCGCTCGCCTGCGCCGCGCTGGCGTTCACCTGCGGCGCACCCGCCGCCGCCACGCGCAGCACGCCTGTTTGCCACGGCCTCACCGCGCACGCGCTCGCCTCGCCGCACGCAGACACGTCCATCCCATCCCGCGTGGGAGCGTCTGAGGGCTCAGCGTGCATGCCGGGGGCGCACGTGTGAGGGCGCGGGGCGGCACGGGCGCAGCAGCAGCAGGAGAGAGAGAGAGAGAGGGAGAGGGGCGCAGGCGCACGCACCTGGTGGCTCTCCTCAAGCGACCGGCGCAGCGCGGCCGTCTGCGCCTGGGACCTGGACAGCGCCGACTTTGAAGCCGACAGCTCGCCCTCGGCCTTGGACAGAGCCTCCTGAAGCTTGGACACCTGCACCCCACATGGCGCCGCGGGCCCATGCCACAGCGCACCCGCCGCACGGTGCTTGTGCTTTCACCTTCAAGCCGCGTCAACGCCTCTCTGCACCGTGCTGGCATGAGGAGGAAGGCACTGCGTGTGGCGTGCACAGGCCCATCCCCCCACGCGCACCTGTGCGCGCGCCTCCTCCAGCTGCGCCGTGAGCTCGGCGTGCTGCTCCTGCAGCTGCTGCTGCTGCTGCTGCTGCTGCTGGGCGGCTGACGCCGAGGGGCCCGCGCCGTTGCCGTCCTCCTCCGCCGCGCCGCCGCGGCTGGCCAGCCCTGCGGTGCAGCAGAGGCACGCCAGCAGGCACACCACACGCTCGCTCCTCACAAGCATCACGGACCTAGCAAGGGCAGCCGCGAGCGATGCACGAAGGCTTGCGTCGCTGGCGTATCTGCTGTGCTGCCGGGCTGCAGCACCGCGTCGCTTGCAGGAGAGAGAGGGCCCCATTCACCTTGTGCTAGTGCGGCGTGCTGCCGCGCCAGCTTGAGCCACCGCCACAGCGCCAGCCCGTCGGCCGCCCCGCCGCCCGCCGCCGCCGCCGAGTGGCTGCCGCCGCCGCCGCCGCCTCCGCCCAGGTTTGCGCTGGTGGTGGCGGGCAGCTGCACGCCGGGCAGCGCGTCGGCCGCCTCCTCCCGCAGCGTCAGCGCGCTGGTGCGCAGGCCCAGGTGCAGGCAGTACTGAACCATGCCAGAGATGAGCGCCTGCAGCGCCGCGCACAGGGGGGCAACGGAAGGCGGGGGCGCAATAGGTGGGGCGCCTGGCCCGCGCACAGCCCCCCTGGCATTCTTGATGCCAGACGTCGCGCGCAGAGGCGCACCGCGTGCTCGGCGTTTGTGGGCAGCCCCATCTTGCTCCAGTCCACGTCGCCGCCCACGTCCGTCAGCGCGCGGCTGCCCGCCGGGTAGGCGCCCCAGGCGCGGGAGCCGCCCAGCCCGCCCAGGCCCACCGTGGCCTGCGACTCGACGCTGCCCTGCGCCACTGCGCCCTGCAGGCCGCCCGGCGCCAGCGGCGCTGCGGCGTCGGCGCCCACGGCCGGCGCGGCGCCCGTGCGCAGGAAGGGCGTGCCCTCGGGCTGCGGCGCGGCCCCGTCGGCGGCAGCGGAGGCGGGCGCATCAACGGCGGTGGCGGGGAGGTCGGGGTGCTGCGCGGCGCTGAGGCGGCCCGGCGTGGCGGGCTGGCTCGAGGTGAGCGTGGCGGCGGCAGCGGCGGTGGAGGCTGCGGCGGCGGCGGTGGAAAGGCGCGCGCTCATGGCGGCCAGGTCCTCCTTGGCAAGTCGCAGCTCATACCTGTGAAGCACGACGGGAGCAGGCGGCAAGAAGGGCTTGGTTTGCGCGCCTGTGGGCTCCAGCACGGCTGCTGCTGCTGCTGCACGAGGAGCAGCGTCCTCTGCGGGCTAGCAGCAAGCCCGTCTGCTCACTCTGCCAGCTGCAGCTTCTGCTCGCGCTCCCGCGAGAGGGCCTGGAGGTCCAGCGCTGCGAGCGGGGAGGGGGGGGGCGTGCAGGGGCGGCAGAGGCGTGTGAGAGGCGCGGTGGGACGCCCGCGAGGACCGTGGCTGCATTGCACGCATGGCATCGCCGAAGCTGTGCGAGCCCACCCACCATTGGCCTGGGCGTGCCGGGCCACGTCGTCGGGCGGGAAGCGGTCGGGGTTGGAGAAGAAGAGCTGCAGCTCGGGGAACTGCGGTGCAGGAGCGCGGTCAAGATAGGGCAGTGCTGTTCTGCGGCTGCCCGTCCTTGCTGCTGCTGCTTGGCACATTGCGGGCCAGCAGCTGCGCGGGCGCCTGGGCCCGCCGCGCACCTCGCCGCCCTGGCTGGTGGACTGGGACTCCACCAGCAGCTCCAGAGCCGTGAGATGGTAGTTGTGCGCGAGCAGGAACTGCACCACCTGCGATCGTCGATGGCGTCGATCGATCGCGAGCGCGTGCACCTGCTGAGAATGTGGGGCCGATCCAGCGGCCGGCAGCGTGCTGAGGCCTGCGACTCTCTACCTGCTCCGGCTTTGCGGGTGGAAGGACGGGGTGCGCGCTCGTGTGCACAGTGGGCGCGCTCGTGCGAGCGCTGCTCGCGGTGTCCATCGTCGTCGCAGGGCCCCGGCAAGCTCCCAGTCATCGCCCGAGACGGCGTCAGCGCTGCATGGCCAATCGGCGCCCCACCATCACCGATTTCGCCATTGCGGAGTCGCCGCCGATGGGAGCGGAGCGCGTGCGCCGTTTTAGGGTGGACGCGGTAGAGGAGTGGGAGGCGGGAGAGCCATCGGAGCAGCTCCTAGCTGCTCCGATGGCTTGCGCGATGGGTGCTGGTCATGGCTGCTGGAGGGGGACGGGGGGGTGGCCGGCGAGCTGGCGTGCCGGGCCGGGTGCGGAGCGCCCACCGAAGGCGCTGCGGCACACTGTCGTCTTGTGCACGCCTGACTGATTGGCATCAGCAAGTGGGCCTCTCCTCCTCTGCTCTTGGGTCCCTCTGGACCCACTCCCCGCTATGGCCGCGCTTGCGCACGCCTTGCGCCTCGCCTTGACCGTCAGCGACTGCGCTACGGCTCCGCACACAAGGCCCGCAAGCTCCACTGTGCAAGGACACGATGGCTGATCGAGTTTGCACTGAGCAGCTGCGGCTCAGGAGCACACCAGCAGCGCCAGAGGCTTGGGCGCACCCAGCTGCGCGATTGCCATCAGGGCCGTGTGGAGCACCACTTGGCACACGGCCCCATCCACCTGCTGGGTGCACGCAAGCGCCGCTGCATTTGCGTTTTGATCGTCGCAGCGAGCGCTTGCGAGCCGGTCAACATCGCCCGCGCCCCGCCGGGGTGGGACGCGTCGCAGCATCGATTTTGCTGATGAGAGCCAGACGCGCGGCTTGCGGGGCGATGGTGCGCTGATGGAGGCCCGTTGCGCTCTCGCTGGTCTGCTGGCGCTCCAGTCGGACTCGTATTCTGATGCCGAGTCGCCTCCAAGCGCGGGGATTGCACCAGCACGACATCGCGCGGCGTGCTGCGCGGCCAGGGACGGAACCTTTCCATCGGGCACATCCGCCTCTCGGTCCCGGCTGTGACGCGCCTGCTCGTTGAGCCCGTTGAGAGCGCTGCACGGCCATGCGAGGGCCAGGGTGGCTCACCTCCCTCAGCGCGTCGCGACAGGCGCGAACACACAAGCTCTTGAGCTCTTGACACACACACAAACGCACAGCTTGGCCCACGCTACGCCTCCCGCGCTACGCTCCCCGCAGCCGCACAAGCAGAAAAGCGCTTTTGCGGCGCGCCGACGGCAGGAGACCACACCACACGCGTTCCCAGACCCTCTACACGCACCGCTGCAGCTAAGGTGCGCCGGCTCGCTGCGTGCAGCAGGCTCTAGCAGACCGTTAAGCGCGCCAGTCGCGGAAGAGGAGGCGAAGCAGCAATGGTGCAGAGGGGCCACGGGGGGCGCGCTTGCAGCAAGCACCAGGGGCAGTGGGAAGCATCCTGTCCATCCCGCGCGCAATCCCTGCCCTCCTTCGCCTCGACTGGCTCCGCGCCCGCCCTGTCCAAGGCAACGGTGTGGCCCCGGTCTCGCTCTCGCCGCGCGCAGAATGACGACGCCCAAGGCTGCGTACGCGATGCGCGCCCTCGTGGTGGCCCTGGCCTTTTCGCTGGCCCACGCCTCTGCGTCTTCTCGAGGATGGTGAGAGCACGGCGGGGACCCCGTACCACCGTGTCCGACTGGACGCGGCAGTCAACATGTCTGACTTGTTGACCGACAACGGCCATTGCGGGATCCACACACAGCCAGACCCAGATGATGAGAGCGCGGCGCGCGCGCGGCAACTCACCATTGACCACCGCGTGATGCGGCGCCGTCGCTGCGCAGGCTCGTGCGGGCCAAGTCCAAGGAGGAGGCGCACCAGCACACGCGCCGCGCCATGCTCGAGCAGCAGGTGCGCAACAGCCGATCCAGGTGCAACGGCGGCAGGACCCTGCGAGTCTGACGACGCGCCTGTGCACACGGGGTCCCCGCACAACCAGCACATGGCCCATTTGCTCTGCTGCACCCACAGGAGCAAGGCCACGAGCTCCTGGCGTCGTGGTTTTTGGACTGGAAGGAGTTCCACAACAAGACGTACGCGAGCCAGGAGCACGAGCTGGCGGCGTTTGCCGCCTTCCAGGCCAACATGCGGCGCGTGCACGACATCAACGCCGACCTCAACCTGACCTTTTGGGCCTCGGGCAACCAGTGAGTCACTAGCTGCAACGGGACGCAAAGACGCATGCCCGGGCGCTTGGCATCGTCCCTTGACGTGCTGGCACGCCCCGTGCCTGCCCTTTCCCCCCACGCAGGTACTCGGACCTGACCTGGGAGCAGTTCAAGGAGGTTTACCTGCTCAAGAACTTCACCGCCCCCGCCGCCACCGCCGCCAACTCCACCACCACTGCCTCGGCGAGCCACCCGCACGGCCAGGAGGACGCCGCTGACGACGCGGCGGCGGCGCTGGGCGGCAGGAAGGCGGCGCCCGGCGGCCACGCACGCCGCCACCTGCGCACCGTCACTCAGTTCGACTGGCGCGAGAAGGGCATCGTCACCCCCGTCCGCGCGCAGGGCAGGTGAGGAAGGAGGAGAGGCGCCGCTCGCGTCGCCCCCCCCACCGCGGCGAGCCAATGCCGGCGCACCACGCAACACACAAGTTGGCTCTGTTCCCCCCTCCCCTGGTGGTGCGCGCAGCTGCGGCAGCTGCTGGCTCCTGGCCGGCACGCACGCGCTCGAGGCGGCCTACATGATTGCCGAGAACACCACCGACCCCGTGCAGCTGTCGGCGCAGCAGGTGCTCGACTGCTTTGACGTGGGCACGTGCTTGTACGGCAGCTCAGCCGAGCTGTTCAACGCCGCCACCAAGCAGCCGCTCACGCTCGAGAGCGTCTACCCGCTCACCAGCGACCGCACCGGCACGCCAGGTGAGCGTGCGCCCAGTTGCCAGCCCCTTGGCCTGTAGGGGCACATGCGCGTACGCCTGGCGCCTGCCGTCCAGCGCGCGGACCTCTCTCCCAAACAGACTTCCCGCCTCTCCTCTTCGCGCAGGCGTGTGCAAGAAGAGCCTGCTCAGGTCGCTCAAGGCCGGCCAGACGGTGCAGCTGGACACTGGCGCCGGCTACGAGCGGCTCGAGGCGCAGGGCGAGCGCCGGCTCATCTGGGCCACGCAGTTCAACCCCGTCGTCATGCACTACGGTGAGTGTGCGGGGGGGGGGGGGAGAGGCAGCGGGGGAGCTGCGCCACGCGGAGGTCCACGGCGCGGGGGACGGCACGCTGACGTCTGCTTGGCTTGGCTGCGTTGCTTGTGCTGCAGAGGTGGACCTGCCCTTCATGAACTACGCCGGCGGCGTCTACACGGCGCAGCAGTGCACGGGCGAGTACCTCAACCACGCACGTGAGTGGTCTTTCGTGCCGTGGCTTTGAGCAAGGCGAGCCCTGAACATGAATGGCTTCACCGCTCGATCCGCTCCGTTCCACGGTCGCCCACGCGCGCGCAGTGGTGTCGTTCGGCTACGACATGAACGCCGGGTGGTGGCTGTTCAAGAACAGCTGGGGCCCGCACTGTGAGTGCCCCGCGACCGGCGCCACGCTGGCTCACGTGCTGCCAGCCCAGGGCATGGCAGCGAGACAAACGCCGCGCCTGCGATCCCTCCTCTCCCTCACACACGCAGGGGGAGACGACGGCTACGTGCGCATCAAGATGATTGGCGGCTCTGGCACGTGCGGGCTCTACCGGTGGGCCGTGCGCCCCAGCCTGGACTTTGTGGTGACGCTCAGCAAGGGCAGCGGCAACGGCGAGGCCGCCCGCAAGCCCAAGCTGGCCCGCAGCCGCGTGCACCTCAGGAAGTCCGCCTGAGCGACTGGCCTGGGTCCACATCCCTTGGTACATGGTTTGCGACGGCATTTCAGCAGTCTGCAGCTCTGCACAAACAGTACAGTCCCACCCAATGACACACGTCAAGTCCTCCTTCGATCTCCTGCTGCGTACAATACGCTCGTGTGTGTACGCACGTGCCGTTAGCGACCAAAGAGTACATATACACGCGTGCTTCACTCCGGACCCGCTTCACCATTGCTGACTCTTGCCTGCCCTCTTGGCGGCCCTGGGCATCTCTGCGCGAGAGATGGCAGGCGCGCCGCCAGGGCCGGTGCGCGTTCCAGCCGATGTGTCGCTCCTGAAGGTGTCCCAAGGTTGTGGTCGTGTGCGAGGGCAGCAGCAATGCCGGTTTGTTTCCTGGTCAATCACCTCTTTACCTTTACCCTTTTTCTGGGGCAGGGCAGGCCTCCGAGGATCGTGGGAGGGAGCAGGCCGAGGGTTGCGTGCCCCTGACGGGGGCGCGCAGCTCTCTCGTGCGCTCCCTTTCCGTTCGATGGCCGCCTGCCCCGTGTAGCGCCTTGACCCTTGACTTGCTGACGCCGTTGTCGTCAGGCGTCCGCGCAGCACGCGTGCGTTAACAGTGCGGGCGGGGTGTGTGGCCACGGCCGCCGTGTATGGCGGAGCGCACGCGCCGCAGCCAAGCCACGTTTGTGGCAGGCGGCACGTGCGCACGGCCGCACGCCAGGGACGCCCCACGAGCACAAGGGTGGGGACAGGCAGGCAGGTGCACGTGCGAGTGGTGTGTGCGCGAGAGGCTTGACCATGTGCACGTGAACGAGTGGGCGTGTGTGCAGGCGTGGCTGGCGGGGCAGGCTTTATCGTTCGCGTCGATGCTTGTAGAACACACTTTTTCCGCGGCTGCCGCCAGCAGCTTGCGATTTGCGAAATGCCCATGCCATGGCGTGGCGTGGGTGGGCCCGAACAGGCGCCCCGCGGCAAATCGCACCCACCATTCCCTCCCTGATGCGCAACCGCACACCACCACCCGTGTGTCCTGGCCGTCTCCTCCCCGGACAACACCACCAACCCCGTGCTGCCAGCCGCCGCTGCTACCATGCTACCGATGGCCACGTTGCGGGCACGGTGTTCAGGGCGTGGGTGGGTCAGTGTGAGAGAGGCAGGGCCCGGCTCGTTCACACACGTTTCAGCTAGGGACGCGTATGCCTTGTTGCCATGATGATCACGCACCATGGTCGCGGGCAGGCCCTGCACGGCGCTGTGCGTGCCGGAGCACCATGGCCAGCTGCGACCGTGAAGAGCTGGCTGCTCAGCGCGCCCCTCAACTGCTGCGCCATGAGCTGTGCGAGGCAGGCAGATCCGCGACACGTAGCGGGACGGTTGAGACGCAGTTGGCGGCTGCTGCTGCTGCGTCCCAAGGCCCCCCTCCACCACGGCATTCTCTTCTTCTTCCTGGCCGGCTACACGCACTGCTTTTGTCTGCTGCGCACGCGCAAAGGACTGCTGTCTTGCTTGGGCGGGTTGGGGAGAGAATCCCTGCGCCGCCGCCGGAACCCATGAATGTGTGTTGCTGCTGCTGCCTCAGGGGTTTGTTCTTGCCGAGTTAGTGTGCAAACGGTTCACGTGTGAGAAGAAGCGGATTCCGAGGAGCGCAGTGAGTTGGAGTCCTAGCACCCAAGCAGCGACCTGATAGTTTGGCACCGAGCCTCAGCTCAGCGCGCAGCAGCCCAGCGCCGGCCGTGGCTCTGGAGGTAGACCCTGGATGCGCCTGCGCACACAGCGCGCGCGCAAGTAAGCGGCGGGGGCTGCGTGCGCCCAGGCGCTTAGCTCAGGGCACACTGAGCACGCACGAGGCGCGCCTCACCTCTGGTGCTGCTCCAGCAGCGCCAGGGCGTGCCCCACCTCGGTGCGCAGCAGGCGGCCCTCCTTGTCCAGCTTGCACTGCAGGGGAGGGGCGCAGTGCAGGGTGGCAGGCGGGGAGCTGCTGCTGGGGAGGCTGCTCCTGGCGCGGGGCCCCCGCGCAAAGGCTGGGGCGCGACATGCCAGCCCGCCACGCACGCAGCGACGGACTTGTAGGCGCCCTACCTGCCCCATGATGTTACGCACGAGCTCGTCGTCCACGGGCGGTCCTGTGTAGCCTGACACTGCGTTTGAGCAGGGGTGAGGGGCGCGTGAACAAACCGCCGCGCGGGGACCGGTGGGGCCGGCCGTGAGAGCTGCTGAGTAGCGGAATGCTCTCAGCGAGCGTTGAGGCCAATGACGCGCGCTGGATGGCTGGAGAAAGCTGCGAGAGGCGCCTGCACACACACGGCGCACCCGCCTGCGCCTGCGACAGCACCGCGTGGACCTCGACATGGCCGAGGCCCACTCGTGGTTGAGGGTTGGCGACTGCCTGCTTTTGCCGCCGCTGCTGCTGCTGCTGCTCCTCAGCCGCGTGCCGCAGCGCGTGCCGCTGGTGCATCCGGTCCATGGCGCCGAGGAGGCCGCCCTGGGCTCCGGCGTACGGGACCTCGCCATTGTACTGGTAGCGCTGGTTCGCTGTTGGGGAAGCCATGTCTGGTGCACAATGCTGATGGTCGGCGCATCATGGGGCGGGCGTGCTGGTGGGCATGGTGCACGGCCGCCGCGGCGGGCCCTCGCTCGTGATCCAAAGCACTTGCACCACGCGCACACATGGAACAACAAGGTCACCGCTGGCAGGCCCCTAGCGCTGGGGGCCCGGCCGCGCCAGCCCACCGCCGCCGCCGCGCCCGGCCCGCCACGGCATCAGGCTCCGTCGCGCCTGCGCTTCCTGCCGCCCGCCCCGACGGCGTCGCACATGTCCTGCAGCTCCTTGCGCTTGTGCTCCACGTCCTCCAGCGCACGGCCGAGCGCCTCCTGCAAGGCGGCCCGGTGCTCGTCCTGCAGCAGCGGCGCAACCCGGCGCAACCTGCGGCGGCGCACAACACGTGAGCGCAGAGGAGCGTTTGGTTGGCCTCTGAGGGGATCGGCTCTGCGCTGGCCAGGACTCTGCATCGTGCCAGGTGCGAGGTGGCAGTGGTGAGTGTGTCGGGGGATGGCCCACACTGGCGCTCACATGAGGTCTTGGGTCTCCTGCGAGGCCCTGGCCGCCGCCCTAGCGCGCTCTGCCTCCTCCTCCGCCCTGCAAGTGTGTGGTGGCACCGCCAGCCGTCCGCACCGTCCACACAGCGTGCGCTCACATGGCGTGCCGTGTACGACTCCTGCAGCCGGCCAGTGCAACGCGCACCTGCAGCGCTCCGCGTCCCTGGTCATGCGCTCCACCTCTTGCTGGCTGAGGAACCGGCTCCCGCGTGCGATGGTGAACTTGGCCTTCCTGTCAGTGGACGAATCCCGGACCTGCACGCCGAGGGTGGAGCTGGCGTCCACCTGCAGGCAGCACGGCGCGAGGTACACGAGCTCTGTTGGTGAACACAACAGGAACTGACTGCACCGTGAGTACCACAAAACCCAGCGCAGGTGGGCTCAAGCGCGACGCTGCTCACGTCAAACACCAGGTTGATTCTCGTCTCGTTGGCGGGCCCAAAGTCCATGTCCGACAGGTCAATCTGCCCGAGCAGCACGTTGTGCTTGGTGTGCGCCCTCTCTCCCTCATACACCTGCTCAAAGGCGTGCCACGGGATGCGGCACGCGTGCGACCACAGATTGGCTGGCAGGCGCTGTTCCTGCCCCAGTTCTTGGCGCACCCCTGCAGCCTGCAGCAAATGGAGCGCCAGCACCCGCAGCAAACCACGCGCCTTGACGTGCTGGTCGGAGAAGCGGTCGATCACGCACTCCTTCTTGGTGGGAATAGTGGTGTTGCGCGGGATGATGCTGGTCATGATGCCGCCGTGCGTCTCAAAGCCGAGCGTGGACGGCGTCATGTCCAGCAGCAGCAAGTCGAGCAGCGCGTCGCCGCCCTGGCCCGTCAAGGCCGCCACCTGCGCACAGGGCACGTGTGCAGGCGCACCACGTATGCGTCTCATACGTGCGCACGGTGGACACGGCACCGTGCAGCTGCTCTGGCGTCCAAACAGCGAGACGAGACAGCAGGGAGACGCGAGCCAGCGGCGCGATGTCGGAACAGCGACGGCTGCCCTCAGTGCTTTGGCAGAGAGCAAAGGAGCGCACCTGCACGGCGGCGCCGCAGACAACGGCCTCGTCGGGGCCGATGCTTGTGTTGAGCTCCTTGCCGTTGAAAAAGTCCTGCAGCAGCTGCTGCACCTTGGGGATGCGCGTGGAGCCGCCCACCAGCACCACCTCGTCCACCTGCAAAGCAGCAGGAAGCGGGGCTCTGTCCCGCCCAATCGCTCGATCGCTTCGTCCAGCTCAAACAACACGTGCCTCACGGGCGGACCTGGCTCTTGTCCACCTTGGCGTCGCGGAGGCACTTCGCGACGGGGTCCAAGCAGCGCCTGAACAGGTCGCCGCACAGCTCCTCAAACCTGCAGAATGGCGCCGTCCGCGTGCCACGATTCATTTGGCAAAGCGGTGGGCGCCAGCGCCAGCACCGCTTGCTGGCCGCGTGGAGTGCCTGCCCTCAACGTCTCTTGCATGACCTCACGCACCGCTGGCGCGTGATGGAGGTGGCGCAGTCAATGCCGTCGTGGAGCGCCTTGAGCACCAGGGCGGTCTGCGGGGAGGTGGAGAGCGCCCGCTTGGCGCCCTCGCACGCGGCGCGCAGCCGGCGCATGGCGTGCGGCGACGTGCGCGGGTCCTTCTTGTGCCGGCGCTGGAACTCGGCGGCAAAGTGGTCCACCAGGCGCTGCGAGCGCGACAGCAAACGAGGCGCGGTGGTTGATGCTGGCACACGCCTCACACGCCACCCCACTCCTCTCTACTCTGCCACCGTGCCGTACGTGACCAGAAGCCCGCTCGCCTTGTCCGCAGGGGCCACACGCACCTGGTCAAAGTCCACGCCGCCCAGGTGGCCGTCTCCGACCGTGGCCTTGATGTCGACGATGCCCTCCTCTACCGTGGACAGTGCCACGTCCAAGGTCCCGCCGCCCAGGTCAAACGTGAGCACCTGTGGCACGCGTGCCCGTGCACGTGAAGGTCGAGGCGATCACTTGCTCTGCAGAATGGCCACCACGAGCAGGGCATGGATCCATGCCGGCACGTGCCGAACCGCATGCACATTGTGCCCTCCGGGGCGCGTGAGGCACTTGTCCTGCAGGCCAAAGGCCAGGGCCACGGCCGCCGGCGCGCTGACGACGCGCAGCAGCTTGAAGCCCGCGATGCTCGCGGCGTCCTTGGTCGCCTGTACAAAGGGAAACGAGGTGTAGCCGATGAAGCCCCCGGATGATCTCCTGACGCAGCCAAAGCCAAACACCACTCGCTGACGCACCTGGCGCTGCGAGAGGTTGAAGTACGCTGGCACGGTGCTGACGGCCTGCGTGACGGGTGCGCCGACGTAGGACTCTGCCGTCTCCTTGAGCTTGCGCAGCACCTGCAAATGCATGCAGGTAGGTCGGTGGCCGGGCTCAAAGGCGGCTGGTTCAGCGGCGGTTTGCGTCCTGCAGCACACGATGAGGCGTGGCGGCATGGGTGTGCGGCGCTCCCACCATGGCCGAGATCTCCTCCGGGGCAAACGTCTTGGTCGCGCCCTTGAAGTCCACTGCACATGAGGCAGAGCACGCGCAGCAGAACGGCCCTTGACCGTCCCATAGACCCGCAGGCATGGTGTGCTGAGGGGCCAAGCCAGAGCATCTGCAGGGCCCTCACCCTCGACGACGGGCAGGTCGCCCTGCGCACCCTGCTGGCTCTCGACGGCAAAGGGCCCTGCACCCGCGCAGGACGTCGCGTGTGCACAAACCACTGTCACAGGCAACCAACTCGCCGACCAACCACCCCACTGCCACGAGCATAGCAGGCACCGTCCGCTCACAGCGCTTGATGTCGGCCTGCACCGTCCGGTCACTGTACATGCGGCCCATAAGCCTCATGACGTCCACCACCGTGTTGCGGGGGTTGGCCGCTGCCTGCACGAGCAGGTATGAGCGAACTGTCACCAGAGCGCTGCAACGACCCCGCGAATCGACGCCCAGCGCTGCAAGAGCAATGAGCAGGTGCGCACTTGGAGGACGGCGGCGTCGCCCACCAGGCGCTCCGTGTCTGCACGTGCAAGCGCACACACACACGTGGTGCTGCGCTCGGTGACGCCCCTGGCGCGCGGTCATCGCGTGCTGTGCCCCCCACCTGTGAAGGCGACCACGCTGGGCGTGGCGCTGATGCCCTCCTCTGCGATGACCTCCACGCCACCTGCGCGTGCAGAGAGCTCACGGCAGCATCAGCTGGGTGGCGGTGGGCCGATGGTGCTGGCGCAGCGCGACAGCCCCCTCCCTCCCGCTTCAGCACCGCACCGTTCTTCCACACGGCCACTCGGGCGTATGAGGTCCCCAGGTCTGCGCCGGCAGCACACGCACAACGCAGTCATGCGGACCGCTCTGTGCGGCAGCGGGCGAACGGGCCGCCAGGAGCGCCCATCGCGACGATGCGCGTCGTCGATCCCAACGCTGAAGCTTACCAATGCCCACCGCCACTTCGCTCTGCGCCATCGCGGCCAATTGAGCTGTCGGGCGAACACCTGGATCGCCTCGGCTGTTCAGCTGCAGTGGCAGCGCTGCGTGAGTGCTCCAGCACTCGTGAACGTTGATCCTCAAGACTCAAGCTGACCTGCTCAGCTGCTCTGCTGTCCCGCTTCCTCTGGCCGCGCCCCGGCTCAGGGTTGCGCGCCCGGGTGAAAGGTCCTCGCGCCCAGCCAAACGCAGACATGGCGTCCGCTCTCCTGCACAGCTGCGCGCTGCTCAGCATGCTGCTCAGCGCTGCCCTAGCTGCCCAGCCGTCGCTGCGCGGCTTCGTCGTGTGCGGCGCTCCCAACCAGCCCGTCCCCATCCGCGAGGCCTCGGGCGCCACCTTTGTGCCCAGGGCAGCATCACCCCAGGACCCCGCTCTTGCAGGCGTAGACGCCCTGAGCGGCTGGTGGGTCCTGGGCGGCGGGACACGCCCCGAGCTGCACCAGCTGCGCGTCGTCGCGCCCGCCGCCGCCACCGCTGCTAGTGAGCGGCGGGTGAACTGAGCATCTTAGCAGCTGCAGGTGCCGCGGTGGGTTCCCTGACGCTGACCTTGCTCTGCAGCTGCAGGTGGCGCCGGCGGCCCAACGGTGCAGGTGGCACGCTCGCTGCGCCTCCCGTCCCAGGTAGGGGTACTGGAGCGCACATGCAGCCCTCGTTCAGCAGGAGGCCGCGCGCGATGCATGGCTGCGCCGCACGGACGACGTGGCGTGCAGGTGTCTGACCCCGAGGCCGTCGCGTGGGTGTCGAGCAGCGTGGTGGCTGTGGCGGACGAGGAGGACGGCACTGTGCTGCTGCTGGACCTGCGGCGCCTAGCCACCGTGCAGCCCGGGGAGGACCGGCGGGGCAAGGGCGAGGGCGGCGCTGGCCAGGTGCGATCAGCTGCTCACTCATTCGTCATGAGCACCAGCGTGGCGCCGGAGGTGCACCAGGCATCAACGATGGCGGGTTTGCGCCGCGTGCCTCTCTGCAGGAGGCGGTGGTGGGGAGCTTCCGGCTCAGCGGGTGGCAGGCCGTGCCCAACAAGGGCATCGAGGGCCTGGCCGTCCTGCCCCCGCCCAGGCACGCGCGTCGCCTTGGTGCTCCTGCGCTTGTGCGTGGGAAGCGGCCTTGCCCTGACTGAACGCAGCCTTCAACATCCTGCGCACACGCAGCGGCAACGCCAGCGGCGCCCTCACGTTCGTCCTGGCGCAGCAGGAGTCCCCCAGGAGGCTGCTGCAGATGGATACCGCCCCGGGCAGCGCCTGGCAGGTGATGAGCTCTTCTGGAGGGGAGCGGGAGCATCCATTTCGTGGCAGTGGCACTCACGCGCTCGCTTTTGCCCACACCAGCAGGTCATGTTCGACCTCGACGAGGTGGCGGCACGCGCGGCGGACAACACCTCGTCTGCTGACACCGCTGGCGGCGCGGGTGCGTTGACGGCATGGAGCAGCTCAACTATCTCCTTCCCGCCTCACGCTGAAGCGTGTGTTGGGGTATGCCACGCGCAGGCGCTCGGCGCAGGCGCAAGGCCGGTGGCAGAGGCGCGGCTCCCTTGTACGAGCTGCTCAAGGACCTGAGCGACGTGTGGGTGGCGCCTCAGCCCAACGGCACCAGCCGGCTCTTCCTGCTTTCCTCGGTGCGGGCGGCCTTTGGCTCTGCAGGCGCCCCTGATGCCCTGGGTGACGCACGCGATCGCGATCATCACGCGATGCATCGCCCCGCTCGCCAACGCAGTCCTCCAAGGTGGTGGTGGAGGTGGGCCTGGATGGCGAGCTGGTGGACGACCAGGTGCTGCGCGTGGAGGGCCGCCAGCCAGAGGTGAGAGCGCCGCCCACACACGTGCGTGTGGGGGACGCTTGGGCAGGCGCCGACAGCTGGGACCTGTCACACGGTGGTGGCGCGTGCTCGTGCGTGATGCAGGGGCTGGCCTTCTCGCCCGACCTGCGCCACATGCTCGTCGCGTCCGAGGGCTCCACCATCACGCTCTACTCTTCTGATGCCTGTGCGGCCTTCGCGGAGTTTGACTGAGTCGAAGTCCTGGCCACCGAACCGAGGAGAAGAAGAAGAAGAACACATATCCACAATGCACGAAGTGTAAGCTATTCGTTGGGTTGGGCGCGCTCGCGCTTCACACATGGCCACCCTCGAGCAGACCAAAAAGTATGGCCTCGAGGAGCGAACGGAGGCGCTGCTCGACGTGTCGCGCACGCGCCTCAACGCGGCCATTCCGCACCAGGTGCGCGTGGAGGCAACGCGTTCGTGCGCGTCGTCTTCTCCGCGCGCGTTCTGCACGGGATGGTCAACATGCACGGCAAGAGCAGGACCGAGAGCTACAACAGCACAACGCACCACGGAAGCACGCGACTGCGTGCAGCAGGTTGCAGCGTCTCTCCTTCTCACCAGGTGCGCCCGGCCGGGCGACCCCGTCTTCGTGTGCGCAGGCGCCGCAGAGGGAGCGCGTCAGCTTGGCGGCAATCCCAGCCAGCGCGGCGGAGAAGCGGACAACGCGCAGGTCAGTGTGTGTTATGGTTCCGGCGGAGGGGCGAGGCGGTGTGCCGTGCTCCGAGGCGTGGGGTGTGCAGTTGCCCCTGCCTGCGTGCGGGCAGCGGGCCCTGGGGGTCCACAGGATTGGTGGCCTTTTACTCCGGCTGCGGCGCCAAGCAGGCGTCCAAGCGATGCGAATATCAGCACACGCGTGCCTGACGATCGTGCGCCCCGCCCGTCGACAGGAAGAAGCAGAAAAGGTGGAAGGACCTGCTGCGGCCCGACTACAACATGGGCGTGCCTCAGCTGATGATGATCCTGGAGCCCAACATCGTGTGGGACCACGCGCACGCCTTCAGCGCGCCGCTCAAAGCCGAGGTGGAGGCGCACTACTGCCCGGGTGCGTGCGCCGGGGGCCCCTCCTTCCCTGAACCAGGCGCTGCGGCCTCGAGGAGAGCGGCACGTCAGCTGAACCCCGACCAGCGATGGCATGCGCTGCTCTCCTAGCCCGCCCGCAGGCGAGTTCTTTGAGGGTTGGCACCGCGAGGGACGGCCAGCCCACGGCGTGTATGAGGGCGCCTATTGGGAGCTCCTGGGCGACTGCCAGGAGCTGGAGGCCATGCTGCGCAAGCTGTCCGAGGCGCCCGCGCTACTGGAGGAGCCCTCGCTGGACCTGCCCAGCCAGCCAGACCTGCCGCCGTGAGCGTTACGTCATTCACAGGGACTGCGGGGCGGCGGGGCTCTTGCAGTGCTGGCGGGCAGCGGCACATGCGCGTCCGCTCGCCTGGCTTTGCACTCCTCAGTGCGTACATCAAGTCGCCCGCGGCCGCTCGCCTGGCCGCAGGTGGGAGGACTTCCGTCCCGTGCTGCAGGCGCTGCCCTCGGCGCCGTCGCTGCCCGTGCTGCGCCTGCCGCCCTTCCGCGCGCCCATCCTGCAGACCGAGGTCAGGCGTCGTGATGGCGCGCTCCGCAGGGGCAAAGGCTGGGGAGCGCGGCACGGGTCGCAGGACACGAGTCCCTGCCCTGATGCACACACGCTGCGGCCATCCGCGCACCCCCCCAACGCGTCGCCCCCCCTCCCCAAACGCTCCCCCACCCGCCCACACGCTCGCACACGCACCCCACACCACCTCACGCACCGCGCAGCTGCCATTCTTTGAGCCGGACTACCTCCCGCTGCCCGACCGGCCC
>VFQP010002682.1_pt1 | contig 19407 bp, 21 predicted proteins | sample 3512351 | NCBI WGS metagenome assembly VFQP01 (sample SAMN10412372, study PRJNA504923) | tailings metagenome | isolation source: Relicate 1 Philex TSF1 revegetated site | place: Philippines: Tuba, Benguet | collected 2017-08-29
TTTCAGTGGTTTTATTATAGGTAAGATTGTATTGCTTTTTCATCATTTCTAAAAAAGCACCGACATTGAATTGTACTTCCTGAGCTGAAGTTTTTCCTTTTTTCAAAACCTTCAGTCCTTCAATACAATCTTTGCATTCCAGTTTTTTCCAAAGATTAATTTCTTCTTCGATTTCATTTTTTAAGATGCGTTTTGCTCTTTCAAAGTCTGAAGTAGAAGATTTTTTATCAGCCAGGATCGTAAGCTGATTCTTCATTTCAGGAATCCAGTAATCCCTTTTCCAGCTGGCATTACTTTGTTCCTTGTGTAAATCGAATAGTATTTTTTCATGCTGATTATCTGCTGCCTGAACGACCGCTAAAGCTTCATAAGCCCAGCGGGAAGCCATGGCGTTTCCAACCCACGGAACTTCATTGTTCGAAGAAAAAATAGGGTGGAGCTTGTCGAATTTTACGATTACCCCGGAAAAAAGCAATTGCGGAATAATCAGCAAAGGAACGATGATGTAAATCACTTTTGCCGAATTGAATGCGCTTGAGATATTCAGCCCAAGTACATTTGCCATGCAGGAAGTAGAGAATAAAATGATCCAGTATTCGAACCAAAGTCCGTGAATCTCAAGGATCAGATTTCCGATCAGGACAAAGAAGGCGGTTTGAATGGCAGAAATAATGAACATGATCAGGATTTTCGACCATAAATAAGAACCCAGGGAAAGATTCAGGAAACTTTCGCGCTTCAGGATTTTCTTGTCCTTGATGATTTCTTCGGCAGCAACTGTTAATCCGAGGAATAGCGCCACAACAACTGAAATAAACAAGTATTGCGGAATATTTTCATTTTCATAAAAAACATAATCCTTGACTCCTTTTCCGTCCGAGTTGAAAAATTTTACAAAGAAAGAGAGAATTGCCGCTAAAACCGGGGCTTCCAGCATATTGATGAACATATACTGTTTATTTGCCAGTTTACTCAGAACATCTCTCAGGAAAAATACCTTGAACTGACGGATCTTATTGGCAATGTGAGAAGTACCTTTTACAGGTTCAACTATTTCTTCAATATCCGGTGTTTTATAATTGGATAAATACCGTTCATTCCATTCACGCGGACTCACTTTCCGAACCTTGGTCTGGTTTCCGTATTCATCGACCACTTTGGATTCAATGATGTTGAAAATCTGTTCCGGGTTTACGTTACCACAGATCGGGCATTCCCGCTCGTTGGCGTTTACATGGTGAACATGTGTCTTGAAATAAACAACCGCATCAATCGGGTTTCCGTCGAAAATAGGATAACCGCCCTGGTCCAGGATCATCAACTTGTCGAACATTTTGAAAATCTCGGAAGACGGTTGGTGGATAACAACAAAGATGAGCTTTCCTTTCAGCGAAAGTTCTTTGAGCATATCCATAATATTTTCGGAATCGCGGGAAGAAAGCCCGGAAGTCGGCTCGTCAACGAACATTACTGCCGGCTGGCGAATCAATTCCAATGCGATATTTAAACGTTTCCGTTGTCCGCCCGAAATGGTTTTTTCCAACGGGCTTCCGACCTTGAGACTTTTGGCATCACTCAAACCGATATCGGAAAGCAGGTCCAATACTTTTTTCTTTAGCTGGGATTCCGACAAGTCGTTGAAACACAGTTTGGCGTTGAAGTAAAGGTTTTGGAAAACAGTTAATTCCTCAATCAATAAATCATCCTGGGAAACAAAACCGATCACACCCTCCAGTTTCGACTTTTCGCGATGCAAATCAACTCCGTTAATGGTTACAGCTCCGTGAGTAGGTGTGTAGTTTCCGTTCAGAACATTCAGGAAAGTCGATTTTCCGGCTCCGGAACCACCCATCACACCAATGAGTTTCCCGGATTGTTCAATGAAATTGATTTCGTGTAAACCTATTTTCCCGCTGTTGAAATGGAATTGAAGATGATCTGCTTTGAATGTGATTTTTTCCTGATTCGCATCGTTTAAGAAGCGTGAAATCACATCGCTGTAATAAATCGGTGCAGATTTATTGGTACGAAGGGTAGAACCCTGATTTAAAATATGTCTTCTGGCGTTGGAAACGATCTGTCCGTTCAGAACCAATTCTCCCTGGCCAAAATACCTGAAAAATAAAATATTGACACTCTCGAGGCGGATCACAAGAATTGCACCTTCCAAACCATCTTGTTTGATGAATTTGGCATGTTCCAGGTTGATGGCTTTATCACTGATATACATGAAATGCTCATCATCGAGGATTGTTTTCTCGCTTGCTTCTACAAAGGATTTCAATTGCTGGTACTCAAAATCCGGAATATTAAATGATTCCGAAACGGTGTGAACAAACTCCTGTTCCTGTTCGTGAACGTGCTCGTTTGCATGGATAAAGTCGAAGATGCGCAGCAATACGATCATTTTCTGACGCTGCGTCAGTTCTTCATTGATTTGAGCACAAATCCGCAAAACCTTCACGGAGTTCACTGATGTTCTTTTGCGCAAACCGTCTTTCTTTCCGGAACCCTGGTGATGGATTAATAGAAATTCATCAAACAATTGAATGTATTTCTGAAGCAATTCGTCGTTTAATTCCGTCCGTAAAAATGCTTCGACGATCCGCCGGCCATTCGAACTTTCAATGGCTTCACTGGTTGGATCTGTAACTTCATCAACTTTCGCTATAATAGCGAATAACTGCATCAGAGCGCGGAGTATGCGTTCACTCATGCTACTTCAGGATTATTAGGCAAAGCTCCGGAATTCAGGTGTTTTTCCTGCAAACAGAAAGAATATAAACAGCGGAAAAGGTTCAAAAAGACAAAACCTTTTGAACCTTTCCAATCATTAAACCCATCTGCGTCAAATAAGAAGAAGAACTTCTTTCCGGGACAAAGCATTGATTAAAAAATAGTTTATTAACGTTTAAATCCGATCATCATAACGGCGCATCCGGTGATTTTCTTATCCATGTCCAATTCTGTTTCAACGATAACGGGAATGGTTCTGGGAACTTTAAAATCCCAGTAATTGGAGTTTTTGTATTTTTTATTGGTAAACAATACGTTACCATCCAAATCTTTCACAGTGAAAATCACGTATTCATCGTCTGTTCCGGCGGTTGTTGCAATCCGGTAAGTTGTTCCTCCGAAAAGCGTGGTTTTGAATTCCGCTTTTTCACGATCAAGGAATGCGGTATAAACCTGTCCGTCCGAGATGAAATTCTTTTCTTTTCCCTTTAGGATCTTTTCGCAATCCTTCACCAGGGTTTCACAATCCTGTGCGCTCACCCCAAATCCGACGAAAAGGGTGAAAATGCTATATAAGGCTAACTTTTTCATATTGACTGGTGTTATGTTACTCCGTTACTTTCGTTCGGATTGCTTCAATTTTCTGATTGATGAAATTCAACACATTGGTATCGATTGTTACAACGGTTTTATGTCGTAAAGTCGTTGTTTTGGTTTTCACATTCGTTACCGGCGGCAAATATTCGTATTTAATGGAAATCTGATCGAAGTAGAATTTCAAATCTTTCATGTCTTTAATCAATTCATCCCATTCACCTTTCTTGTTGTAATCTTCCAATAAAGCAACAATGGTATTTAAGGTTTCCGATTGTTCAGCAATCCGATCCAGGATCTTTTGATTGGCGTGCTGCTTGTTGATGTTACATGCCAAATACATGGATTCGATCCATCCGCCAACCAGGATCAAAGCAGAAACACTTTTTCGGTTATTGGATTTTAGAAAATTATCTGACTTCTTAAAGGCATCCGAAACAATTACCATCATGGAATCCTTGTTGGTCGAATTCTTTTCAAACCGCGACATGAAATCTTTGTCGAAAGCACCTTCCAGCCCCAATTTACTGGTCAGTTTTTCAATTGTTGAAAGGTACTTTAATGCCGTACTGTTGTGTTTGTAGATAGAAACGTAGCCCAAATCGGTTCCGTAGATTCCCAAATTCAATGCTTTTTTGTACTCGGAAGTATAATCATCTACCTTTTCAAGATCATTCAACAAGAACTCGTTGTAAGCAGATTTGGATTCTTCCAGGAGAAGCGCCATTTGCATCGGAGAAGGAATACTGAAGATTTTGTCATCGAATTTAGCATTCAAGGAACTATTGGGGTCAGTCACTTCCTTGCTTATTTCCGGCTTTTTTTCTTCTTCCGTACCACAGGAACTGATCATCAATACAATCCCGGTACTGAGGGTGAAAGTAGTTAATAGCTTATTCATAAGTTGTCTTGTTTCTTTCGTTAACATATAGACGAAAATATGCAAAAAAAAGTTAATGAAACTTTCTTGTTGATAATTCTGAATCAGAATTGTTTAAAACGCTGATTTGAGCGAATAGTTCCGGATTCTGATTAACTTTGTGTCACTTGAACGAGAGTGTGAGTGAGGTTGAAAAAACAATATGGTATGATTGTTTTGAAGTCATTCTCGATACATCCCGCGAATGTCAGTTCGAGTTCAACCGCTAAAGCGGGTTGAGTATCGAGAACAACATGCGGGATGCTCGAATTGACGATCCATAACTCATGTTCCATTTTCTTTTTGTAAAACTCATTATATGAATATTCGTCCGCGCAGAAATCGCAAAAGTGCAGCCATCAGAGCAATGATTGAGGAAACACAATTAGGTCCTCAGCATTTGATTTATCCCTTGTTTTTAAAAGACGGAAAGAACATCCGGGAAGAAGTTTCTTCGTTGCCGGGAAACTACCGTTGGAGCATCGATCAGCTGCTTCCTGAATTTGAAAAATGGATGAATCTCGGAATCAAAACGTTTGATTTGTTTCCTGCAGTTGAAGAACATTTAAAAGATGAAACCGGAAGCTATAGCTATGCAGATGAGAACTTCTATTTGCATATCATACGCACATTGAAAGAAAAATTCCCGGAGGCAGTTTTGATGTCAGATGTGGCTTTGGATCCGTATTCTTCAGATGGTCATGACGGATTGGTTGTCGACGGGAAAATTGTAAACGACCCGACTTTGCATCTTTTGGGAAAAATGTCCGTGGCACAAGCCCAGGCAGGAATTGATATTATCGGGCCTTCAGATATGATGGACGGACGTGTTGGTTTTATCCGCGACGAATTGGATCTGGCCGGATTCCAGGATGTTTCGATTATGTCTTATACGGCAAAATATGCCAGCGCGTTTTACGGACCATTCCGCGATGCCTTGAATTCAGCTCCGAAAAGTGGTGATAAGAAAACCTACCAGATGAATCCTGCAAATAAGCGCGAAGCATTGATCGAAGCGGAACTGGATGTAGCTGAAGGAGCAGATTTCATCATGGTGAAACCGGCTTTGTGTTACCTGGATATCATTCATTTACTGAAAGAAAATTTTGCAACGCCCGTAACGGCTTACAACGTGAGCGGTGAATGTGCAATGGTTTATGCTGCAGCTAAAAACGGCTGGCTGGATTACGATCGTGCGGTGATGGAAATGTTGTTGAGCATTCGCAGGGCAGGAGCGGACGGAATCCTGACGTATTTCGCTCCGGATGCGGCAAGAATGATGAAAGGGTAAACGAAAACATAAAGAATATTGTTTCCGCTGATTTATTTCAACGGAAACAATATAAAACTCGTTTGATAGATTAGATGTTTATCTAAAAATGAGATGACGAAAAAACTGCACTATTTCTCCGGGCTGACAATTACCATTTTCGCGGCCCTTCATTTGTTCAATCACCTGATCAGTATTTGGGGAATTGAACGGCACATGGAGTTGATGGCTTCGTTGCGTTCCGTTTATCGCAATGTTTTTGTTGAAACCATTCTCTTAACAGCTGTAGTGATTCAAATACTATCCGGGCTCAAATTGTTTCTTGCTTCGAGGAAACAGGCGGTTTCGGGATTTGACAAACTTCATATCAGGACCGGGCTGTACCTGGCTTTTTTCCTGGTAATTCATGTGTCGGCAGTTTTGGTTGGTCGCTTGATCCTGCATTTGGATACCAATTTTTACTTTGGAGCCGCAGGAATCAACAGTTTCCCGGTCAACCTGTTTTTCATTCCGTATTACGCATTGGCGATTGTCTCATTTTTTGGTCACATTGCAGCGATTCATGCCAAAAAGATGAAAAGGAAGGTGCTGAATCTATCACCCGAAAAACAAGCTTATGTCATATTGATCGGCGGAATATTATTGACAGTTTGCGTATTTTACGGAGTAACGAATCATTTCAATGGAATTACCCTTCCGAAAGAATACAATGTTCTTGTGGGAAGATAAAAACCGGTTATTTTTCTAAAAATTCTCTCAGAACTTTTTCATCTTCAAATTCCTTCATGAAAACACGCAGTGATTCATCGGTCCGGATTCCATATTCGGTGTAATCATCTTTGGAGTAGGTGATGAATTGTTTGCCTTTCAGTTCGGAAATCCGGTAGTTGATATAAGCAATCTTATCTTTGTGAGCTTCATAGGTTGTTGGAATTTCAATATCGGAAACAGAAATTATGTGCTCTGATTCTACAACCTTTCCACTTGTTCGTAGAATTAAATGTTCTCCAAATGTGAGATAAGTTCCTTTTACAAAAATATCTCCTTCCAAACAACGGGCAATGAAGATGAAAGACGAATCATTGATGAAAGCCAGGTCACTTGCACAGCAGTCACAATCTGCAACAATTTCTGCTTTCACCGAATCTATTTCCGGCCCGATAAAAAACACTTCACCGCTCAAATCTGTTTTTTCGAATGAAGGAACCGGAAGAGATATTTCTGTCTTTTTATCAGGCTGTTTGGAACAACCTAAACTGAAAACACAAAGAAGAAAGATAAGGAAGCGGATCATTGTTCGTTATTTGTGAAGTAAAAATAGCTTTTAGAATGAATTTAGCCGTTTGATCGGGTATATTTGTCATCATTCTAATAGTTTTTAAACCATCCGCATGAATCAAGAACAGGAATTCCAGGCATACCAAACTTTTCAAAGCAAAGATGAATTCAATGATTTTGTTTGGCTTCTGAATGAGTATAAGATTGATTTTGAAACGGAAGATTACCCGATCAATTTCATTTCCGATATCCGGAATGACCGGTTTTCGCATGAATATATTGTCAAACTGAAAACAGAAGACTTTCCTGTTGTAGACAAAATTCAGGAAGAACTCGCTTTTGAGCAGTTGAAAGAAATTCCATCTGATTATTACCTGTTCGGTTTTACAGACAATGAATTGTTCGATATTCTGGAAACAAAAGACGAATGGAGCAAACTGGATTATGTTTTAGCCCGGGAAATCTTAAAACATAGAGGAATTACTATTTCAGACAAAGAACTCTCCATGATTCAGTCGGAACGAATTGAAAAATTATCCGAACCTGAAAGACATTCACCGGCCTGGATTGCGATCGGGTATACTTCCGCAGCTCTTGGTGGTTTGGTCGGAATCATGATTGGCTGGCATTTGTATAATGCAAAAAAAACACTTCCAAACGGCGAAAAAATGTTTGTTTATACTCAAGCCGACAGAAATCACGGTTTCCGAATTTTTGTAGTCGGAATCATTGTTCTGATGATTGCAGCAGCCATCAGGATTGTGTCAAATATGCCTTGATTGTTTTCCCGGTCATTCTCGATACTTCTCAATCGATACCCGGACTTTTGTACCTTGCATAAGGTCTTCAAAAGCTTTGCTTTTTCTTCCTTGCGGTAATGACAAAGAACGGAATGATGATAAAAGATACCATACTTTGTGGTTTTTTCGTATTTTGTTTCTATGCAAATTCTTAGTGCAAAACAACAACGGGATCTTGACCGTTTCACCATTGAAAACGAACCGATTTCATCTGTAAACCTGATGAATCGTGCTGCGAGCCGTTGTGCCGATGAAATTATCGGAGAATTAACTCCAGGAAATTCGATTGTATTGCTTTGTGGCACCGGAAATAACGGCGGAGATGGATTTGTACTATTCCGGTATTTCAAATTGGCACAAATTCCGGTGAAATGTTACCTGGTTCCTTTCGGCCAGATGAGCGAAGATTGCCGTGTTCAATATGAATTGGTGAAAGATGAAGTGCTGATTTGGAATAAAGAAACCAACCCGGAGTGGAACGAAAACACGTTTGTAATCGATGCGTTATTGGGAATCGGATCGAATCGTGAACCGCAAAACGAACTGAAAAGCGCCATTGAATGGGTCAACAAAACAACTTGTGCGGTTTATTCCATTGACATGCCTTCCGGGCTGCCCGCAGATGAAATTCCGACACATCAAACCATTGTCCGGGCAACTGAAACGTTGACATTTCATGCACCAAAACTGACTTTTTTTCTTCCTGAAACAGCTGGATATGCCGGAGACTGGAAGGTGTTGGATATCGGACTGATTCCCAATCCGGAAATAGAGCAGTCTTTCCATTCCCGGATGCTGGAAAAGGAAGTAAAATCGTTGATTCCTGTTCGAAAGCGTTTTTCCCATAAAGGAACTTATGGTCATGCATTGCTCATTGCGGGTAGTGACGGAAAAATGGGAGCTTGTTTACTCAGTTCGGAAGCCGCACTTCGTTCCGGATTGGGTTTGTTGACTGTTCACACCGTTTCACAAGGGAAATTTCAACTCCATCAGCGCATTCCGGAAGCAATGGCTCATTGGGATCCGGATGAAAATGAACTTAGCGGAGAAAATCTGCCGGATTTACAAACGTATTCGGCAATTGGAATTGGTCCGGGATTGGGGCAGGGAAAAGGAACACGAATCGCTTTGGAAAAAGTACTGGATTCCGGTTTACCTTGCGTGATTGATGCTGATGCATTGAATGTGTTGTCGGTAAATCCGGATTTATTCGAAAAACTCCATGAAAATTGCATTTTAACGCCTCATCCGAAAGAATTTGAACGGTTGACGGGCTCTTTTGTAACGAGTATCGAACGTTTGGAACGTGCCGTTGATTTCTCCCGGAAATATGGATGCATTCTCGTTTTGAAAGATGCAATCACTGCAATCGTGAATCCGAAAGGAGAAATTCAGTTCAATACGACCGGAAATCCCGGAATGGCGAAAGGAGGTTCGGGAGATGTGCTGACCGGAATCATTTTGGGTTGTTTGGCGCAAAAGATTTCCCCGTTTGATGCGGCTTGCATTGCTGTTTTTTATCACGGTTTAGCGGGGGACAGGGCAAGAGATGGAAAAGGAGAAAAAGCAATGCTTCCAGGGGATTTGATTGCAGAATTACGAATTGATTAGCAGTGTTTTGTACAAAACAAAAAAGAAAAATTTTGCAGAATCAAAATTCGGTTCTACATTTGCCCCATGAAAATGACACAATTACATCATCATCACATGCATCGCTAGGCGCTTTGGTGAGATGATTGTATATCTATAAATCTTTAACCCGCTTGGCAATCAGGCGGGTTTTTTGTTGTCATTTTCTTTACTTCATTCAATTCTCCGGTTGTCAGGCATTTCAAAAAAAAACATGAAACGTTTGGTTATTGCGGTCCAGAAATCGGGCCGGTTGCAGGAAGGCTCCCTCGAACTGCTCAAAGAATGCGGATTGAAAGTTGATTACCGCAACGGACAGTTGAAAGTCATTACTCCGGATTATCCTTCCGAAATTTTGTTCCTTCGGAATTCGGATATTCCGGGATACGTTGCCGATGGAGTAGTAGATCTTGGAATTGTCGGTTCCAATTTGTTGGAAGAGGCAGAATCCGAAACAGAAGTGGTTCTGGGATTGAATTTCTCCAAATGCAGGTTGTCTTTTGCCGTTCCCAAAAACTCTAAAATCCGTACAACGGCCGATTTGGAAGGCAAGCGAATCGCGACTTCGTATCCGAATTCAGTGAGCAAGTTCCTGGCTAAAGAAGGAATTACGGCAGATATCCACACGATTTCCGGGTCGGTTGAAATTGCTCCTGCTTTGGATTTGGCAGATGTGATTGCAGATATTGTTTCGACGGGAAACACTTTGTTTCAGAATAATTTAAGAGAAGTTTTCACTTTTCTCGATTCAGAAGCAGTTTTAATCAAAGGAAAGCAATTTGATCCGGAAAAGCAGGACTTGTTGGACCAGCTCGTATTCCGGATTCAGTCGGTAATGGCCGCAAAAGAGTTTAAATACATTTTGTTAAACGCTCCGAAAGAAAAACTGGATACCATTTGCAACATCCTTCCGGGGATGAAAAGCCCGACGATTCTTCCTTTGGCAATCGATGGCTGGGTGAGTGTTCATTCTGTCGTGAAGCAAAAAGAGGTCTGGAAAGTCGTTCAGCAACTCAAAGCCGAAGGTGCGCAAGGAATTTTAGTTTGTCCAATCGAAAAAATGGTTTCCTGATGATGAAAGTAAGTGTAAATCCGGGAGCAGAAGAACTTCGAAAGCTTTTGAAACGCCCGGAACTGGAAAGTTCGAATCTTGAAACGACTATTGCGGAAATTTTCCGGGAGGTTGAACTGAAAGGTGATGCGGCTTTGAAACAATTTGCGTTAAAATTTGATCAGGTGGAGCTGGATTCTTTCGAGATAACACAAGAAGAAATTGAACAATCGGAGAGTGTTTTAGCTGAAGATTTAAAACGGGCAATTCAAACAGCTGTTTCCAATATTGAATTATTTCATGCAAGCCAAAGAAATACAGAGCAGGAAATTGAAACGACACCCGGAGTTTTTTGTTGGCGGAAATCAGTCGGAATCCAAACGGTTGGAATGTACATTCCCGGGGGAACAGCTCCTTTGTTTTCAACGGTTCTGATGCTGGGAATTCCAGCGAAATTAGCCGGATGTACCAACCGGATTTTGTGTACACCCTGCGACCGGAACGGAAAGATTGATCCTGCTGTGTTGTATGCGGCAAAAGTTGCCGGAATAACACAGATTTTCAGAATCGGCGGCGCACAGGCAATCGCAGCAATGGCTTTGGGGACGGAAAGTATTCCCAAAGCGGATAAATTGTTTGGGCCCGGAAATCAATATGTAACTGCAGCAAAATTGTTTGTTCAGAAATCAGGAATTCCGATCGACATGCCGGCCGGACCTTCCGAAGTGCTTGTAGCTGGGGATGATACGATTTCTCCCGCAATTATTGCTTCTGATTTATTGGCGCAGGCAGAACACGGAACGGATTCCCAGGTCGTTTTCCTGACAGATTCCGAAGCTTTTGTTGATAAAGTTCAGGTTGAGTTGATGAAACAGCTTTCGGATCTCCCGCGTGCAGCAATTGCTTCAAAAGCGCTTGAAAACAGTGTGGCTTTGATTGAAAATCCTGAAAAATGGGTTGGAATTATCAATGAATATGCACCGGAACACTTGATTGTGATGGGGAAATACGAAAGCCTGGTAGCAGAAAATGTGGTGAATGCAGGAAGTGTTTTTATTGGTCAAAATACGGCTGAAAGCTTCGGAGATTATGCTTCCGGAACGAATCACACCTTGCCGACGAATGGATTTGCACGCGCATATGGTGGCGTTTCGCTCGATTCGTTTGTGAAAAAGATGACCTATCAGCGTGTTTCAAAAACCGGATTGAGAAATCTCGGACCCACTGTTATCCGAATGGCAGAAGCAGAAAAGCTGCAAGGTCACGCCAATGCAGTTAAAGTGCGACTTTCACTTCTTTCGACAGTTGAAGAAAATAAACCTGGAAAAGCGCGAAATATTGAAAAATGGATTCGTCCCGGTTTAAGAACGGTTCAACCGTATACTTCTGCCCGTGATGAATTTGAAGGAATCGGTGACGTTTTCCTCGATGCAAACGAAAATGGTTTTCTGAATCAATACAATCGGTATCCGGATCCTTTACAGCGCGAATTGAAGCTGGAAATCGCAAGGGTAAAGAATCTTCCGGTTCAGAATTTGTGCCTGGGAAATGGCTCGGATGAAGTATTGGATTTGATTCTTCGTCTGACGACCATTCCGTATCGTGATTCGGTTGCGTATTTGAATCCGTCTTATGGAATGTATTCGGTTCTTGCAAAAATCAACGCTCTTGAAACAAAGGAAATTTGTTTGGATAAAACGTTTTCTATCAATGCAGTTCAACTTTTAGAAGAATCAAAAGAATGTAAAGTGCTGATAATCTGTAATCCGAATAATCCAACCGGGAATGTGATTCAAAAAGAAGAGCTATTGAGAATAGCCCGAAACTTCAAAGGTGTTTTGGTGATTGACGAAGCATATGTGGATTTCTGTCCGGAGCTCTCTATGGCAGATGAAGTCGAGAATTTCCCGAATCTGATTGTTGTACAAACACTGTCAAAGGCTTATGGAATGGCCGGATTGAGAATCGGAATGGCGGTTGCTTCCGCTGAATGGATTGACGCATTGAACCGGATCAAACCACCTTACAATTTGAGCGGTTTGGTCCAGGAAAAAGCCGTTTCAGTATTGAAATCAACGGATTGGGAACAGCTGACAACGTCGATTATTTCAGAACGAAAGAGCATGGAAGAAGCATTGAAATCACTTCCGGTTGTTCAACAGGTGTTTCCTTCTGAAGCCAATTTCCTGTTGTTCCGGATAGAAGATACCAACAATGTATATAATCGATTAATTGAAAATGGAGTAGTGGTCCGCAATAGAAGTACGCACTACAACTGCGAAAATACCTTAAGAGTAAGTATCGGAAACCCGGAAGAAAACCGCCGGTTTATTGAACTAATGAAGGAATTATGAAAAAGAAAGTATTGTTTATTGACAGAGATGGAACGATTATCAAAGAACCGGTTGGTTACCAGGTTGATTCCTATGAAAAACTCCGTTTTTTGGAAGGTGCTATTTCAGCATTGAAAACCATTGTTTCCTGGAAGGAATACGAATTGGTGTTGGTTTCCAACCAGGATGCTTTGGGAACGGATGTTTTTCCGCTTGAAGATTTTATTGGTCCGCACCGTTTGATGCTGGATATTCTTGCAAATGAAGGAGTTTCTTTCCTGGAAGAATGTATTGATCGTTCTGTTCCGGAAGAGAATTCTCCAAACCGGAAACCACGAACCGGAATGCTTTTAAAATACTTTTCAGAAGAATACGATCTGGAGAATTCTTTTGTGATCGGTGACCGGTGGACGGACGTTGAATTAGCGAAAAACCTGGGATGTAGAGCTTTTTTATTTCAAAATGAAGAGATTGAAGTCAGTTCAGAGTTACGTTTTTCAATCGCAGAATTGGAACAGCAGATTCAACGAAAAGTAAGCAGCTGGGAAGAAATTGTGGTGAACTTGCGCATGGGTGTTCGCCGGGTTTCGGTGAGGCGTACAACGGCTGAAACGGATTGTAGTATTATACTCGACCTGGATGGTTCCGGAATTTCAGAAATTCAAACGGGAATTGCCTTTTTCGATCACATGCTGGATCAATTGGCACGTCACGGACAATTGGATCTGAATCTTCAAATGAACGGAGATCTGGATATTGACGAACATCATACGATTGAAGACACGGCTTTGACTCTCGGAATGGCTTTCGACCAGGTTTTGGGTTCCAAACGTGGAATCGAACGTTATGGTTTTTGTCTCCCGATGGATGATTGCCTGGCAACATGCGCGATTGATTTCGGTGGCCGGGCAGAATTGATTTGGGATGTGGAATTGAAACGGGAATATGTTGGGAAACTTCCGACGGAAATGGTTAAACACTTCTTTAAATCATTTTGTTTTTCAGCTCGTTGTAATATCTATATTCAAGCGTTAGGTGAAAACGAACATCACAAAGTAGAATCCATTTTCAAAGCCTTCGCTAAAGCGATTTTAATGGCAAAGCGCCGTTCCGCAGGTTTTGATTTACTGCCAACAACCAAAAACGAATTGTGATGAAAGTAGTGATTATTGATTACGGAGCAGGAAACATGTTTTCTGTAAAACAGGCTTTTATCCGAATCGGAGCAGAAGTTGTTTTGTCCAATAAAGAAACGGAAATACGAGCTGCTTCACATGTGGTTTTTCCGGGAGTCGGGCACGCGGCATCTGCCATGAAACAACTTTCGGAAACAGGATTAGACAAAGTCATTCCGGAATTAACACAGCCGGTTTTGGGAATTTGTTTGGGAATGCAGTTGATGTGTGATTTTACCGAAGAAGGAAATATTGCGGGTTTGGGAATTTTTCCGGTACAAGTACGGAGTCTGAAAAAAAAGCAAATTGGCCAATTTGCCAAATGGCAAACCGGGAAACCGGGCAGTACACCGTTGAATTATCCAACTCCGCACATGGGCTGGAACGATGTGAAAACGAAAAACGGAATCAATTCCTATTATTTCGTTCATAATTATGCCGCAGAAATTTGCTCCGAAACGGTTGGAACAACCGAATACCCGCTTCCATTTTCCGCAATTTTAAAGAAAGACAATTTCACAGGAGTACAGTTTCATCCCGAAAAAAGCGGGAAAGCAGGAGAAGATTTATTAAAACAATTTTTAGCAGTATGATAGCAATACCGGCAATCGATTTAATCGATGGAAAAGTCGTTCGTTTACTCCGGGGAGATTATGAAAAACGGACAGATTATAGTACAAATCCGGTTGAATATGCCCGGAAAATTAACCAAAGTGGCTTGGAATATTTACATCTGGTTGATTTGTCCGGAGCCAGATCTGGAAAAATCGTGCATGACAAACTATTGAAAAAAATAGCTTCAGAAACAGGATTGAAAGTCGATTTTGGTGGAGGAATAAAGAACAGGGAAGATGTGGTAAAACTGTTTGAATCCAGTGCAAATCAAGTGGTGATAGGAAGTTTGTGTATAAAAGATCCCGAAATGGTGATTTCATGGATGAGCGAATTTGGAACGGAAAAGTTCATTTTGGCTTTGGATACGGACGGAATCAATTTAAAAATAAACGGTTGGCAGGATCGGTCGGAAGCAACATTGGAAACAGCAATGAAAAACTTCAGTGATTTTGAAAATCTCACCATCCTGACAACGGATATCCGACAGGATGGAACCGGAAAAGGACCGAACGTAGGCTTATACCGTTACCTGGTAAGGAAATTCCCTAAACAAAAATGGATTGCCAGCGGTGGCGTTGAATCGCTCAGGGATTTACTTGATCTAAGGGAAACGGGTTGCTTCGGATGTGTTGTGGGAAAAGCACTCCTTGACGGAAAGATTTCATTGCAGGAACTAAAAGAATTCAACGATGCAGGTTTATAAACGAATTATTCCTTGTTTGGATATTCAAAACGGGAGAACAGTGAAAGGAGTGAATTTCGAATCGATTCGTGATGCGGGCAACCCGGTTGAATTGGCTAAGATGTATGCAGAACAAGGTGCAGATGAATTGGTTTTACTGGATATTACTGCAACGAATGAACATCGGCAACCATTTTTACCGATCGTAGAAGCGGTTGCCAGTCAGGTGAATATTCCGTTTACGGTCGGTGGAGGAATTTCTTCCATTGAAACAGCCCGGCAGCTTTTGCGAAGCGGGGCAGATAAAGTTTCGGTTAATTCATCTGCGGTGAAGCGCCCGGAATTGATTTCTGACTTGGCTGAAAATTTCGGAAGCCAGTGTGTAGTGCTTGCTGTTGATATCCGTAAAACAAGAACCGGCTGGACAGTTCATACACATGGAGGAAAAAACGATACCGGGCTGGATGCTCTGAATTGGTGTGAAAAAGCCGTGAATCTTGGTGCCGGAGAATTACTGATCACCTCCATGGATGGAGACGGAACGAAAAACGGGTTTGCAGTTGACTTTTACCAACAAGTAGAAAAACGGGTTTCTGTTCCGCTGATTGCTTCAGGTGGCGCCGGTTCTGTAGCACATTTCGAACAACTTTTCACGGAAACATCAGTTACTGGAGGATTAGCAGCAAGCATTTTTCATTTTGGAGAAATACGGATTCCGGAATTGAAAAACAATTTAAAGGATACTATTAATATAAGGATTTGAAACGATGAAATACGACGATAAAGGGTTGATTCCCGCAATTATTCAACATGCAAATAGCAAAGAGGTGCTAATGCTCGGGTATATGAACGAAGAAGCTTTTGAACGGACGAAAGAAACGAAACGAGTAACTTTTTTTTCAAGATCACGAAACGAAATCTGGGTAAAAGGTGAAAGTTCCGGAAATCTGTTGACTTTGGTTGACTGGAAATTAGATTGCGATCAGGATACGTTGCTTATTCAGGCGATTCCTGCTGGTCCGACTTGTCATAAAGGAACTTCCAGTTGTTGGGGAGAAACTACCTGTAGGGATTTTTCTGCCCTGGAACAATTGATTCATACGATTGAAACACGCTTTTCTATTCCGAAAGAAGGTTCCTATGTTCAAATACTGATAAACAAAGGATTACCCAAAATTGCACAGAAAGTAGGAGAGGAAGGTGTGGAATTGGTGATTGAAGCAATGAGAAATGAACCACAATTGTTCAAAGAAGAAGCAGCTGATTTGTTGTTTCATTACTTGATTTTATTGAGAGCGAAAGAAGTTGATTTTGAGGAAGTTTTGGAAGTTTTGAAGCAAAGATCTAAATTGTAATAGAGACTGCTGAGTAGAATATGAAATCTTATAAATTGTTAAAAATTAAATTGTACACAATTTAATTTTAGAAAATGACTTACCTTTGATTCATCAAACAAACAGAAAATGGAAAACTTGTTGAAATTGGATAAACAGATTTGCTTCCCAATTTATGCTTTGTCAAGGGAAGTCATTCAGCGCTACCGTCCGCTTTTGGATGAGCTGGATCTGACGTATCCGCAATACCTTGTTTTTTTGGTTTTGTGGGAAGAAGATAAACAAACGGTGAATCAGATCGGTGACAAGTTATTACTCGACAGTGGGACCTTAACTCCTTTGTTAAAAAGACTGGAGCAAAAGAACCTGATTACCCGCCAGCGAAGAAAAACAGATGAACGGGTGGTGGAGATTGCCCTTACAAAGGAAGGAAAAGAACTCGAGCAAAAAGCCAAAGACATTCCGGAGAAATTATTGGAGCAACTGAATATTTCCCTGGACGAACTGAAAACAATGAGAACAATCGCACATAAAATTTTAAATATCAATAAATAATCAATTAAAAATGAAAACGTTATATACAGCTTCAGCAACAGCAACAGGAGGACGAAACGGTCACGTAAAAAGCGAAAACGGAATCTTGGATTTACAGGTCAGAATGCCGAAGGCATTGGGAGGTGCAACAGATGATTACACGAATCCGGAAATGCTTTTCGCAGCAGGATATTCAGCATGTTTTGACAGCGCTTTAAATCGTGTGATCACACTTTCAAAAGCCAAGACAGGTACAACAAGCGTAACAGCAAAAGTAAGCATTGGTGCTATCGAAAACGGAGGCTTCGGCTTGGCAGTTGAAATGGATGTTAACGTTCCGGAAGTCAGCCTGGAAGAAGCAAAACAATTGGTTGAAAAGGCGCACCAGATTTGTCCTTACTCCAATGCAACGCGTGGAAACATCGAGGTTTTATTATCTGTAACGAATAACTAAGAGATTATGCAGATCGCAGCACACATATTGGTAGCATTAGTCGCCCTGGAGCATTTATACATTCTTTGGATCGAAATGTTTGCATGGGAAACCGCAGGAAAGAAAACGTTTAAATCACTTCCCGCAGAATTGTTCGGACCAACCAAAGGTTTGGCAGCCAACCAGGGGCTTTACAATGGTTTTCTGGCTGCAGGATTGATCTGGTCATTCTTTATTCCGGATCCTGTATGGAGTGAAAATATTCGTTTGTTCTTTCTCGGATGTGTTAGCGTTGCCGGTATTTTTGGTGCTTTGACTGCCTCGAAATCCATCTTTTTCAAACAGGCATTACCAGCGATCATCGCTTTCGTAGTGGTGATTTTAGCATAAAGTTTAACAGTAAAAAATAGCAACATGGAATTTAAAAATGTAACCGTAGCCGGAAGTGGTGTTTTAGGATACCAAATAGCATTTCAGAGCGCTTTTCACGGCTTTAATGTAACAGTTTACGACATCAATGATGAGATTCTGGAAAAGGCAAAAGCCAAATTCGATATTCTGAGCGAAGCTTTCAAAAAAGATCTGAAGGCAACTCCGGAGCAATTGGAAGCAGCAAAAAAACGATTGAGTTACCAGTCTGATTTGGCGGAAGCCGTAAAAGACGCGGATTTATTGATCGAAGCAGTTCCTGAAAATCCACAAATCAAAATTGATTTCTATCACAAACTGGCAAAAGTAGCTCCGGCAAAAACAATTTTTGCAAGTAATTCATCTACTTTGTTACCAAGTCAGTTTGCCAATGAAACCGGTCGCCCGGAACGCTTTTTGGCATTACACTTTGCCAATGAAATCTGGAAACACAATACCGCTGAAATTATGGGGCATCCGCAAACTTCACCGGAAGCATTTAACGCTGTAGTTTCTTTTGCAAAAAACATCGGAATGGTGGCATTGCCGCTTCACAAGGAACAACCGGGATATATTGTAAACTCTTTATTGGTTCCGTTGTTAGGAGCAGGATTGGACCTGTTGGTAAAAGGAGTGGCAGATGTGGAAACTATCGATAAAACGTGGATGGTTGCAACCGGAGCTCCTGTAGGACCATTTGGAATCCTGGATGTTGTGGGAATTACAACAGCATACAATATCAATAAAATGGCCGCGGATGCAACCCAGGACCCGACCAAGCAAAAAGTAGTTGCTTATCTGAAAGAGAATTTCATCGATAAGGGGAAATTGGGAGTTGCAACAGGTTCAGGTTTTTATACTTATCCAAATCCTTCTTACCGAAAAGAAGATTTCTTAAAGTAATCGCATTCAATTTTACAGAATAACACAAACAATAAAAAGAACATGTCATTATTAGAAAATTTACAGTGGAGACACGCTGTGAAAGCATACGACCCGACGAGAAAAGTCAGTAAAGAAGATATCGAAAAAATAGTGGAAGCGGCTCGTTTAGCACCAACTTCTTCCGGATTACAACCTTTTCGAATCATTGTGGTTGAAAGCCAGGAGTTAAAAGAAAAAATGGTTGCAGGGGCGTTGAACCCGGATGTGATGCGCGACTCGTCGCATGTATTGGTTTTTGCTTCGTGGGATTCTTACACTCCCGAACGCATCGATGCTGTATACGATCGCACAACCGAAGAAAGGGGATTGGAAAAAGGTCGTTTTGACAACTATACCAATATGCTGAAGAAAATGTATGGTGAACAAACAGAAGAACAGCATTTTGCACATACATCCAGACAATCTTATATCGGTTTGGGATTGGCATTGGCTCAGGCTGCCGAATTGCGTATTGATTCTACTCCTGCTGAAGGATTTGATACAAAAGTAGTGGATGAAGTGCTTGGATTGGCTGAATTCGGCTTGAAAAGTGTTTCCCTGCTTTATCTTGGATATGCCGATAAGGAAAGAGATTGGCTGGGGCCAATGAAAAAAGTGCGGGTTCCGAAAGAGGAATTCATGATTGTGAAGTAGTCGGAATGAGATGATTGAAAGCGGTTTGGAAGTTTATT
>VFQP010002683.1_pt1 | contig 19404 bp, 23 predicted proteins | sample 3512351 | NCBI WGS metagenome assembly VFQP01 (sample SAMN10412372, study PRJNA504923) | tailings metagenome | isolation source: Relicate 1 Philex TSF1 revegetated site | place: Philippines: Tuba, Benguet | collected 2017-08-29
GATACGCCCGGTAGTTGGGCTCCGGCCCCGCCGAGGTGTCCAAACAGATGCGAAATCCCACACACACACACGCGCGCTTGACGCAGGCGTCTGCCGGCCTCCTACAGCCCACGTACACCGCCCACAACAGCGCGCCCAACGCGATGCTGCTCATGTCGCGTGCCTCGATGGTCCACGGCCACCCGATCCTGGGTGCCGCCACGCCGCTGCAGCTGCAGCCGCCGCTGCCCGCCGCGGCGTCGCGCCACCGCCGCCACCTCAGCAGCGCCGGCCTTGCCGTGCTCCAGCAGGTCCGCACCTCGCTCTTCTCCTCGCGGCAACGGGAGCCCGTGTCCGGCCCGCTCTTCTCGCCTAGCGCAGCGCTCAACCGCAGCGGCCGAGCCGCTAGCCTCGGCGGCCTGTCCCTCATGGGAGGGCCAAGCAGCGCCGGCCACTTTGCCCCGGCCGCCGCGCCCGGCAGCGGCAGCGCGCTCCTCGGCTGGGGCGGGCCTGGCAGCGCAGGCGCCTTCACGCTGGTGGGCGGGCCCAGCACCACCAGCCACTACGGCGCAGCCCCGTACTTGGCTCTGAGTGCCGCCGCGCGGGATTCGGACCCGGGATGGCGTGCGGGCGCGTCGGCCACGAGCAAGGCCATGGCGGCGAACCCTGCCTGGGCCATCGCCAACCGGATCACCCCTGCCGGCGCCGGCGGCGGCAGCGGCGGCGGCGGCGGCGTGCCCGAGCCGGCAGCGCTGCTCGCCGATGACGGGATCTTTGCGACCGACGGCAGCGCCGGCCTCGGATGGTCGCCGCACGCCACCAGCACCACGTTTTCCGGGTCCGTGCTCAAGCGCGCGAGCGCCGCGGCGGCGCAGGCGGCCGCGGGCGCGCCGCCGCACGCCGACCTGACAGGCACGCACAGCACGCACAGCGCAGCGCCGTCCGCGCGCCTCCCCGCCCTGGGGCAGGGAGGCGCGCCGGTGATTGGTGGGCTCCTGACTCTGGGGCGGGGGACGGCGGAGGAGGTGGAGGAGGACGAGGGCTTGGGCCCGCTGGCACCCCGGGCAGCTGCGCAGCAGCTGAATCCCTCTGCGTTCCTCGCCGCCACCTTCACGCACGACGACCCCGGCAGCCAGGGAGCGGCCTTGGGCGCGCGCGGCGCGTCGGCGCGCGGGCGGGGCTCGCGGCCGTCCACCGGCGGCGTGGGCGACTCGGCCGCCGTGGCGATGCAACCCTCACTGGCGCACCTGCTGGGCCCGCCCAGGACCGTTTCAAGCTCGTCGCCGCACGCCAGGGCTCTCCAGCCCGGGTTGCAGCAGGCGAGCGGCGGCGGGCTCGACGACGGCGGCGCGGGCCGGAACGAGGCGCGCCGCGAAATGGCGGCAGCGGGTGCGGCAGCCGCAGCCGCAGCTGAGCATGCTGAGGAGGCTGTTGTGGACCCGGAGGAGCTTTCGGTTGGTTGGTTGGACACGCTGGACGTCGGCCCCCGCCAGGTGAGGCGCGCACTTGCTTGTTCCCGCCCGCCCCCTACCAAAGCCGCCCACCGCCACGTTGGGGGCCGTAGCAATTGCGTGGCATGCTGCCAGGCTGTCAGGCAATCCGACCCCGCGCCTCGGTTGCGTTCCGCCTGCAGGCGACGCCGCGCGGCGGCTCGCCGCACGCGCCGTCCCCTGCCGCCACGCCCAGGGCCAACGGCGGGCCCAGCCCCCTGGCAACAGCATCCCACCTCCCGGCGGCCCCCTCGACCGCCGCGCAGGCACAGGCGCCGTTCGCCCTCTACATGGCGCCGAGCGCAAGCCCTAGCGGAGCCTCGCTGAGCCGGAGCCAGTCCAACTCGTCGGCGGGAGGCCCCGCGCTAAGCGCCTCCCTGCCCAAGCGCAGTCAGGGCCACATGGCGCCGCGGCGGGTGCCGAGCCTCCATGCGCCAAGCAGCCCTGCAACCGGCCGCGGGGGCCCGTCTCCGCCGCACTCGCAGGCGCTGCCGAGGCCCCTCGCCGCCACCCGCGCGCACCACGCCACGCCGCGCCGCGCCATGAGCAGCCGCGACTTCCTCACGCGCCCGCTGGGCACGCCGCCGCCAGCGCCCGGGCAGCAGCAGCAGCAGCAGCAGCAGCAGGCTGCTGGCGGCGTCGGCGGCGCGGGCGGCCTCTACAGGACCCGCAGCGGTACAAACGCTGCTGTGGACACCGCCCCAGGCCTCCTGCACAGCTCGAGGTTCCGGCCTGGGCTGGGCCAGCCGCCGGGCCCCGAATCTCCTCCGCTACACCCTGGACCCCATGCGGCCAAGCCCTCCCACTCGGGGGGCGCTGGCCTGCGGACGGCCGTGCTCAGGCAGACCAGCTTCAGGAGGGCGGCGCCGGCGGCGCCAGGCGAGGCGCAAGACCCCATGGTGGCCTCTGGCAGCAGCGCCTGGCCGCCGGTCCCGCAGGGAGGGCAGCCATTGGCCTCGCCCACTGGGGCCCCGCACCCCATCGCCTCCCAGCCCAGCGCGGGCGGCGCGCAGCCCGGCACCCCGCACGCCCTCCTGGGCTTCGTCACGATGCGCGGCCCCTCTGCCCACGGCGGCGCCGCAGCGCTGGACCAGCACGCGCACGTGAGCAGCGCCGCGGCGCACATGCTGACCACCATCACGGCTGCGCCGGTCTTGGGATCCCACGGCGGCACGCCGACCGCCAGCACCAGTGGGATGGGCTTAGGGCTTGGCTCCAGCGGCATGGGCTCCATGGGTCGCGTGAGGCGGCCGCTGAGCAAGAGCAAGTCCACCGTCAGCGTAGCGACCAGCGGGCATGGCGACGCGTGCGACGAGGAGGGGCCCAGCAACGGCAACGGCCAGGGCGGGTGGGGCGCGGCGGTGATGCGCGGGCTGTCCAGCGGCTTTGGCAGCCCCGGCGTCAAGGTGGCGCCGTCCGCCGCGGTGGCGGGCGGCGGCGCGGCGGCGCTCTCGAGGGGTGTGACACCTGTGGGCGGGCCAGGGTTGAGTGAAGCGGCGGGGCTGGACGGCGGCGGCAGCGGCGGCGGCGCCTGGTCCGTGCTTCAGGTCTTGCAGGCGCAGGTGCAGGAGGTGGAGGGCCCGGAGTTGGGCGGCGTGCTGGTGTTTTGCGGGCTGTCAGTGCGCATGGTGAGTGGTGCGGGCGGGCGGGCTCAGCTGGGCGTCCTGCGCCGCCAGGCACCTGTGGGGAGCGGTGGGGAGCGGCGCTGCGACCGACCAGTGGAATACTGCCGCGTGCGTGGCCGGCTGCAGGGCGTGCACTGCGGCGTGCGCGCGGAAGACGCCGTGTTCAACAAGGCCGTCGGCAGGATGCAGTACGGGTGCGCGCAGTCACGACAACGCTGTGCTGAAGCAAGGAGAGGTTCCTCGGTCGTGAGCCGTCGCGATTCGATCGCGCCGCGCTGCTCCGCAGGGGCGCCTCCTTGGCGGCGGCCAAGGCCGTGTGCGACGCGGCTGTGGGCGGCATGGTGCTGCTTTCGCAGAGCGCCTTCATGCACGTGAGTCCGCTGCCACGGCGTGCGAGCGATCGTGCGCAGGCGCCAGCGATTGTGCACGAAGCAACACCCGTGCCCGTGGCCTCGCCCTCGCGCAGCTGTCACTGGACCGCCTCACCACCGAGCAGATCCTGGTGGGACACGGCGGAGAGTTCGTGCTCAAGACCCAGGCGCCGGCCGTAGAGGCGAGCCCACGCCACGCGCACGACATGCTCACGGTCGACCAGCAGGGCACGCAGCGCGACGAGGACGACGCTGCGGGCGGCCAGGACGGCGACGAGGACGATGGCGCCGCCGACGACGACGGCGACTCGCCGCCGCGGCCGAGCCGGCCCGGCGCCGCCCCGCCCGCCGCGCTTCGCTTGCAGAGCGACACGTTCGCGGGCGGCTCTGCGCCGTCGGCCGCGGTGTTTGAGGGGCGCATGCTCAAGTCGGCCGCCACGTTGCTGAGCGCTGTGCTGCGGCAGGGCAGCAGCTTTGTCAGCGGCAAGGGCCTCGCCGCGCTGGCTAGCCTGCGATCCTCCGCGTCTGTCGCGGCGGGCGCCGCAGCCACGGAGGCCACTGATGCCGAGGCCCCGGGCGCGCGCGTGGTCAGCTTTGCGCGCATCACCCGCCCCAGCCGCCAGGGAGCGCCAGACGCCGCGACGAGGGGCAGCGTCAGCCGGGCCATCACCAGGGGCCAGCCGAACGCCCTGCTCGATACGGGCGAGAGAGTGGGAGCGGGCGGCGGCAAGGCGGCGCGGAGGCGGAGGTCAGTTGCGTCAACGGACCGCCAGAGCACCGGCGTGGCTGCGGACCAGGCATTGGGCCTTGACGATGGGGAGGGCACGCCGCTGTACATGGCCGTCTCCAGGCCGCTCATCGCCCGCCTTGCGCTCTTCCGGCCCATAAGGCGAGCGCAGAGCCGTGCTGCTCCGAGCGTGCTGTTTTGTGAGCATGGACGAGAGCTCAACTCGCTCACCTCGCGCTCCTGGCGGGTGCCTTGCGGCTGCAGGGCGGTGGAGCAGTTGGGCCTGGGCTTCCTGCAGGCGCCATGCAGCGGCGCAGCGTGCATCACGTACATCCGCCCCGTCGGCGTTGGCTCGCTCATGGCCTGGAACGCCGAGGTCACCCAGGTGCGCCGCGTCTTTTTCGCCCCATGTTTTGAGGAGCGCATTCTCGTTTGCTCGCGCTCCACGTGCGCGCGCCGCGCCACGCTGCGACGATCCGCAGGCCTCGCTCGGCGTGTTCCGCGACCAGTGCCGGCGCCTGCTCTTTGAGCACTCGGGCGTGGTGTGCGACGTGAGCGACGAGCTCGGCGTGCTGGCGGCTTTCCCCCGCCCGGGCTTGGCCGCGCGCTGCGCGCTGCAGGTCATCCGGTGAGCGCTCGTGTCGGCGTCCCCTAACACGTTTGCATTCGCGCACGCGGGACAACCACACGACGAATCCCCACCGTGTGTCGGTGCTCAGGTGCTGCCTCGAGGCAGACTGGGATCCTCGCCTTCTCGACCACCCGCTGGGCGAGGAGGTCGCCAGCGCCGCGCACCTCGGGTGCGCAAGGCGGTGCCTGCAGCGCCTCCTCGCGCGCTCGCTGCACAACCTCTGCACCCCTGACTGACGACGCGCTTGGCCGCCCTTGCCGCACCCGCGCAGGCCCCTGCTCAACAGCGGCAACTCGTTCCCCGAGACGCCCACCGGCAACGCACGCGCCACCCCGCGGGCCACGCTGCCACTTCAGCACCCTGCCTCCAGCCCGCCCGCACCCAGCCGCTCCAGCACCACCCACCTCACCCGCTCCGTCTCCAAGCCGCGCCAGGCGCTGCTCATCGACGCGCAGGGCGTGGTGCCGGTGGACCCCGCCACGCCCGGATCAGGGCCTCTCACAACCACCTTCACCACGTCCATCGCGCCCTCGGCCCCGCCCTCGTGGGCTGATGCCGGCCCTGCAGGCGGCAGCCCCCACGCCGCCAGCAAGGCCACCGCAGTGAAGCATTCCAGCGAGCGGCCCACCCTGCAGCCCGAGCGGCAGCCCAGCGGCTTGGGTGGCGACGTGAGCCCTGCCACGTGGGCGGCCGCCGACGCCAATGCCGACCGAGCCTCCTCGCGTGGCGCTGAGGCTGGCGCGCCCCAGGCGGCGCAGCGGCAGCGCAACCGGCGCGTGCAGCCGCTCCCGCAGTCGCCCGACCCGCAGTCGCAGCACGCCGCAGCGGCGGCCGCCGCCACGGATCGCCCGTCGCAGCAGCAGCTTGGCCCCAGCCGCCCCTCCTTTTACAAGAGCTGTGCCGAGCGGCTGGAGGAGCCGCCCAGCACAGGCATGGTGCTCGTCCTGGCAGGGCCGGGCGGCGGCCAGGCGGCCCGCAGCAGCCGGGCGCAGGCGGGCGCTGATGCCTCCCCGCGGCCTGAGGCCGGTCGCGCGGCGGCGGGCAGCCGCGGGCCCCATGGTGCAGGCCCTGATGAGGGCGGCGACGCGAGCAGCTTCCTCTGCACAGGCTCCAGGCTTCCGTCGGCGGCCACGCTCGACCGGCCGAGCGCCGCCGGCCAAGGTGTGCGCCGCGCCAACCCTAGCGCAAGCCCGGACGGCGCCATGCGGGCCGCGGTCCATGGAGGGGCGTCTGCGGGGGGCAGCGCGGACGGTCAGGGCAGCCTCGGAGGCGGGAGGGGGCCTGGGACAGGCGGCGCGAACTGGGGCTTGACGTCGCTAGAGGAGCTGGAGGAGGCGCCGCCCGCCGATCTGGTGGTCTCATCCAGAGCGGCGACGTTCAAGGTGCACCGCAAGCTCCTGATGCGAGGTGCGTTGGCTGCGCCGCTACGCGCATGTCTCGCCGGGTGCACCCGACTCGGCGCTCGCCGCGCACCGTGGGCCTCGGGAGCCTCCGCTCTTCCGGCTGTGTTCTCAGCGAGCGTTTCGAGGGCAACTCGCAAATGGAAATGATGGCGTGTGGCGCGCAGGGCTGCGCATCAAGGCCGCCGTGGACTGGGGCGACGTGCGCGCGTCGCTGCACCCCATCACGAGCCGCGTGCAGTACCTGGGCAAGCCACTCAACCGCGCGGCGCGCGTGCTGGCGGCCGCCTGCACCGGCCAGGTGGGGTGATGCTCCTACCCCTGAGGCGTTCCTGCCTCACGCTGTGTGGGCAGCGAGCCACTGCACGCCGCCTGTTGGACTCTTTGGCCGCGGCGTTTGCGGCGACAGTGCGTGGACGCGTCGCGTCGCGCGCCGCGCGTGCTCACGTCTCACCCTGCCCTGCCGCCGCGTCGCTCCCCGCAGGTCTGGATGACCCAGGGCGCCTGGGATGCGTGTGACGTGGAGGACCTGGAGGGCGGCCCAAGCCCTAGCCTGAGCCCTCATGCCGGCCCCTCGGTCGCCCCCACCGCCATGTCTCTCCTCGCGGAGGAGGAACACGAGCACGAGGACCAGGCCGCGTCTGCCGCCCTCAACGACGCGCTCCGGGACGACGAGGACGCCTGGAGCGGCGACGCCGGTGAGGCGGCCGGCGGCGAGCTGCCGGCACCGCACGACGGTCCGGCGCAGCGCACGCAAGCACGGGTGGCGTCGCGCGATCTCTCGGCGAAAGCGGTGGGCGCGAGGATGATGGTGACGGGCACGCCGCTCGGGCTTTTCAGACTAAAGGGCATCAAGGAGCCCGTGCACCTGATCCAGGCCGATTTCCACGAGCGGGCGGAGCAGGGTGGTGGCGCTGCGCCCTCCTAGGTAGGAATGGAGGGTGAACTGCAGTCCGCTGAGAGGGGAGAGTGGGTTTCGCTGTTCAGCACGTCACGAGCATGCAGTGTGGAGGAGCTAGCTGTTCACGTCGCGGGGGTGGTGTGCGCGCTGGCCAGCCCTCGTGCAGGCTGGCACTGTCTGCGGGAAGGGAAGCGCCTGGGCCATCACTGTGCCCTCACAGTCAGGAGTCTGGTCAGCCGTGCTGTGGCGTGCTGGGAGGGGGCGGCACGAGCACGACGTGCGCTTGACACGAACGGCTCTGGGTTGTCGGCGAACATAATGCGCAACCACCCCCCGCCACCTGCCTTCCTCGGGTTTGGTTTTTTGTCTCTTGCACCTGGAGAAGGATCTTCCTGCTGAAGCAGTGCCGGAGTGTGTCAACCCACAACTTCCTCTGTCGCCTTGCTGCGCCAGACACGACGAAACAACGGGGCCCTGCACACCTGCTTGGAGAACCACGCGCACAATCAGCCAGACACCGCCCCTGCCACGCCACCTGCTTTTGCTCCTTTCCTTATGCTGCACAGACAGCGTCGCGTGACCCAGCACCTCTGCAGACGCGCTTTGTTCTGGTCTCTGGACCGCTGCCGCTGCCGCCGAATGCAAACATGCAGCGAGCGCGGGTTGCAGCTGGCTGGGGCGAGCGCAGCACGCAGAGCTCAGGCGCCAGCGCTACCGCCGGTCCACGCGTGGAGGGTTGGCTGCGCCCGGTTGGCAGCTGGGCGCCACCTGCCCGCTCGCCACCACGCCCTCCAGCGAGATGCCCGCCACCTGCACGGGCAGCAGCACGGCGTTTTGGCACGGCGGGATGGGCGTGGACGGCGGGCGCCTCGTGCGGGCGGCGCGCGAAGCAGGGATCGTCGCTGCTTGACGCGTGGGCGGGGCGGCCCTCTCCATGGACTCAATTGACGGCGCGAGGTGCGCAGGCGCACACGCGCGTGCTCCCACGCACGTGCATGGCTTCTTGGACCCACACGGGCACGTCCCCTTGCGGGTACAGATCCCGCAGGAAGGAACGTACGAAGTCGGGGAAGACTTGCGCCTGCAGAGCAGCCAGGCCGCACGCACGCAGGCCGAAGTGGTGTCAGTGGTGGCCCTCACTGGTGGTGGGTCGCAACGCCGCCAGGTGTGCCTGGACGGCGGTGCGCCACGCGTCTTCCCCCCTCCCGTGCCCAATCCAGACCCCACCCCCATCCCCCTGGCGCATGCCTGGATGGCGGCGCGCATGCGCCGCGTGAGCTCCCCAACCCGCCCATCCGCATGCCGCCTGAATGCCACACTGCCTGGACTGGCGGCGCGCATGCGGCAGGTGAGCCACCCCGTTCCCCCCCAAAACGTGCCTGGATGGCGGCGCGCATGCGGCGGGTGAGCCCCTGCATGTACGCCACGTTGTGGTAGGTGACGAGGATGGCGGCCGACGCCACGTTCTTGGTCACCACGTTGTGCAGGTAGGCGCGGCTGTAGCGCTGGCACACGGCGCAACGGCACGTCTCGTCAATGGGCCTGCGCGGTGCATACCCCGGGAGCGGCAAAAGCGGAGGCGCGGAGGCTGGTGAGCAGGCGCTTCGTCTTCAGCATGCAAAGAAACACCGGAGGGCCGCGGCGACTGCCTGGCGTGCGGCCGCTCAAAACGTCCCCTCCAAGGCGGAGCCAGGTTTGTCGTGCGAAGCGAAGCGGGCGGGGCGCGTGCGCTGGGCGTGGCGGGTGCCGCCGTCGCTGGCCAGGGTTGAAGGTCGAAGGGCTGGGGTTGGAGCGCGCACCTGAAGTCCTTGGCGCACGCCGCGTTCTTGAGCTTGAGCACGCCCTGAGGCGTCAGCGCCACGCCGAACCGCGCCGTGCGGGTGGGGTACACGCTGCGCCAGGGGGCACGCAGCACGCACAGCGCGCACAGCACGCGCAGCAAACGTCTGCCCCCTTCCCCGCTCCTCTATGCGCCGTTGCGCCAGCTAGAGCAGCGCCCAAAACCCTTGCACAGGGTTTAGCTCACCTGTCGTACATGTCGGCGCCGAGCGCGCTGCACACGACGATGTCCAGGGGGTAGCCGATGCCCATGACGTAGCGCGGCTTGCCCGGCGGGAGCACTGCGCGGTTGCCAAATCAGGCGCACACGGGGCGGTCAGACGCCGGTTAGCTGGGCTCCGACCCCGCCGAAACAGATGCAAGTCCCTGGTGGCTTGCGCGCGCACACACACGACGCGCCAAGGGCCCAGCCACGGCGCAACAACGCCCCAAGGTGAGCCCTCCAGGACGCTCCAGGCTTGAGGCAGGGCAGCGCGCAGTGCGCAGCGCCAACCCTAGCCCCAACCCTAGCCCATGCACTCACGCTCGGCGCCCAGCGCCACCATGCGCCAGAAGTCGTCCTTGGACTCCCCGCCTGCCAGCCCTCCTATCGCATACCTGCGCGAGGGCTTTCACAGCATGCGTCGGGGCTTTGCTGCGCCGCGTCCTCGTGGTGCGAGCAGGCCCACGCAAAGCCCTAATTATGAGCCCTCACCCGGGCAGGTCGCGCTCCACTAGCTGCGCGGCGCTGATGCGGCGTAGCCGGGGGTCCAGCCCGCCTTGCACGATGCCAAACAGGCTCTGCTCAGTGGGCCTGCGAGAAGCGGGGGCGAGGAAAGGCAGATCAAGGCACGCACCACGCCTGCGCACACGGCTGTGGTGGGCCTTGAAAGACCATTGCTGCTGGGTGCGGGTGCCACAGTGCTTGCGTCTGCAGCGGTTCACCGACGCGTCCGGAGCTCCCCATGCGTCAAAGAGGAGCGCGCGACGCCTGGCGCGCCAGTGAGGAGAGCGGCGGCCCCGCCATGCTGTCCAAGCACACACAGACCAAACCACGCACAGGAGGGCAAGGTGGGAGGCCCCGCACCTCGCGTGCGCCGCGATGCACCGGTCGATCCACCGCGTGGTGCGGTAGGTGGCCTCCTCAAAGCGCGCGGGGTCGGTTGCGGTGGCGGGCACCACGTCGTCCAGCGCCATCATGATGTCCGCCCCTGCGCGCCACACGTACAAGCAGTCCGCCGTCACCACCAACCTCAGGGCCTCAGCACCGCAGGGCCATGCGCCGCACAGCGCGCACAGCACACAACGGTGGACGCGGCAGCCCCGAGGCAGTCAGCGGGCGGTGCCGAGTTCGCTCCTGTCCTCGGCACTTGCGTGGCGGAGCAGGCAAAGGATGGGGTGGGCGGGGCCGTCTCCTGCCGGGGCGGTGCACGCACCTAGCCTGTTTTGGATGGCCATGGACTGTTCGGGCGTCAGCAGCATGCGCGAGCCGTCGATGGGCGACTGGAACGTGACGCCCTCCTCGGTGATCTCTGCCAGGTGCAGCAGCGACACCATCTGCGTGCGCATGCCGCCAGGGCTTTAGGGCTTGCGCGCCGGGGCATGCGGGGCTGCGCCCGTGTTGGTGGCGGGCGAGCATGCACGGCGTCCCACGCCAGCATCGCTCCTCAGCGGCCAGGGAGCACCACCAGGCGTGAACCCGCCTGGACGCCGCCTGATTCATCCACTGGGAACGCTTCCCTCTCTCCGCCTCGCTGTGCATCTCGGGAATAAGCGCCAGTGCGCGGCGGGCGCGTCTGCTCACCTGGAAGCCCCCAGAGTCCGTGAGCATGCCCCGCGGCCACGACACAAAGTCGTGCAGCCCGCCCATCTCCGCCACCTGTCGCACGCAGGCACCGCCACCACGCGCACACACACACATCATCTGCACACAAACATCATCTGCTTGCAAGAGACGGCTGCGCACGCAGGCACCGCCACCACGCGCACACACACACACATCATCTGCACACAAACATCATCTGCTTGCAAGAGACGGCTGCGCACGCAGGCACCGCCACCACGCGCACACACACACACATCATCTGCACACAAACATCATCTGCTTGCAAGAGACGGCTGCGCACGCAGGCACCGCCACCACGCGCACACACACACACATCATCTGCACACAAACATCATCTGCTTGCAAGAGACGGCTGCGCACGCAGGCACCGCCACCACGCGCACACACACACACATCATCTGCACACAAACATCATCTGCTTGCAAGAGACGGCTGCGCACGCAGGCACCGCCACCACGCGCACACACACACACATCATCTGCACACAAACATCATCTGCTTGCAAGAGACGGCTGCGCACGCAGGCACCGCCACCACGCGCACACACCCCCGTCGCGCCGCCCCGCCCCGCCACAAGCCGCCGCGCCCCGCCCCGCTCCGCGCCACGCCACGCCATGAGTGCCGTGCGACGACGTGGCGGCGACAACGGCCCTGCCTCACGTGCGGTCCACAGCGCGCGTGCGCCCTGTCCCCCCAGCGTGCACCACGCGTACCCCACACCACCACACGGCACACCACCCAAGACCACGGCCACCACCACCCCGCACCAGCTCGCTGCCCGGTCGGTTCTGCAGACTGGCAAGCAGGGTGACTGGCAAGCCGTCGCCTGCACCCCGCGCACCACAGCCACTCGCCACCACCACCACCAAGCGCACCAGCTCGCTGCCCGGTCGGTTCTCCAGGTGGTATGTGTTGCCCAGGATGACGTGGCAGTCCAGCTCTTCCAGCTGCGACGCCGCCAGGCCCTTGACGCTGCCTGCGGCGCAGAAGGAAGACCAAGAGCGTAAGAGGACGCCGGCAGGCGCGCGGGTGTGGGAGGCCTGAGGCTCGCGAGCCAGCGGGGCCCAGAAGCCACCTGCGCCTGTGCCGAGGGCGCTGTGGCGGTCGCTGGCCATCCCTTCTCACGGGGTCCTGCCCAGCCGGCTGGCGGCGCAGTGCTCTGTCTCCTGGGCTGGCGCTGACTGCACCATCCTCGCTGCTGCGGCAGCTGCTGGCCGTGGTGCTGCGCCATCGATCGCTGATATCCATGGTGCATCGTCCTGCCTGCTGTCCTGCGGGACCACCCCGCGAAGCCGAAGCCGGGAGGGCGTGCGGTGTGCGCCACGCCGTCAACAGCGGGCCCTGGCATACGTGCCTTGGGTGCCGACGGGCATGAACATGGGCGTCTGCGCCACGTAGTGCGGCAGCGTCATGCGGCCCACCCGCGCCCGGCCCTGCGTCGCCAGCACCTGCAGCACGCGGGGCAGCGCGCCGCTTGTTGGATGCCCGGACGCTGGTGCAGGCCTTGCCACAGGCCTCGGGCTGATCGCAAGCCTGCTGAAGCGTCGCTGGGGCGCAGCCGTCCCCAGCAGGTTGCCAGGGGGCCTGCGGCGCCGCGGGGTGATCGGGCTGCGCCCCCGTCGCACCTCGAACTGCAGCGCTGGAGAGGTGGAGCTGGGCAGCGGCTGCTGCGTTGCTCCTCCCTGCTGCGACATGTCGGAGGGGGCCTCAGAAGGCCCAGCGGTGGCGGCGGCGCAGCAGCAGCGCTGCAGCGGGGCGCGCCGGTGGGTGCGGCGGCCTGCGGTGAGGGGCGCTGCAGCAGGCGGGGGGTGAAGCACCAGCTGCATAGATCTCACCGCTGCCCGCCGGACCCCCTCAGGTTCTCCTGAAGCGTCCTGATAAGCCCTCATGCGCCGCCGGGGGCTTGGAAAATCGAGGAGGGAAACGCGTATGGCGTTGAGCTGCAGTAGTGCGCCACTCAGGAGGTTGATCTCAGCGTCGTCGCGTCTCTGCCTGCGCACCAGAGCAGCTTCATCTGCCACTGGAGGAGCCATGGCCGCGGAGAACAAGCCTCAGCCTGGCAAGGCCGCGCAGGTGCGCACGCGAGCGTCGTCACGCGGCGATGCGTCACGCTGTGCGTGAGGCGCCGCGCGCGCATCAGGCGTGCTCGTGCGGTGCCCCCACCGCCGCACACCGCCTGGCCCACCCTCAGCCATCCGCAGCCGCCAGGCGGCAGCAGGGCGACGCGCACGGCCACCCAGGGCGCAGCGCCACCCGCCGCAGCGCTCGCCACGCCCACTGGCACAGCCGCGCGCGTGCAGGCGCTCGAGGGTTGATGCCCCTGCGATGCCCTGCCGCCGCTCGCTCACCTCCCCCAACAGCAGCAGCAACAACAGCAGCCTCCACAAGCTGACTCATGGCCACAGCCAGCGGCCATCACTCAGCGCGATGATCAACGCCCGAGCTGCTCATGCGGGGAGCGGCCGCTCCGCGGCGGCCGCCGAGCTCGCGAGCGCGGCGTGCACCACCTGCCCCACAGCACCGTGCCTCTGACGCTCAACCTCGCTGGTGCGTGCGTGCTTGCGCAGGGCATGAAGGACGGGTGGTTCACCGAGTACAGCACCATGTGGCCGGGCATGGGCATGTCGCTCAAGGTGGAGGAGATCCTGCTGCAGAAGCGCTCGGACTTCCAGGTGCGCACACAAGCAACACGATCGCACAGTCGCCTGGCGCACGGAAGCTCAGCCTCTCGGGGTCGATGAGCGCCCTTGCCTTGGGTGACTGACCTCCCGGGTGACTGACCTGTCGTGGCCGCAGGACGTGTGCGTGTTCCGCTCGGGCACCTTTGGCAACGTGCTGCTGCTCGACGGTGCGTTGCGGACGTGCCGCTGTTTCACGTGGGCCATTGCGTCGAGCTTTCCTCCTGGTGCTAGCACGGCAAGGGCGCGGTGCTCTGCATGCGACCGTGTCTTTGGATGCGTCGCAGGCGTGATCCAGGCCACGGAGCGCGACGAGTTCAGCTACCAGGAGATGATTGCGCACCTGCCGCTCTGCGCCCTCGAGGTGCGCGCAGACCCTGACCATGCACGCGGTTCCCCCCAGCTCTTGGCCACAGGAGGCGAGCCGTCTGATCCCGCGCCTCTCACTCGTGCACCCCCGGCGCCCCGCGGCGCGCTGCACACTGCAGACTCCCCCCAAGAAGGTGCTGGTGGTGGGCGGCGGCGGCGGCGGCGTGCTGCGCGAGCTGGCGCGCCACAAGAGCATCGAGGAAATCCACATGGCCGAGATTGACGCGTGAGTGTGCGGGGCCTGGCGCCTGCTGCGGGATCCGATCGGGGGGTGAGCCACGGCCGCACAGGCGACGGCGAGGGAGCTCAAGTCATCCGCGGCCAGCGGGCAAGGTCACCGCAGGGTGGCAGGTGCGCCGCATTCGCTTGCTGCCTCGCACAACCTCTCTGCGGTGCGCCATGCCAAACTGCACGTGCAGGGCCGTGCCCGAGGCCTCCAAGCAGTTCCTGCCCAAGGTGCGCTTCGTAACGGGGATTCTGGAAAGCAGCCAATGCGTGCCATGTGGCCATGTGGGCCGGCGACACGCCTCTGCCTTCTCCCTCCAACAGTCCCTGGCCAACGTGCAAACGCCTCTGCCCAAGCGCAGATGGCCATTGGCTTCAGCGACCCGCGCGTCAAGCTGCACATTTGCGACGGCATCAAGTACGTCCAGGACGCCGAGGAGGGCTCGTACGACGCCATCATCGTCGACAGCTCGGACCCCGTCGGCCCCGCCGAGGTGCTGTTTGAGAAGGTGAGGCTGGAGTCTTGCACCAATGGGGTGAGGGTGCGGTCTGGTGGCCCGCCGCTGCCCGAGGGCGCGGAGAGGTCTGATTCCCGTGCCAGAGCCTCATCAGCACAGTGATGTGGCCACGTGGGCAGCGCTACGCTGGCGCCGTCCGCACCGGCACGGCGAGCACGTGCAGCAGACACCTTGCCACTATCAACCTCTGTTTGCGCGTGGGCACTTTTGACTGACGCACGCGTGTGTGTGTGTGTTCGTGTCCGCCCGCGCAGCCCTTCTTTGAGGCGCTGCACCGCGCCGTGCGCCCCGGAGGCATCGTGTGCACCCAGGTACGCGGCCCTGGTGTGCGGCGCCTCACTGGGGCGGCCATGGGCACTGCGCCTGCCGCCGCCAACGCAGCGGCTTGCTCGCGCCACAGCCTCACGTTGACGCCACACGGCGCCTCGCGTCCCTTTCCCTTTCCTTTCCCTTGAATCCAGGCTGAGAGCCTGTGGCTGCACCTGGACATCATCAAGGCGCTGGCCAAGATGTGCCACGAGGTGTTTGCCGGCGGCAGCATCTCGTACGCCTTCACCACCATCCCCACCTACCCCAGGTGAGGCGCCGCATGGCCCGTCGACAGGACAGCGGGGGCCCTCTGGCGGCGCCGCCTCGCGCGCCGCGTGCTCGCAGCCACCATCCCCACCTGCCCCAAGGGGGGCAGGCACCGCAGGCACCACCACGCTCTCACGGGGACAGGCCTTCCTGCTGGCACCTGACCGCGCGCTTCAACGCGCCCCGCACTGACCCGCAGCCAGCAGCAGGCAGCAGTCGCCACCTCACCGTCACTTGCGAGGGACTGACTGAGTGCCTCTCTGGCTGTTTCCACGTGGCTGCTCTGCTGTGCAGCGGCCAGATCGGCATGATGATTTGCGCCAAGGCGCTGCCCGACGGCAAGGCCCCGCTCGACACGCGCACGCCGCGCCAGCCCGAGCCCACGCACATCCCCCTGCCCGAGGTGCGTCTAGCGTCGGGGGACGCACGCAAAGATGCTACTGTTTTCCCTTGCATCCTCTCGCCTGGGGCGGCGGTGCTTCCGGCCATGACGTGGACGCTGGCCTTTGCTGCCTGGCCTTTGCTTGTGTTGCAGATCGGCGGCCTGCAGTACTACTCGCACGACGTGCACCGCTCTGCCTTCACGCTGCCCAAGTTTGCCAAGGACGCGCTCGCCGGCAGCCTGACTTTCCAGTGAGGCGGCCAACGTTGCCCTCCGCTGACTGGTGGGAGGAGAGCGCGCGGCCGCTGGCTTGGGAGCCCAGGCCCATTTTTGAGCGGCCTTGCTCTGTCGCCACGGCGCGCGCTGCCTTCCCAGACCTTTTCCTTTCCGGACTTTGGCGCGCCGAGCATTTCAAGTGACGGCGGTTGGGAAGGCACAAGTGGCGGCGCGCAGCCGTGCATGAGAAACAGGGGAGCAGGAGCGCCCGCACACAGACTTCAGTGCATGCGCGCCCGGGGCGCGCGGCGCGGGGCCCCCGCCGCTGCAAACTCCGCCTGGGCCGGCAGCTTGTGCACGCGTGGCGACGCGCCCGCCGGCGCCCTGCTGCTTGCCGAGGGCTGGCTGCGCTGCTGCTGTGCTGCGTCGCGCCTTGGGCTGGGCCTGGGGCTCCGGCCATTGGTGTACACGTCCTGCTCCCACGAGTGGTCTCGCCGCGACGGCTGCTGCGCCGCCTGCGGCCGGGGCGACCTGACGAGACCCTGCGCTAGCCGCTGGTACGTCGTGGCGTCCACGTCCGCGTCGAGCAGCAACTCCTCCTTGTGCGCGCCCGCCTTGGCTGAGGGCGCAGAGGCCACGTACACGCCCTGCAGCGGCGCGGGGCCGTGCGCGCCGCCGCCGCCGCCGCCGAGCGACACGACGACCACGCCCTGGCCGGCGGGCGCGAGGCGCCGGGGCTGGTCGTGGGCAGCGGGCGAGGCGCTGCGCACGTCGTCGTCCTCCTGCTGCTGCTGCGCGGGCTGGGGCTGCTGCGTCTGTGCTGGTGCAGCCTGGTCCTGCTGGGGAAGGAGCTGCGGTGCTGCAATGGCAGTGGTGGCCTTGCCGTGGGCGTCCGCGGGCAGGACCAGCACCTGCGCACCACCCGGCGGGAGGCAGGCGCTACGAGGCACCGTGAGCCTGCTGCCGCAAGCCCTGACGTGGCCGGGCCGAACGAGAACGAGAAGCGAGCACAAAGGAAGGAGCGCACCTGGCTGCCGTTGGCAAACAGCGGGTTGACGAAGGCGCCCGCCGCCGACGGCCGCGACCGGGTCAGCGGCCCCGCCACTACCCCTGGCTGCGGCGGTGGCCCGCCGGGCGGCAGCTCGATCCTCCCGCCGGTGGGGAGGGCGCTGCGCGAGGAGGGCTCGCTGCGCCGCAGAGCACCGCCGCCGCCGCCGCCGCCGCCGCCGCTGCTCCCACTGTGACCCCCAGTGGGGTGGGCAGGCGCCGAGCCCCGGAGCTGCTTTTCCGGGTGCGAAGGTGCTGCCGTCACTGCCGTCCCTTGCGAGGAGGTTGCTAGGGCCACTTGCTGCTGCTGCTGCTGCTGCTGCGAGTTTCCGTGCGGCAGCGGAGGGGCGCCGATGCGCCCCAGCTCCAACGGCCCGATGGCGGCTCGGTGCACGGCCAGCGCCTCCTCCTCCTGCACACGTCAGCAGGGAACTTCGCTTGCGCCCGTGTCAGCATGAGCATGAGCGGCACGGCAGCGGTGAGGCGTGAGCGAGCAGCGGGGCGCGTACCTGGCGGGTGGCGGGCTGCAGGTGCGGGAGCGCCGGGGGCCACGGCGTGCGCCGGGGTCCCGACGGCAGGAGCGGCGCGCTCAGCGTGGCGACGCCGGTGGCGCCAGCGGTCGACGTCACGCTGGCGGCGGCGGTGGAGGCGGGGCGGGAGGCGGCCAGGGGCGGCCTGCCGGAGCCTGCGCTGCTGCCGGGGCGCTGGCTGGCGGCGGCGGGGTCTGTGAAGGCGGAAAGGGCGCGCGCCACGCCTGCGGGCAGGCGTTGCAGGGGCAGGCTCTGACTCCAATCCCGCGTGAGCGAGGACTGCACCGCCGTGCTGCGTCCAGGAAGCACGCACCGGCAGCCCACGTGCCCGGGGCGCTGCGCTGCTGCGAGGCCGCCGGCGCCTTGACGCCGCCCTCCGCGCTCGCCGCGGCGGCGTTGACTGTGGCGCTGCTGCCGGCCACCTTTTCCAACAGCAGCGTGAGCGCCCTGCAGAACGCCTCCGTGTCCTGCTCGTGTGAGAAGCGGCAGGCATGGCAGAGGGTGGAACGCATCGGGTTATGGGGGGCCACCACTGGTCGGCAGGTGCACCCGCCGCCGGTCGCACAACGTGCCTGCAGGCATGCGATGTCCAGCCAGCGCGCCTCGGCACCGCTGGGGCCCCCTCCGTACAGAATGTGCACCTGCGCAGAGAGGCATTGGGGGTGCAAGAGGTGGGTCGGCGTGCGTGGCGTGCCGCGGTCCGGCCAGTCTGAGTGGCGGTGTGCGCACACGCACCTTGCGCGGCCGCTCGTCCAGCGTCGAGACCACCTGCAGGATGCTGCTGAGTGGCACCCGCAGCACTGACGAGCTGCCCTGCGCGCACGCGAGCGCACACACGACGCTGTGTGTGCTCCGCGCGGGCGTGCGGATGCAGAGCGCCCAACCAGTGTGGACGCTGGAACTTGCGTCCTGTGCACGGTGCGACTGCTGTTGTTGCGCTGCGTGCGCTTATGTGTGTGTGCGCGCGATCACCCGCCCACCAGCATCGATCGCACCTCTTTGTAGAGCAGCTCGTGCCGTCCGCTCTCGTCCACGACGATCCAACACTCGCAGTCTAGCGCCCACTCCCGCGCGCGGCGCCAAGCGTGTGTGCCCCGCCACCACTGCACGATCGGCCGCACAGCCACGCTGCCGCAGTCCACCTCGCCCCTCCTGGAGCTGCTCAAAGTGGTGGAGTAGTGCTCGCGCTCCCACTCGACTCGTGCCGCCTCGCGCTCGTGCGGCAGGCGCGTCTTGGCCAGGGCGCGCACGTCGAACAGGAACCGCATCGTGCGTGTTTCCATCCCGAACGTGCACTGCGGCACACGCAGGGCAGGTGATGCTGCTGGAGCGCGGATGCGGAGCACGAGCGCTGCACAAATGACAGACCCCAAGTTCACCTCCACCATGCACCGCGAGCAGGACAGCAAGCGCAGCGAGTTCCTCACCACCTCGCCCCGATGATGTAGAGCAAGAGTTAGCCTCCACTGCGAACACGGAATGGAGCTGCGGGACTACTGGACGAGCCTCTGGAGCCAGCCCGTCCGCAGCAGCAAGCTCGAGCGGGCGTTCCAGCAGCAGCGCGCGAAGCCTGCGTCCGTGCCCAACCTCCACAGGTGCAGCCCCTGCTTCGCAGCCTGCGTGCTCTGCTGGGCCCGGAAAGTCGTACATGCATCTCGCGGTCAAAGCAGAAGGAGCAGAAGGAGAAGCACGCAGCACACACACTGCCTGATCCAACGCAGCGCCAAGGATGTGGCGGAGGCGGCCCACCAGCAGGCCGAGGTGCAGAGGCTCACGGGCCTGTGCCAGAAGCCCAGCGACCAGCGCACCTCGGAAGAGATCAGGTGAGCTCACACAGGCCGTCACCACTTGCACGCGCAGATCATCTCTGCAGCTGCCAGGGGGGCCGCGGGGAGACACACACACTGCACGCCGCTGGGCGGTGCGGCACCACCGCCACGCCCAGGCAGCACCGCGTCTGCTCCCGCGCCGCAGCGTCATCCGCAACATGGTCAGCGCCATGTGCCCCTTCTTCAGCATGTGGCCGGGCGTGCTGCAGTCGGAGCTGGCCCGCATCCTCACCACCGAGGTGCGGC
>VFQP010002684.1_pt1 | contig 19404 bp, 21 predicted proteins | sample 3512351 | NCBI WGS metagenome assembly VFQP01 (sample SAMN10412372, study PRJNA504923) | tailings metagenome | isolation source: Relicate 1 Philex TSF1 revegetated site | place: Philippines: Tuba, Benguet | collected 2017-08-29
CGGCGCTGCCCGAGGGCGTGGGCAACGGCGGCTTCTCCATGCGCTCGGTGCGCGCAATGGTGGACACGTGCACGCGGCACAGCGTGGCGTCGCCAGCCAAGGAGCAGGAGGACGTGTTCTTCGCCATGTGGATTGAAAAGCACCCCACGTTTGTGCTGGCCGATCGGCGCACGGCTTACGAGTTCTGCCTCGAGGTGACGTGCGTGGACCTCCCTGAGCCCCAGCCCTATGCGTTGCATGCGCACTGGTACTACGGGGAGGTTCGGGCGGTGCAGAAGATGCTGGACTCGAGTCTGTGGGGCCTGCTCAGCGCTCCGTGCGTGTCGCCAACGGCTGCGGAGCTGCTGCCACCTTGATGAAGTGCTCTCGCTTCGTCCTTGGTAGCGAAGCAGCTGCCCACCAGTGTGCCCCTTGCGTGCTCTTGGCATGCCCGCCTAGCCACTCATCAGCTCTGCGTGCGACTTGCGAGATAAACATGAAACCACGCCGCATCACATGCACGAGCCTCCTGCGCGCAAACACTCTGGTCACGGTGGTTGATGAGGGTAGCGCTTTCTTTGTCTTGCGCACGTCCTTGACGAATTCTTTTCTCTGAGTTTGCCGTGGTGTCTAACATGTACAGAGCATCTCGGAGAGCAAGCTTGCTGTGGCGCTGCATTCTGTCCCCGACGCAACAGCAGCGCGTGTCACAGCGACGCTGAAGCGGCACGTGACGCGCGCCTTGTCCCCACGCCCCAGCGCAGAGTCTCGTTGGGCACGGTCCAGCGAGAGAACGGCCGGCCTGCGCGGCGGCAGTCGGCAACGCACCGGCCGCTGACGCCCAGCGTTGAGCACCGTGTGTGTCCCCGAGGCCACACCCGCACCTGCGTTGGCCCGGATGAAGTGCGCAAACTCGTTGATGTCCTCGTCCTGGTGCATCGCGCAGTTGGCGGGCAGTATGGCGCCTGTGCGTGACGGTTGCCAGTACCTGCGCGGGGGCCACCACCAGGCGCGGGCTGCTCACCCAGCACAGCCGCTCGCACAGCAAGTGTCGCAAGGGCTCCGCGCACACACCTGGCAACATACGCTGCCTCTGTCTCGGTGCCGGCGTGGTAGTCAGGCAACGGCACAGGCACGGTGTCGTTGGCCGTCACGTTGGTGTTCGACGCCGGGCGCTGGCTGGGGAAGAACAAGCGCACCCTGTCCTCCTCGTCACGGTCCCTGCACGCCCCCACAAGCACCATCGGTGGCAGTGGAGTGATGCGCACGCTTCGCCGCGGCGGGACACCGTGCGACGCCGTGACCTGATCTCAGCCCAGAGAAGCTCACTTGTGGTAGAGGGTCACGGTGTCGCCCAGGACGACGGGCGCAGCCTGGCGCTCACCTCCACCACCCAGGACCTGCGGCGCGAGGCAGCGCTCAAGCACGCCTGTACATACGCCGCAGGCGTGCAGCGTGTGTTTGCGCTGCGCCCAGCGGCAGGCGGCTTGCGCCTCACGCACCTGCACCCACTGCTTGCCTTGGCACGGGCCGTGGAGCTTGGGCCACACCTGCCTGAGAGGGTGGTACTGCGGCCGGTGCGAGGGGAGCAAACGAGACGATTAGCTAACGAGACGATTGGGCGTCAGCAGGAGCCGCGTGCACATTGCGCCGCACGGCACGCACGTGCGTCAGCGCACCTGGCTCGTGGGCGGGTGCAGCTCAGGCGCCCACAGCACACCCAGCGCCGAGGCGTGGACGAAGAAGAGGTTGACGCCCAGCTGGTCGACAGCCACCAGCCTGTAGCCGTGCGCTCCTGAGGCGCGGGGGGCAGGTGAGCCAGCGCTTGGCGGCACCTGGACAGCCCTGCTGCGTGTGGCGACCAAACGAGGTGCACTGCGCCCGCAGCCCCGGCCACTCACGCGCGAGGCGGTCCGTGGCCAGCGCTGACGCGCCAAAGTGGCAGCCCATGTCGCCCTGCGCAGGCAGGCAGCAGCGGCGCGCGACCAAGCCACCGGTGCTGTGCGTCCAAAGCCGCCTCCGGTGGCCACGGTGACCAGCTGCGCGTTACGGCGTTCAACGCACTCACGATCCACGCCGTGGTGGGGTGGTAGGGAACGACGTACGACTGGTGCGGAAGGAAGTCCCTGTTGAACTCGATACACAGAGACCTGCGAGCGGTCGTGGTTGTGGTGAAGTGGGCGGCAACGTGCATGCGGCACTGCTGGCACACTTTCCTCGATGGGCGCCGCAGGGACGCGCGGCCACACGCCGAGCACCTGGGTCGCCACCCGGCCGCCAGCACCGCCGCGGCGACGTGCCAGGTGTTGAAGTCCAGGTCGACAGTCATGTGGTCGAGAGGTGTGGACACCTGCGGGCATCGCCGCCAGGTTCCTCATCCAATGTGCCGGCAGGCCATCAGCAGGTACACTGGTGGCATCGCGAGGCCGGCAGAGCCCAGAGCAAATCACCTGGTGCTTGCGCAGCAGCTGGTCAATGTTCTCCGCGGTGATGAGCTCCTGCGCGCAGCGGCCGGAGTTGGCTCCACACACACCCTTTTGTGCTGAACATGTGCCCGGGCGGCCAGAGCGCGCCAGCGTGCATGCGGGGCCCAGGCGTGCCCAAGCAAGGCACCGCGCCGCGCCGGGCTTCCCCCCTCCAACGCACACACCTTGCGGAGGTTGATTTCTGCGTTCTGGTGCCCGCCGTCCATGAGCAGCCCCGTGAAGCCGTGCGCCTCGCGCAGCCACCGGGTGGTGCACTCCACACCCGACTCGGTGCCAAACTCGACGTAGGTGCGTGTGGTCACGCCGATGCAAGCGTAGATGGCCTCGAGGATGCCGTCCTCGCCCCTGCGCACCGCACGCGTGCCACGCAGCACGCTGTGGCAAGCAAACGGGGCGGAGGCCAGGGCGCTGCTCCAGAGCGGCCAGGGCGCTGCAGCCTCCAGACTGACCACTGGGAGTATACGCGCGAGTCCGGGGGCCTGGGTGACGCGAAGGCTCTCCTGAGGCACGCGGCCGCCTGGGCGGTGCGCCACATGCTGGCCCGCGGGAAGGTGGGCGCGGCTGCTCGGAGCTGCGTCAGGTTGGCGTGCGGCTCCAGCGCGCTTTCATCCTGAGCCCCGTCAGCCCGGTAGTGCGTGCCATTTGCTGCTGCTCCTGCTGCTGCGCCTTGCGCAGCCGGTGCGCGCCGCCGCCGCTGCTGCTGCTCCGTGGAGGGCGCCTGGAGCCCGTCCAGGCTCGTCCACACGGCCACCAGCAAGAGCAAAGCCGTGAGCGTCAAGCAGCGCCACAGCAGCGCGCCCGTCGTCCAGTGCCCCGCGGGGCGCCGCATCATCCGTGCCGCGCGCCTGCTGAGAGAGAGCCTGCTGTTCGGATGCTGGTCACATGTGCGCCCCCATCCCACTGGCTGCGAGCTTTGGCGCAGCCCTGGTGGGCCACTCGCCAAGCCCCGAGAGCGCGCCTCGGTCCGGTCGTGCCCTCAAGCTGCAAGCGCTTGTGCAGCGCAGGAGCAGCACCAACCAATCGGCAAGCATGCAGATCACGGTGGTGTCGTTCAACGACCAGCTGGTCACCGTGCAGGTGAGCCGCACAGGCCTGCGCGCGGTGGCGTCCCACCCCTCGTGAGACAGGGCGGGATGCCGCACCGACAGGGAGTTCCACGTGCGTGCGTGGTCCCAGCAGCGTCAAGGGCGTGGCAGCTTGTCTTGCTGCTCCGAGGGATGGCCCAACCAGCAGATCGTCACCGATCGGACCACGACGAGCGAGCCCCGCGCGCCGCGCAGGTGGATGGCGAGATGACGATCGAGACGCTCAAGGCCATCCTGGAGGCCGAGACGCAAATCCCAGCGGCGCAACAGGCGCTGCTGTGGAACAACGGCGTGCTGCAGCCCGACAGGTAGGCCCAGCACGCAGGGGAACGCAGGAGGACGTCTCAATCCGTGCGCAGTGGGGCAGGCCCGACGCGCCGTTCCCCCTGCACGGCGCCCGCAGCTTGACCATGGCTGCGGCGGGCGTCAAGGACGGGGACGTCATCCAGGCAAGCGGGAGCCGCAGCGGCGCCGTGTGCTGTCAGCTGCAGCCTGGGCCACAGGCTGTGCGTGCCACGCCGTGCGCGCACGCAGATGGCGCCCAACGCCGGCGGCGCCGGCAGAGGGGGCGGCGCGGGGGCAGCTCGCGCCGCCGCGCCCCGTGGCGGAGCTGCGCAGCAGCCACAGCAGGACAGGTGTGGCGGGCGCAGGTGGCGCCGCCTGGGCCCGTCCGTGCACGACGCACATGCACTCGCGCCTCGATCCCAGGCCTGCCGGCAGCAGACGTGGTCGTGGGCCCGCGCGCCCGCACGCAGGCGCCTGGCGCAGAACCCCGACGGGTCGGCCGTGTCGCCGGCGGCCTTTGCGGCGGCCATGCGGGAGAACCAGGCGGTGCTGGCGCAGCTGCAGATGGACATGCCCGACGTGAGGCCTGGGCGCGTGTGCTCTGCTCGTCGGGGCACGGCTGCGGCGGGCAACGTGGAGGGGTGCGCGCACCGTGATGCACCCCCCGCGGGCTTGCCGTGGCGAATGTGGGTGCGCGCAGCTGTACAAGGCCGTGGTGGACGACGACCTGGTCAGGCTGCAGGACCGCCTCAGGCACTACCAACAGTTGAGAGCGGCCCTATGCGTGTGCTCGCCAGGCGCCACGACCCGCGGCTCCTCATCGCGGGCGCGTGAGCGGCTGTGGTGCGCAGGCGGCGGGTGGAGGCGGCCCAGGCGGAGCGGTCCGCCGCCGCCGAGGAGGAGGAGCTGTACCGGCGCGTGGCGGCCGACCCCTTTGACCTCGAGGCGCAGCGGCGCATTGAGGAGCTCATCCAGCAGAAGAACATTGAGGAGAACTTCATGCACGCCATGGAGCACAGCCCAGAGGTCAGAGGGGCGGGCCCGCTTCTTTGGCGTGGTGGGCTTTCTTGAGCGCGCGAGCAGCGGTCAAGACACGGAGGCTGCGGGTTGGTTGGTTTGGGTGGGCGCGCGCAGGTGTTTGCCTCGGTCACCATGCTCTACGTGGACATGGAGGTGAACGGCGTGCACGTCAAGGCCTTCATCGACTCGGGCGCGCAGGCAAGGATTGCCAGGCGCTGCAGCACTTTGGTGGTCGCATGCGCTGCGGCGGGCTGCGCAATGTGGTGGGCACGCGCCGCACCATCTCTCTGCACCTCGCTCGCGTGGCTGGGGCGGCGCTGCAGATGACCATCATGACGAGCACGTTTGTGGAGCAGTGCCACCTGGCGCGGCTGGTGGACAAGCGCTTCAAGGGCATGGCCATGGGCGTGGGCAGCTCCGTCATCCTGGGCAGGGTGCACCAGGTGAGGCGGGGGGTGGCGACGGTGGGCGCACTGGGGAGAGCATCCGCGGCAATCGCACGAGGCGCGTGCGCGGCCTGGCAGACGGCTGTGCGAGTCCCGCACCGGTGCGGCCGACTTTGTGCAGGCGCCGCTCAAGGTGTCTGGGCACTTCATCACGTGCTCCATCTCGGTGCTGGAGCAGAAGAGCGGCCCGCAGTTCATCTTTGGGCTCGACATGCTGCGGCGGCACCAGTGCAGCATCGACCTCAAGCGCGGGGTGCGCGCCACGTGGCGAGCTGTGGCGCCCGTCACGGCAGCAAAGGGGGCGACCCTCTGCTTGTCGTGCTGCTAATGGTGGCTGCAGGTGCTTGCGCTGGGCTCCATCAACGCCGAGGTGCCCTTCCTGCCAGAGTCAGAGGTGCGGGGGAGCGTGCTGCCCAGGGGCCAGCCTGCACGTGCGCAGCCTGCCCTTGATGGCATTAGTGGCCGCTTGTTCGAGCTGCGACGTGTGGCCCCCACCCACCGCGTGCAGGTCCCGCGCGACATCACCGAGCAGATTGAGCAGCGCAGCGAGGAGGAGGCCGCCAAGAGCATGGCCACGGCGAAGCGCTCCGTCGGTGAGCGTTGCGCGCGCGTGGGTGCGCATGGCGCTGCCTGCACCACCGTGGTGACGTGACTGACGTCTAGTCGCGTGCGTGCGCAGGGGAGACTGGGCTGGCGGGTGGCGGCGGGGGCGGCACGTCTGCGGGCGCCAGCGGCAGCAGCCAGCAGCCTGCTTCGGCCGCGCCTCCCGCGGCACCCGCGGCCGCCGGCGCGGCCGCCGGGGCTCCTCCCGGGGGCGGCGCGGGAGGAGGGCAGCCTGCTTCGGACGAGGCGGTGGCCAACCTGGTGGCCCTGGGCTTCTCGGCGCAGGAGGCTGAGGGCGCGCTGCGGTTAACCAAGGGGGACGTGGAGGCGGCGGCGGCCTACCTGACCTTTGGAGGCAACTAACCCGCCCTGCCCTGACCCCGACCCCGACCCCGCAAGCACCCCGGACACCTGTGTATCCTCCCCTTTCCGGTACCGATTTGCAACGCACGACGGTGGAAACGCGCGGGTTCCGTTTGTCCGAGAGTCTCAAGCATCGTCACCCTGCACGCACACACGTTTGGGAAGGAACGGGCGCAGCGGGCAGGCGAGCGCTCAGCATCCGCGTGATGCGGCGTCACGCAAAGCGCCGTGGCCCCCTGCGCCCCCTGTGAAGCAGCTGTGATTGCCTCACCTCGTCCGCTTCTTCTTCTTCTCGGAGTCCCGGTATCTGGTGCCCGCCGCACCGGTCGGGGCCGCTGCTCCCGTGCGCCCCGGCGGGGTCGAGCAGCGCCAGCCGCTGCTCCAGCGCCGCCACCTTGCGCTGGGCGTCCGCCAGCTTGGCCGCCAACCTGGCGTTCTCCTCGCACAGCTCGCCCATCTGCTCCTCAAAGTCCGTCTCCGCCACGGCGATGAGCGCGCCCCGCGTGGTGGCGTTGGCGGGCGGGCCCCGCGGCACCTGAGCGCAGCACACATGCGGAGCCCCCCCACACACGCACGGCGTGATGGCGATGCTCACGAACAGCGCTACGACGCGCCTCCCGCCCCGAGCACAAACACGCACGCGTGGCCTGGCCGGCGCCCGCACCTCAATCTTGCCGCTGGACGAGGGCGAGAGCTGCGCCACCATGGCCTTGACGTTCTCCATGGCCACCTCGAGCTCCAGCTTGATGCAGTGCTGCGCGGCACCACGTCGTTAGGGGCACACGTCGCCGTCACCTCCCTGCCTGGGTGCGCACCACCGGGGCGCCGTGAGCGAACGACACACGGTCCCAGCCATCAAACCGCATCACGCCCGGCCGCATCACCTGGCGCTGGACGTGCCGCTCGATGCGCGCCATGAGCTCGTCCACGTCAACGGGCTTGCGCAGGTGGTCGGCGGCGCCCGCCTGCAGCGCCGTGATGCACCCCGGCCGAGTGGCGGGGCTGCCCAGCACGATGATGGCGACGGTCGGGTTGTGCCCCTGCAGCTGCTTGATGAGCTGCAGCGTGTTGTACGCGCCGTGGTCGGCGTCGATGAGCACCATGTCAGGGAACACCTCCTGCGCGTTGAACTCCTGCAGCGCCTCTGCCTGGCAGTCCACCACGTTGGTGTCGTAGCCCTGCGCAGGCATGACCACGCGACTCCTGAGCTTGCACTTCTGCTGCTTGCTGCTCGACCGGGCGCCCCTGTTGGTTGTGCTGTACGCGCCCGCGCTGCCGCACCTCGGCCATCATCATCTGCAGCACGCCTCCATCGCGCTCCGCCGCCTTGTCGGTGGCGCAGTAGAGCACCAGGATCGTGCCGAAGCGCTCCCAATGCGTGGCCTTCTTGTTGACAATCTTGAGCACGCTGCCGGTGCCCGAGGACGACGTCGACGCGTCTTCGTCGGCGACGGCGTTGTTGGAGCGCTTGAGGCTCTGGTACGAGCCTCTCCGCTTGACGGGCAGGCTCACGACGGCTGGAGAGGTGGACGAGTTGAGGGGCCCGGTGAGCGACTTGGCCCCTCGGCTGGGGGCTGGAGGCGCTGCGGGAGGGCCCAGCTTCTTGGGCTGCGCGGCGGGCGGGCTCGCGGGGCCTTGATGCGCGCCTGCGTGCCCCGCATCGCCTGATGGCTGAGCGCTCGCGGTGGGGTTGTTTGCTCCACCTGCACAGGGCCCGCCTGCGCCTCGCGAGGCGCCGGGCCCAGGGCGCGGGAGATGGCCCAGGCGCGCGCCGCCGCCAATGGCCGTGCCGCCGCTGCTGCTGGCGCCCCCCTGCTGATCGCTGCTGCTGGAGCCCGGCTGCTGCTCGTACGCCTGGGCGCCCACAGGAGCACGGCGCCCATCAGGGTGCTCCTGCTGCTGCTGCTGCGGCCCGCAATGCGCAGCTGCTGGGGGCCCCTCGTCGTGGCTGCTGCTGCTCGGGCGCTGCTCGGGCGGGGGATGCAGCACGATGTCGGGGACCGCAGGCCGCTGCAGAGGCCCCGGACGCGCATCGGACGCCGCAGCGGGCACCGTGTCGCCGAGCGCCCTGCTCGGGCCTCTCCGCGCTGCGGCCGCTGCTGGGGAGGCGCGCACGTCGCCTTCATCATCAAATGACGCCGTGCTCTCCGCCGCAGTGCTCACAGCTGCTGGCGCCGCGCTGCTGCTGGGCGGCGACGAAGTCGCCAGCGCCTTGACGAGCCCGCACAGCTGCTGCTCCACTTCGGCTTGCTGCGAGGCTGTGGGCAAGGTGATGATGCCCGAGCGCGTCTTCGTCGGCAGGCGACGCTGCCGCCCCGCTGAGGAAGCAGCCGCCGCCACCACCGGCTCCTGGTCCATCCTGACGATCGTTCGGGCGCGCTCGCTGCGCTGCTGTGATGAGAGGACATAATGGGACATCAGCCCTGAGATGGCCCTGAGACGAGGAGCAGAGCAGGAGGCCCCCAATCCTCAGTAGGCCCCCAATCCTCAGCTCTGCAGGCAGTGCAGGTCCAGCTCAGGCAGTCCGGGTGGCCCGCCGCCGGTCAACATCGAGGCGCGGTCAAGCGCGGCAAGGTGCAGGGCAGCACCAGACTCTTCAGAGCGTGCTTGCCCTCGTAGCAGTAACACGCTGACGATGCGGGGCACGCGAGCAGACCACCAGACCAGAGTCACCCTAGCGCGGTCCTCGGAGCTGCAGCATGCGTCGCCCTCCGTGCTCGCCTGGCCCGCAGCGGCCCGGGGTGTCGCAGCCCTCGACCTGCTGCTGGGCCATGCCGTCAACGCAGGCAATGTCAGCCGTCATGTGCAGGGGCGGCTTGGGGTCGGGCCCCGTCATGTTGTAGACGGGCGACGGCCCCCACATGCGTACCAGGAAGCGCGCGCCCAGGCCCTGCTGCAGGCAGGCGGCGCACGGCTCCTGGCTGTCGGCCGCGAGACGATTGTCGTGCACCTTGTAGTTGATGACGGCGTTCTGGGCGTGCTGCTGGGCCAGGCGGGCGTGCCGCGTCGCCGCCGCTGGCGCACCGGTGCAGCGGTGCAGGAAGGACTGCAGCTCCGACACCTCCATGGCGTTGGCGTGCGAGTCGCCGTCGCCAAACCTGCCAGAGGCCCAGATGTGGCCGTGGTGGTATTTGTCCGATCCGTGGTGGATGAGCGACTGCTTGAAGGCGACCAGGGGAATGGCCATGCGCACGTGCCGCATGAGCCAGTGGTGTTGGAAGTGCACGTTGTACTCGCGCCAGGGGGCCAGCACGTCCAGCCGCCAGGACGGGCGCGCGATGGCCTGCTTGAGGATGTTCTGGGGCACGATGTACATGGCGGGGTACATCTGCAGCGCGCAAGGCGGGCGGCGTTCTACACTCTTCCCTTGGGTGGCCCTGGGGCACGCTCGCCTGAGACGCCCCGCGTTGTTTCCTGTCGCTGCGGCACTCGCGCGTGCGCCTTTGCTCATGGCAAGCGTCACCTTGTGCGGCATGACGACGGTGACGTTGTTGATCATAAAGGTCTCCCAGACCTCGTGGCTCTTGTGGATGAGCACCATTGGGTGGTGCGGCGGCCCGGCAAACGGGGACGGCGGCCGGGGCGGGGGCGGGGGAGATGGCGGGTTGGGAGGGCTCGGCGACCCGTTGATCCCGTTGAGGATGACGACGGGCAGCGCCTTGTCGTGCGTGGCCGGGAGGGCAGCTGCCTGAGCCGCAGGCGCCTGCTCCTCGCCAAACTGCCCTGTGAAGACTTCGTAGAGGGTGAAGCCGGGGATGACGGGGACGGGGCCAGGGTGCGCCTGGAAGTGCTTGAGCCACCGCGAGAAGTAGGACATGTGGCTGGGCCGGATGGCAATGTCCTCCTCCTGCGGGCGTGATGGGCGTGTGCGTGTGGAGCGGGGCGGCGTGTGCACCCGTGCTTGGCACGCGCGGCGCATGCTCCTGCTCAGGCTGCCCCTTGCCTCGGCCCTGGCGCTCTTGCCTGGCTGATGAAGTAGTCGTACTTTTCGGCGAACGCCGCAAAAATCTCCCGGTGGCGTCCCGCCAGCCGCCGGTCGGTGTGGTGCCAGAGCGTGGCTGCCACGGGCAGGTCCTGCTCGAGGCGCTTGCAGTGGTAGAGCGACCAGGGCTGGAACGGGTTGTCCTTCTCGTCCGCCCAGACGTGGAAGCTCACAAAGACCACGTGCACCTCGTACCTGCGAGCACACAGGTGATGCCGATGGTCAACCAGGTGTTGCTGCTGCTCGCTGCTGCTGCTTGTGCCCCGGACGCACCAAGATGGCGCGCATGTGCTCCCCTCCCTGCCGGCTCGCTCCGCACTCCGCACTCACCCCATCTCGCACATGTCCGCGTACGCATGAAGAATCTTCTGGATTAGTGGCTTCCTTTCGATGGAGGTGGCTGTAATGGCGGTGAGCACGCGCTGGTCTGCCTGGATCGTGGGCGGCATGTCATCAAGGTCGAGGAGGGGCGGTGGGAGGTGGTTGACGCGCGAACAGGCTAGGTGCGCGAAGCTGCAGAAGAGGACGATGAGAGCGAGCGCGCCCATGCCCATGCTTCTCCGCCGGCGAGATGCGGGCGGGCAGTGCGGGCGGCCGCGCGGCCGCGCGACGATCACGATCAGCTGAGGATCGCGTGGCAACTGCATGTATTCCGCAAGTGTGCAATGCTGTGGTTCGTTCGTTGTTGCGCTTTCGGGGCGGGGCCGCCCGCCCCGTATCATGCACGACCAGGGGGGCGGAGACCCACCACCGGCACACTCAGCAGCGCCACACGATTGAAATCTGCGCGCTCCACCGCTCACTGACATGGCAGCGTGCGCGGCGCCGTGTGCACGGCGGCGGCGCTGCGACGGCGGTGAGCAGCGCAGCCAGAGCTGAGGAGGATCCTCAGCACAGCAAGCTGCTGAGGAGTACACTGGCAGTGTGGGTGAGCGTGCATTGGCAGGATGAGCGCGGGGCCGAGAGCCGCATGCATGCAGACGGACGCGCGGCCCCAGCACCCGCAGCGCCAAGGAAGCCGCCTGAAAGGTCACTAGCTGCAAGCAGGACCAATTGCAGCCATGCAGCAGGCCGCCAGCTGCTCCCGGAGCGCCCCCACCAGTGCGACAGCCCAGCGCGCAGCCCAGCGCGGGACGACGACTCGATGCGCGCGCCGCAGCGTCGTCGGGCGGCAGCACCTCCACAGCTCGGCTCGGACCTCCATAGTGAGGAGGACGTCGGAGAACTGGTGCGCTCCTCGTGCTCCTCCTCACCACCTGCCGCCAAACAGCAGAGGATCCGGCCCAGCGCGCCAGAGATCCACCAGGGCCAACGCTGCAGAGCTCTCTTGGCCACAGGCATTGCCATCTTTCTCGTCCTGGATGCGTTGAGGGGGCAGCCATCATTGCCTGCAGTGCGCTCGTCTCTGCCGCTCAGGTGGGAGGACGAGGAGGAGTTTGACGGCGTGGCGGGGTCGCTGCTGCTGCCCAAGACGTTGCACGTGGTGTCGGTGCCCTCTGCGGCACGACGGCGGTCCCCCGGCGGCGGCGACGAGGCGCTGGTGCACGTCGCGGCCGCGCTGGTGCGCACAGGCCCCGTCGACGCGTCCCACTCGTCGTTCGCTGGCGGTTTCTGCAGCTCACAGGTGAGGAGGCAGTGCTCCCCCCGTTAACGTGGGTGGAGCGCGCGCCCCCGCAGCAGCAGCAGGAGACCTCTCGCGAGCGAGCGCCGTCGGCACGCCGCATCGCACGTGCACGCAGGTGCACGAGCTAGCACAGGCGTTGTGGGAGCGCCTGGGCCAGGCTGGGCCCCCTTTGTTCAAGAAGATGCGGCAGCGCGCCAACCTGGGGGCGGCGGGCGCCTCAGCCGCTGACGAGGCGCTGGGCGAGCTCCTGGGGCAGAACTGGAGGGTGGAGCTCGACTACGGCCTGCCGGGCGCCAACCTGGAGCCCCGGGAGGACCTGCTGGTCGTCGCTGAGGCGTGAGTCGCCGCAGCTCGCTGACGAAGCGGCCCGTGGGTGGCGGCGGACGCCCCCGCTGCAGCACGTCGCAGGGCGGGGGCGTGTGCCGGCGGCCTCGTGCAGGCATCCGCTCCAAACCTGACGTCCTGACCTGCTCGCTGCTTGGCACTGTGGGGCCGCCCGCTCCTGCATTGCAGGTCTGAGGCTCAAGCGCTGCTGTCCGTGCTCCTCGACGGGCAAGACGTGGGCTGGGCGCCCGGGCTATGGCAGGACGTGGCGCTCATCAACGTCGACGTCAAGTGCGCATGCAGGAGGGGGAGTGAGCTTGGTAGAGAGCTCCCACTGCGTCCCCACCGAGAAATCTCGAACGCGCTACCGCCGTGACCACCCCGTTCCGCGCCCGCAGGGGCTGGAAGTCCACGAGCGAGGCCCTCAGCCACTGGCGGCAGCTGCACCCGGCTCTGTCAAACGTGTGCTCACGGCAGCCTGCGTGACGCTGCGCTCCTGCTGCAAGTTTGCGCCAAGCCACTGCGCGCACGCCATGCGCCATGGCGCCCTCCCCCCGGCGGGACCACGCCGCAGGGATCCAGCAGCACCGGCCAGCAGCAGCACATAGCTATCAGCGACTCTCAAAGATGACGAACGCGATACCGGACGTGGCAGGGAACCTCTTCACGGCCACGTACCGCAATGAGCGCCTGGCCGGCAAGACTCCCGCGCCGCTGCAGCCAGGCACCGGATCGGTGAGAACCAAGGCGCACAAGCGCAGGCAGCGAGCAGACGTTTCAGGGAGGCGTCCTCGCAGAGCTATGCGCTCGCGCTGTGGGCATCTCGCTTTTGGGGCCGCGACCCCTCGTTTGCACCTCCATCCACCCTGCGCAGTGCTTCGACACGACGAGCATGTCACCCGCTCGGGCAGGCTCGCACACCAGGGTGCAGGTCGCGCGCGAGGACCTGCCGCAGTGGAGCAAGTCGACCCTCTCGTACAGGTGAGGTGCAGCGGCCAGGAGTGGAGCAAGGAGAAGGGCACCAGAAAGCATCAATGTGCGAACACGCGCGTCGAGCAGGTACCCCTCGGCCAAGCCGGACCCCAAGAACGCCTACCTGCGCAAGGGCGACGGGGCGACCATCAAGGCCAAGGCGCTCGATGGCGAGTTCGCGGCAGAGGTCAAGCCGACGCCGCCTCCCGCGGGCGCGTACAAGCGCCGCGACAACCCGCCCAACACGGCCTTCCGCCGCTTCTACGAGCGCGGCGACCTGCCCATCGCGGTCGACCACCGGGGCTCCAAGAATGTGATTGCCTGGAAGGTCGAGATTGAAAAGCTCGACTACCACCACTACCTGCCCATCTTCTTCGACGGCATCCGCGAGACGCAGGAGCCCTACCGCTTCCTGGCGGTCAAGGGCGTGGAGGACATGCTCAAGGTGCGGGACATGTGCTGTGCGGGCGGGCGTGTGTGTCCTGTGTGGGGCAGAGAGCAGAGCAGAGAGGAGCAGCGCCGGGTATGCAGAGCCCCAAACATCTGATGCGTCGTGGCTGTGAAAAACGACTGCAGGCGGGCGGCTCCAAGATCCTGCCCGTCATCCCGCAGCTCATCATCCCCATCAAGGTGCGGGCGCGCAGCCCGGTCAGGGTGATGCAGGGGGCCCACAACATCCAGAGGGAGGGGGGCAGACGGCGCCAGGGTGGTTGTGCTGGGGCCTGGCTCACTACGCACGCGCGCCCGGCGGCCGGTGCGCGCGACCTTCTGCTCCGCCTCCACACAAATGCTGCGTCGCCCTCGCCTCCCACCTGCTACCTGCGCAGACGGCGCTCAACACGCGGGACCACGGCGTCATGTGCATCACGCTGCAGCTCTTGCAAAAGCTGGTGCTCAGCGCCGACCTGGTGGGCGAGGCGCTCGTGCCCTACTACCGCCAGATCCTGCCCATCTTCAACCTGTACAAGAGCAAGAACAAGTGAGCGCGCGCTCGGTCTATGCGCTGGGTGGAAACCTGCTGGGCCGCCGCCTGCCAGGCCGTGGCCGCACGTGAGCGCGCCGCGCGCAGCGCATCATCTCCTCTGCCGCCTTGCCCGGTGCCGCCGCAGGAACCTCGGGGACGGCATCGACTACGGGCAGCGCAACTACGACTGCCTGGGCGAGCTCATCGCGGACACGCTGGCGCTCTTTGAGCAAAAGGGCGGCGACGACGCGTTCATTAACATCAAATACATGGTTCCGACCTTTGAGAGCTCGGTGACGTACGCGTGAGGTGCCGGGCCGCTCCAGGGTCGTCATTTTCATCTTGAACCGCTTTTACGGCTGGGTGCAACGGTGCTGTGGCGTTGCCGTCGTCAGCCGCGCCGGGGCAACCAACCCTGAGGACCTCTGTGCCCAGCAGACAAGACGTGTGCTGAAGAAGGGCAGAGCGCTGCAGAACAGATCAATGGCGGCGAGGCCGAGAGCGTCACGCTGCGCACCGTGGATGCTGCGCGCATCGGCACCACCTCCATGGGGCGTGCGCCCCTCAGGCCCAACGCCCATCCACACGTGCACGCACCCAGAGGCCCCGAACACTTTTTCAGCCCAGCAGCACCCTTCTCCTTTTCCAAGCCGTGACATGGCCGTCGCAGCTGCGCTCTGCGCTTCCAGCGCGCAAGCAGGGGCGCGTGGCCTCTTGCAGCCCTCAGGCCTGGGCGAGCGGCATGGAAAGCTTTGGCTGCCGGCCGCGTCAGTAGGCCCTGCAGAGAGACACCAGCCTCAGGAGAGTCCGCATCATCCGCCAGCGTTACGAGGGGCGGAACAGCACTGTGCGGCAAGAGCGGCAATTTCTAATGTTGAACCTCTGGCGCCGCCGCGTGGCCCAGGGGGGCGCCTGTCTGGAAGGGCAGCAGCTGGAGCAGTTTTGGCACACCACCACCCTGCTTCCTCGCACTTTTGTCAGCCCCGTAGGAGTGCCACCTACGCTCACTCTTCTCATGGCGCCTCCGGAGTGGCACGTGAGCGTCGGACGAGGAAGCGATCAAGGTCCCCAGCTTGCTGGGCGGCTTGTGCAAGTTCCCCTGGCGTCGCTCACTGCACTGAACTCCAGAGCGGGCAGTCTGTCTTCCCGCTCGCATCTCGCTCAGCTCGCACGAGTGCGCAGCATCGCTGCAACACCAACGCGGCCGCGCACTTGCTGTGGCTCTCCCTGCACAACCTGGCGCACCCAGGGGTGCGTGAAGGCTTGGCCTGGACGCGGTGGTCCAGTCTGACTCAACTGCTGGCGACACAAAGAGGCAGGAGAACAGCGTGCTCAGGCCGGCGGCCTGCCGCCCTGTGGCGTCGCCTGATGTCCCCACGGCGACCGTCCCCATGGCGGCCTCCTGGCCAGGCTCTGCTCCATCACGACATAAATTGCGCGCCCACCACCTGCGTGTTTGCGCACCGCCAGCGGGGTCAGGCGGGAGGGGAGGGAGGAGGCACAGGCGACCCATGGTGCCGACCTTTGAGAGCTCGGTCACGTATGCGCGAGGTGCCGGGCCGCTCCAGGGTCGTCATTTTCATCTTGAACCGCTTTTACGGCTGGGTGCAACGGTGCTGTGGCGTTGCCGTCGTCAGCCGCGCCGGGGCAACCAACCCTGAGGACCTCTGTGCCCAGCAGACAAGACGTGTGCTGAAGAAGGGCAGAGCGCTGCAGAACAGATCAATGGCGGCGAGGCCGAGAGCGTCACGCTGCGCACCGTGGATGCTGCGCGCATCGGCACCACCTCCATGGGGCGTGCGCCCCTCAGGCCCAACGCCCATCCACACGTGCACGCACCCAGAGGCCCCGAACGCTCTTTCAGCCCAGCAGCACCCTTCTCCTTGTCCAAGCCGTGACATGGCAGCCGCAGCTGCGCTCTGCGCTTCCGGCGCGCAAGCAGGGGCGCGTGGCCTCTTGCAGCCCTCTGGCCTGGGCGAGCGGCTGTGCAGCGCGAGCGGCAGGGGCAGCACAGTTGCTGCTCGCGCGTTCGTCGGCAGGCGCCCAGGCCGGGGCGCAGGAGGAGGAGGAGGAGGAGGAGGAGATGGCGAGGCGTGCCAAGACTGCAGCATTTTCCAGCTGCCTGGAGGACCCCAGAACGCGCACATCACCATGAACGACGTGAGGTGAGGCCGCGCCCTGAGCCCCGCGCTGAGGAGGTGACGCTGAGGGGGCCGGCAGGGGGCGGGAACCTTCTGGCGCGCGAAAAAGTGCCAGGGTTTCGGCCCTTTGCCTGCGCGCAGGGACGCCTGCGAGGCGTGCGAGCGGACAAAGGGAAGGGAGCGCAGCGAGTGCTTCCAGACCTTTGGGCTGCGGGCCCGGCAGGTGCGTGCTCCCTTTGCTCTGCTCCGAGGTGATCTGGCCGCGGCGATCGCAGACGCCTGGTGCAGTGGGGTGCGGCAGTGTGGGCGTGCGTGGCTGAGTGGGACGTCAGGGACGCCAGGTGCTGCGGAACCACCTGGCGTCGCCTTGTGCGGCCCAGTGCTCCCGCGCTTGTGCGGAGGGTGCACCATATCATCCTCGCTGCACCAACACACCCCCGCACCAACCCCTGCGCAGGTGGACGCGTACTTTGCCGTGGTGGACGACATGGAGCGGCGCCTGGCCATGGGGACGGCAGACGACGACACGGGGCGGCAGGTGGCGGGCCTGGGCACGCTGCTCTTCTGCCTCTTTGTGGCGCACAAGCTCCTCTAGCTCTCTACCAAGCTCATCGTGCTGGCCAACCTCGCCGAGTTGTGCACGGCGAGCTGGCCCGCGCTCCGCCCTCCCTCCTCCTCGCTGGTGCTGACGGCCAACTCCATGTTCCCAGGCGGCACTGGCGGCCCGACCGGGCGAGATGCGTGGGCTGGCGCACCTCTTTTTGCGGCCGTGGGGCCACACTGTTGGGCTGGCTCCCGCTGGCATCCCATCACACAGCCCCGGGTGTTGACCATGGCGGGGACACTCGCGGAGCAACGTGCGACGGCAGCGCACTTGGCTCGCATGCCACGCCCGAGGAGGCGTGCAGGCATAGTGTGGATGGGCTTGTCCCGCACGGCTTGCCCCCGGCCCCTTTTGCTTGCTGCGGCTTGACTTTTGTGCGGTCGCTCAACGTCACCCCGCACGTGCGGCCGTCCAACTCCGTTCCCGATTTTGCTGCGTGTGGGCGAGCGCGGCGCATTTTTCCACCTGGGCGCTCCAGCAGGATGGGCGGGAGGTCTCTCCTGCCTGGTTTTGACGTGTTGTACGCTACGCTACCCATTCGCGATGCCCCTGCACCTGTACCCGGGCGGCGCGCGGCACGAAGTTTCATGCCTTTCTTCATGTGCACTCGTGGCAGGCGAAGGCAGGCACAGCCTCTCTCCCGCCTGCGGTAACCAACGTGCGCGCTGCCTTTTGATCTGCTGAGGAGTGGCTGCATGGATGAGCATTGCAATGGACGGACTTGACCAGGAGCAGAGCTCAGCCGTGCGCCGCTGCAGGGGAATAGGGGCTTCGGCTGCGTGATGCGGCCCGGTTCCAGGGCTTGACCGTTGTCCGCGCTCGCCCTGTGGTCAAGAGTTGGGGCCGGCCGGCAGGGCGCTCAGGCAACGGCAGGCCGTGCTTTTTTCCCGATGGCGCTGGCGATCGGTGCCGCTCCGTGGTGATCCCCACGAGCAGGCTGCACGACGGGCGGGCCCGAGCTCTGGAGCATCCACACTCATCGCGCCGGCGCAGCGATGGACGCCGACGACTATGACAGCGAGGAGGAGCAGACCGAGCAGGGAAGGGTGCGCGCGCTTCGTGATGGCCATCGTGCAGGCTGCGATGCGCGCTGGACGATGCGCGCTTTGGTCTCACGTTGAAGAACGTCACACAGGGTTGCGTTGAGCCTGGCGTGCGCAGCCAGGCCTGCCTTCACTTGGGGCCCTGGCGTGCGCGCACGTGCAGGTGGGCGGCAAGCGCGCCGTGCGCAAGTGGACGCCCGAGGAGCACGCGCTGCTGGTGGCGCTGGTGGCCAAGCAGCAGGAGGCGGGGCTCACGGAGATTTGCTGGGCCAACATCGCCAAGCAGCTCAACAACCGCACCGGCAAGCAGTGCCGGCACCGCTGGGTCAACTCGTGCCAGTGAGAGAGCGCAAAAGGGAGCGGGCCAGCTGCGCGTACTGGCGCAGGGCGGAGCACATGACGCGCCAGTGTGCATCCTTTCCACGTGATGCAGGCCCAACAGCAAGCGCGGCGTGTGGGACCTGGACGAGGAGCACGTGGTGGCGCAGCTGCACGCCGTGCACGGCTCGGCCTGGTCGCTCATCGCCAGCAAGCTGGCCGGCCGCAGCGAGAACAGCATCAAGAACCACTACAACGCGCTGCTGCGCTCCAAGTGCGTGTCTCGGCGCGACGACGCTCCTGCACACACTGCATGCCGCGCGTGTTGCCGCTTCGAGATGCCGCCAGGGACGTGCGTGCGCACAACCACAATGACACCGCGTGCAGGTACCTGGACTCCAAGAAGGACAGCGTGCTGGCCAACTACGTCAAGCTGCTGCGCGAGGGGCACTCGCAGAGCGTGGCCACGTACGAGCAGGCGCTGGCCATGACGCAGGCGCACCGCGGCGAGGCGGTGGCGGGCGCCAGCGGCGCGCCGCAGCACGCCGCTGCCTCGGTGCGCGCGCAGCGGGCGGGTTGGGCGGCTTGCCGAGCCGATGCTCACGCACCCCACGCAGCGCGCGGCGTCGAGCGCACCACACCAAGGCTGTTGCGTGCTGTTGCGACTTGCGTGCAGGCGGCTCTGGCACGTGGCGCCAAGGCGGGCATGGCAGCAGCGCTCGGGCCTCTGCCCCAGCTGGAGCCAGGCTCTGCGGAGCAGCATCATGGTGAGCGCGAGTTTTCATGGCCACGCCTCAGCGCGGCGCGGGAGCGCCTTCTTCATTCGGGCAGCGCGGGCGCGATGACACACGGCTCAGGACGACACGTTGCGCGCCCGCTCCGTCGCTGTGCTGCACCGCCTGACGCAGGAGACGCCGCGCAAGGCACCTGGCCTCCCGCCGGCGCCCCAGTCATGGGCGGCCACCCAAGCACCGTCACCACGGGCAGCCACCTGGCGGCCCCGCCACAGCAGCCGCAGCCCTCCGCCGCGCTGCACAAGCAGCAGCAGCAGCCGAGCCTCACGAGCACCTCGCTGCTCTACACGCAGATGAACGGCCTCAGCCTCAGCCACGGCCCGCCGCACATCCGCACCGGCCTGCACGCGCACGCCGAGGAGGGAGGCCTC
>VFQP010002685.1_pt1 | contig 19403 bp, 18 predicted proteins | sample 3512351 | NCBI WGS metagenome assembly VFQP01 (sample SAMN10412372, study PRJNA504923) | tailings metagenome | isolation source: Relicate 1 Philex TSF1 revegetated site | place: Philippines: Tuba, Benguet | collected 2017-08-29
TTTGTTTTTTGTGCGTTGCTGCCCGCTTGCCCGTTCCATGCGCAAGCGCACACAGCGCCGTCTGCAATCTGCGGCCGCGCTGCCTAGAATGGAAATCCCCATCCCTGCGGAGGCCGATGAGCAGACTTCATGCGCCGGCTTGCGGGCCGTCTGGCCCTGCTTTTCGCCCTGGTTCTGCTTGGCGCCGATGCGGCATGGGCGTCCGATATTGCCTGCCCGCTGTCGTACCAGACTCCCTCGCGTAGCGATCTCCGTGTGCCTGGCAGGAAACTGATCTGCGAATACGCGATGCTGAACCACGCGTACGAAGCGATTCATGCCGACCAGCAGCGCAGACTGCGTGCCGGCACCTTGCGACGCAATGATCTCCAGGCCTGGCGCAGGAAGCGCGATGCCTGCGTGACGGTCAAGTGTGTCGATAGCGTGTTTGCCGAATGGAACCGGACTGCCTCTGCCCAAGTGGCGCGAAGCGTGCCGCCGGCGAAAATGGCGAAGGTGCCCGATGACAAGATTTCGAAGGGCGTGGGGGTGAGTCCTCCAGCGCCACCGTCGTGGACGGCGCCAGTGGTCGTCGAGTCCACGATCGAGCCACGCGTGGTTACGCTGCGTGAATCGCTACCGCCTCTGCCGTCGGCTGCGCGCCGCAGCTATGGCCAGCCGGCTGTGCAGCCGCATCGGCCAGCGCTACCTTGGGGGGTGTGGATTGCCGCCACGATGCTCGCCATGAGTACGCTTGGCTGGCTCGTTGTCCGCCGGAGGCCCATGTACTACCGTGCCGTGGCACTCACTACGCTGGCATGGCTGCAAAGGTTGCCAATGCTCGTGGTCATCCTCGGCGGACTGGCCTTTCTCAACGGCTTGTTGCTGTTGATTCTGCTAGGCGGTTGAACGCTGTTTCTAACCCGGGCCAAATAACCAGTCTGAGTTAGAGACGCCCCGCAATGCGTGGTTGACAATGCAACCGGATGCGGTCTGCCAGTACGTGGGCGACCGTGGTGCATTCATCGACAAGTGCCGGGCCATGACCCGGCGCGGGAAGCCTCATATGCAGCATGCTGGTGGTGGAGGAAACCTGCCGGCCAATGAGCACGTACTGCGTGTTGTGTGGCCGTTCGTCCCGGTAGTACTTGCGTTGGCATTGCTGTGCGTTGCCAGCGTGGACCTGCTGTCCGCCGCGCGCGGCTTCGTTGCCGGCGAAAGTCTCTGGACCAAGGGGCAGAAGGCCGCGGTCCTGCATCTGCTGCGCTACGCCGAAAGCCGGCACGACGACGACTACCAGGCCTATCTTGCCGCGATCGCCGTACCGCTCGGCGATCATCAGGCGCGCGTCGAACTTGAAAAGCCCGATTTCGATCGCACGCACGCCGTGAATGGTTTGCTGATTGGCGGCAATCATCGCGACGATATCCCGGGCATGATTCGCCTGTACCGCTACTTCCGCAATGTACCCGAGATCGATGAAGCGATCTCGGTCTGGGCCGCCGCCGATGTGGAAATCAGGCGGCTCGACGTCATGGCGCGGCGCCTGCGTGAACGCGCCAGTGAACCCGCTTGCGATGCCGCCTGCGTAGCGCCACTACAGCGCGATATCGCCGATATCGATGCATTGCTGACGCCAATGGAGGAAGCGTTTTCCAATGCATTGGGCAAGGCATCGCGACGGGTGCGTGCGGTGCTGATGTGGTGCGTGGCGGCCGCCACGGTCTTGATGCTGGTCTGTGCCACATGGCTGTCGAAGCGGAGCACACGCAAGCAGCGCGAGCTCAGGCAGGCGCTGGCGGTCAGCGAAGAGCGCTTGCAGCTGGCGGTGGCCGGCAGTAGCGATGGGCTGTGGGACTGGCATCCACATCGTGGCGAACTCTACTTCTCACCGCGTTGTGCCGAGATGCTTGGCTATGGCGCGCGTGAGCTGCCATACGCGCGCGAGACCCTGCTGGCATTGATGCATCCGGCCGATGTCGCCGAATTCGACCGCCGTCTGGTCGGTCATGTACGCAAGGGCGTGCCATACGACATGGAGATGCGCCTGCGCAGGAAGAGTGGAGGCTATTTGTGGGTCAGGGCGCGCGGCCAGATCGTGCGCAGCGCGGTAGGCAAGGCCATACGCATGGCCGGGTCGCTAAGCGATATTTCCGATCGCAAGCGCTTCGAGGCGCAGCTGTTTGCCGAAAAGGAGCGCGCCCAGGTCACGCTGCAGGCGATTGGCGATGCCGTGATCACGACCGATGTCTGGGGGCGCATCCAGTCGCTGAATCCGGTGGCCGAGGCAATGACCGGTTGGACCGACGCCGAGGCGGCCGGCTGTTTCCTGCAACAGGTCTGCCGCCTGCTTGACGAGGCCAGCCGCGAGCCGGTCAACGATCTGGTGCCGCGCGCGCTGGAGAACAACTGGCCCAGCCAGGCAGTGATGCTGCTCGCGCGCAGGCTGCCGGGCGAGCAGGGCGCGACCGTCGCCGTCAAGCCATCGGTTGCATTGATTCGCGACAAAGGCGGCCAGGCCATCGGGTTGGTAGTTGTATTGCATGATGTGAGCCTGGAGCGCGCGCATGCCGCGCAACTTGCTTACGAAGCCAGTCACGATGCGCTCACAGGGCTGGTCAACCGCCTCGAATTCGAGCGCCGGCTCGGCGCAGCCGTGACGAAAGCCCAGCTTGAAGGTTGCGTGCACACGCTGATGTACCTGGATCTCGATCAGTTCAAGGCAGTCAACGATACCTGCGGGCATGCGGCCGGTGACGAACTGATCTGCCAGCTCGCCGATATCATGCGCCAGCAACTGCGGCGCAGCGATACGTTGGCCCGACTCGGGGGCGACGAATTTGCGGTACTGCTCGAATATTGTCCGGCGTCGGATGGTGAGCGCGTGGCCGAGGCGCTGCGCAGTGCCATTGCCGCGTACCGCTACCGTTGTGGCGAGCACGATTTTTCGGTCGGCGCCAGTATTGGCCTGATCCGGATCGACGAACGGACGCTCAAGCGCGAAGATGCACTCGATGCGGCCGATCTGGCTTGCTATCGGGCCAAGCGCGATGGCCGCAATCGTGTGCGGGTGGGCTGAGCGGGCTGGCCTGGCTCAGGGTTGGGGCGCGGCAGGTGGTGATGGCACCAACGGATCGCGGAAGCCGGTGTCCACGGGGGCCGGCGCGGCCGGGCCGACGTGCGCGGCAGGGGCTGGCGACTGTGAGGCATTCCAGGTCTTGTAGGCCCAGTACCCGGCGCCGGCGATCATGCCCACCTTCGACAGCTTCCAGGCCACCCGGCCAAGCGCCGTCTTGCGCAGCAAGGGCATGGCCAACGTGATGGCCGTGCTCAGCATCGGATAGTCACGCGTGATACCAAGCAGCTTGAGCCAGCCCGATGGGCGCGTCATGCGCGGCAACCATGCGCCGACGCTGGTCATGCGCCGCGCGCCGCCCTTGACCTGATGCAGCGCCTGCACCGCGTCATAGCGTTCCAGCGCGGCACGGGTAATCAGCAGTTCCTTGCGTACCGCCAGGGGCAGGCGCACTTCACGCGTGAACCGGACCGGACGCGGATGATCGCGACGCGGGCGGTTGTCGATCGATTCGTCTTCGGGCGTGGTCATTGGCGCAGCATCTCCCGGTCTTTATCGAGTTCGGCCAGCGTGGATTCGAACAGCGGCGGGGCATGGCGAACCTTGTTGCGGGCTATCAGCAGACAGGCCGCGGCACAGATCACGTAGAACACCACAATGGCGCCAATGGCCTGCCAGCGGTAGCTTTCCCAGAACAGGATGGCAATCAGCAGCGTGAAAGTCATTAGCGCCATGCTGAAGAAAACCAGCCCGAAGCAGGCCAGCAGCGCAATCTTCATCAGCCGCGTGCGCTCCTCGGCAAGCTCCACGCTGGCAAGCTCCAGGCGTGTCTGCAGCATCGACACCACCGAACCGGTGAGGTTGCGAAGGGAGTCCAGGAACTTGGGGGAATGGGATTCGCTCATGCGGCTCCGGCGGAAAAACGATGCGCCGGCAGGGGCGGCATCTGCGACGGTGGACCGGCAGCGGCTGATGGGCCGCGCCGGTCCGTCCTGAAACTTCATGCAGCCCGGCGCAGATGCGCGGCCGGGCTGGCAAAACGGTAATGCGTGAAACAGCGGCGCCGACGTTGCGGCCGGCAGCCGCCTGCCTGCTTACTTGCGGTTCAGCAGCAGGCCGATCAGCAGGCCCACGCCGGCCGCCACGCCCACGGCGCGCCACGGGTGGTCATGCACATAATCGTCGGTGGCGCGTGCGGCCGCCTTGCTCTTGGTCACGACAGCGTCTTGCAGATCCTGGGCCTTTTCCTTGGCCTGCTTCAGCAGGCCCATGCCACGCTCACGCAGTTCGGCGGCTTTCTCGCCGGTGGTCGAGGCCGCTTGCTTAAGCAGTTCTTCGGCGTCGGACAGAACGGTCTTGACATCGCTCATCAGTTTCTCCTGTTTGCGGGCGGTTGGTTCAAGTGGTGACATTTTGCCTTGCTCGCTCCGGCTTGTGGCGTTTCTTGTCTTCCACCTAGCATATGTGGCGGTTTGCCATCGTTTCAAGCTCGCCGCTACAAAGCCGTACACATGTCACGCAGCGTGCCACTGTCCGTAACGGTTTTGGGGAACAATGGCGCGCCGCTCGAAGTCTTTATGACTTCGAGTGATTTTGTAGTGACTTTATATTCGTTTGGGTTGGATGGCAATCCGACTATGCTGGTTCACCGGTTTTTACCTTTCCTTACTTTCGTTTATTTTCAGTTTCTTTGGAGCTTCTCTCATGGCACTGCGTCTTGGCGATATCGCACCGGACTTCGAGCAAGAATCGAGCGAGGGCCGCATCCGCTTCCACGACTGGCTTGGCGAAGGCTGGGGTGTCCTGTTCTCGCACCCGGCCGACTACACGCCGGTATGCACGACCGAACTGGGCCTGACCGCCAAGCTCAAGGAGGAGTTCGGCAAGCGCAATGTCAAGGCGATTGCGCTGTCCGTGGACAGCGTGGAGTCGCACCAGGGCTGGATCAAGGATATCAACGAGACGCAATCCACCGCGGTCAATTTCCCGATCCTGGCCGATGGCGATCGCAAGGTTTCCGAGCTCTACGACATGATCCACCCGAACGCCAACGAGACGCTGACCGTGCGTTCGCTGTTCGTGATCGATCCGAAGAAGAAGGTAAGGCTGATCATTACCTACCCGGCAAGTACCGGTAGAAATTTCAACGAGATCCTGCGCGTCATCGATTCGCTGCAACTGACCGACCACCACAGCGTGGCTACGCCGGGCAACTGGCAGGACGGCGATGACGTGGTGATCGTGCCGTCGCTGAAGGACGAAGAGGTGATCCGCCAGAAATTCCCAAAGGGCTACAAGGCGGTGCGTCCGTACCTGCGCCTGACGCCGCAACCGAACAAATAAGGAAAAGCCGGGCGCGGGGTTTGCACCCCGGCCCGGCCGAATACTGCTTTACCGATGTCGTAAAACGACGGGGTCGTGCCCGTCGTCTCCTTGGTAGTGTGCTTCCGCCCGGCCATGGTCATCACCATGGGCCGGGCTTTTTTCGCTTTAGAAGAATGCTTGCAGGCCGGTCTGGGCGCGGCCCAGGATCAGCGCGTGAATATCGTGCGTGCCTTCGTAGGTGTTCACCACTTCCAGGTTCACCACGTGACGGATCACGCCGAACTCGTCGGAGATGCCGTTGCCGCCGAGCATGTCGCGTGCCACGCGGGCAATGTCCAGCGACTTGCCGCACGAATTGCGCTTCATGATCGAGGTGATTTCCACCGCGGCCGTGCCTTCGTCCTTCATGCGGCCCAGGCGCAGGCAGCCTTGCAGGCCCAGCGTGATTTCGGTCTGCATGTCGGCCAGCTTCTTCTGCACCAGCTGCGTGGCGGCCAGCGGGCGGCCGAACTGCTTGCGGTCCAGCGTGTACTGGCGGGCAGCGTGCCAGCAGAACTCGGCGGCACCCAGTGCGCCCCAGGCAATGCCATAGCGGGCCGAGTTCAGGCACGTGAACGGACCCTTGAGGCCGCTGACGCCCGGCATCAGGTTTTCTTCGGGCACGAACACCTGGTCGAGCACGATTTCACCGGTAATCGACGTACGCAGGCCCACCTTGCCATGGATGGCCGGTGCGGACAGGCCCTTCCAGCCCTTTTCCAGGATAAAGCCGCGGATGGCTTCCTTGCCGTCATCGCCCATCAGCTTGGCCCAGACCACGAAGACATCGGCGATCGGCGAGTTCGTGATCCACATCTTGGCGCCGCTCAGCTCGTAGCCGCCGTCCACCTTTTTGGCGCGCGTCACCATCGAGCCCGGATCCGAGCCATGGTTCGGTTCGGTCAGGCCGAAACAGCCAATCCATTCGCCGGTGGCCAGCTTCGGCAGGTACTTCTGCTTCTGGGCTTCGGTGCCGAACTCGTAGATCGGCACCATGACCAGCGACGACTGCACGCTCATCATCGAGCGATAGCCCGAATCCACACGCTCCACTTCGCGCGCGATCAGGCCGTAGCTGACGTAGTTCAGCCCCGGGCCGCCGTACTGCTCGGGAATGGTCGGTCCCAGCAGGCCCAGTTCGCCCATCTCGCGGAAGATCTCCACATCGGTCTTCTCGTTGCGGAACGACTGCAGCACGCGCGGCATCAGCTTGTCCTGGCAATAGGCCGCGGAGGCGTCACGGATCATGCGCTCGTCGTCGGTCAGTTGCTGGTCGATCAGCAGCGGGTCGGCCCAGTGGAATTCGGCATTGGCAGCCATGGAGGTCTCCTTCTTTGGTGGCGCGGCGAAGGCGCTCGCCTTCGATCAAAAAGAAATTTTCTGGTTCCGCATTGCGGAACCTTGTTCCGATGAGCTAGTATAGCTGAACCGATTCGCGCTGCAACAGGGGATTTCCGCGACCCTGAGATTTACGTTCGACAATCGACCACTCAACCTTGGAGCCTCGCCTTGGCCACATCTTCCGTAGCTGCCGCCGCCGAGCCGGTGCAGCGCGAACGCGAAAGCGATCCGAACTTTGTTACCGCGCTGGCCCGCGGGCTGGAACTGCTGCGGTGCTTTCGTACCGGCGAGGCGATGCTCGGCAACCAGGATTTCGTACGCCGCACCGGATTCCCGAAAGCCACGGTCAGCCGGCTGGCTGGCACGCTGGTCCAGCTTGGCTACCTGCGCTACGACGAGAGCCTGGGCAAGTATGCGCTCGATGCCGGCGTGCTGGCATTGGGCTTTTCGTACCTGTCGGCTTCCGATGTGGTGGCGCTGGCGCGTCCGCACATGCTGGCGTTTGCACAGACCCACGGGGTATCGGTCTCGCTGGGCAAGCGCGAGCGGCTGGAAGTCATCTATCTCGAATCGATCCGTAACGATGCAGGCGTGATGCTGGGGCTGGGCGTGGGGTCGCGCCTGTCGCTGGTATCGAGTTCGATGGGGCGCGCGTACCTGGCAGCGTTGCCGGCCGCCCGGCGCGACCGGGTGCTGGCCGAGTTCGCGCAGGCATTTCCGGAACAGTGGAAGCAGCAGGAGACGCCGATGCGTGCGGCGCTGGCTGCCGCCGAGCGCGATGGCTACGCGCCGTCATTCCGCGACTGGCATCCGGCCATCCATGCGGTTGCGGTGGCGTTCAAACCGGTCGGGGAAAAAGACCTGCACATGCTGAGTTGCAGTGCATCGTACGGCGCGGTCAGCGAGGAAGTCTTCCGCGACAAGCTGGGGCCTGCGTTGCAGGTACTGGGGGCAAGGCTGTCGGACCCGGCGGGGCGTTGAAGCTGAGAGCGGTTGCCATGAGCTTCCCTCTCCCGCCGCGGAAGAGGGGAGCATACCAGTGGTTGGCGATCAAAGATCGGTTCGCAATTTCCACAGTTCCGGGAACAGCACCACGTCCAGCATCTTGCGCAGGTAGCTGACGCCTTCGGTGCCGCCGGTGCCGCGCTTGAAGCCGATCACCCGCTCCACCGTGGTCACATGGCGGAAGCGCCATTGGCGAAACGCGTCTTCGAGATCGACGAATTTCTCGCCGAGTTCGTACAGCTCCCAATGCGCTGAAGGATTGCGATAGATCTCAAGCCACGCCGCTTCCACCGACGCGTTGTACTGTGTCGGCTGCGTCCAGTCGCGTTCCACCACTTCCGCATCGATACTGAATCCGCGCCGAGCCATCAGGCGGATGGCTTCGTCGTACATCGACGGTGTGTGGAGCGCGCTCTCCACCAGAGCCAGATGTTCTGGCCGATGCGCATGAGGCCGCAGCATCGACGCATTCTTGTTGCCGAGAATGAACTCGATCTCGCGATACTGGTAAGACTGGAATCCCGATGACGCGCCAAGGTAAGGGCGCATTGCCGAATACTCGGGCGGGGTCATCGTGGCCAGCACATTCCACGCCTGCACCAGTTGATCCATGATGCGCGAAACGCGTGCCAACATCTTGAACGCGGGGCGCAACTGGTCGGTCTTCACGCCATCGCGCGCGGCACGCAACTCGTGCAGCATCAGCTTCATCCACAGCTCGCTGGTCTGGTGCTGCACGATGAACAGCATCTCGTTATGGTCCGGTGACAGCGGATGCTGGGCGCTGAGGATCTGGTCGAGTCCCAGGTAGTCGCCATAGCTCATGTCGCGCGCAAAATCCATCTGTGCGCCATGCCAGCTGCCTTCGTCGGCGGATGCTGTGCCGTGCCCCATCGGGCAACCCTTGAATTCACTCATGATGCGCTCCGCTCAGGTCACCGCAGTCCGTACCGCAAAGCGTGCGTCGCGGTAGACGCCGCTATCGAGCACGTGGCGCATGATCTCGACAGCGTCCCACACGTCGGTAAAGCTCGTATAGAGCGGCGTAAAGCCAAAGCGTGCGATACCTGGCTCGCGATAATCGCCAATCACGCCACGCTCGATCAGCGCCGCCACCAATGCATAACCGTCGGGGTGCGCGAAGCTGACCTGGCTGCCACGCCTTGCATGCTCGCGCGGCGTGACCAGTGTCAGCGGGTGCTTGCTGCAGCGTGCTTCGACCAGTTCGATAAACATGTCGGTCAGCTTGAGCGACTTCGTGCGCAGCGCGCTCATGCTGGTCTGCGCGAAGATGTCGAGACCGCATTCGACCATTGCCAGCGACGTTACCGGCTGTGTGCCGCACAGGAAGCGTCCGATGCCGCGCGCGGGCGCGTACTGTGGCGACATCGCGAACGGCGCACCATGGCCCCACCAGCCAGACAGTGGTTGCCAGAACTGGTCGCGCAGCGCCGGCGCCACCCATACGAAGGCGGGCGAGCCGGGGCCGCCGTTGAGGTACTTGTAGGTGCAGCCGATCGCGTAGTCGGCTTTGGCGGAATTGAGTGCCACGGGCACGGCACCGGCCGAATGGGCCAGGTCCCATACCGTCAACGCGCCACGCGCATGGGCCAGTTCGGTCAGGCCGGCCATGTCGAGCATCTCGCCGGTCTTGTAGTTGACGTGGGTCAGCATCATCACGGCGGTGTCGGCGCCCACCGCGGCGTCGATTTCCGCGGGACTGTCTACCAGTCGCACCTCATAGCCTTGCTGCAGCAGATCGGCCAGGCCCTGTGCGATATAGAGGTCGGTCGGGAAGTTGCTGGCCTCGGACACGATCACGCGGCGCGCGGGATCTCGTTGCTGCTGTACGCGCAATGCGGCGGCCAGCACCTTGAACAGGTTGATCGACGTGGTGTCGGTCACCACCACTTCATCGTGGCCCGCGCCAATCAGCGGCGCCAGCAGGTTGCCCAGGCGGCCGGGCAGGTCGAACCAGCCTGCGGTGTTCCAGCTGCGGATCAGGCCCACGCCCCATTCGGCATTGACTACTTCGGCCGCACGTGCGGCGGCCGCGCGTGGGCGAGCACCCAGCGAGTTGCCATCGAGATAGATCACGCCCTCGGGCAGGGAAAATTGTTCACGCAGGGCGCGGAGCGGGTCGTCCCGGTCCAGTGCCTGGCAGCGTTCGCGTGTGAGGTTCGTCATGTGGAGTTCGTCAGTCAGCGGTTCGTAGATTCGGTGCGGTGATTCGGTTCAGAGTTCGCGCAGTACCGCGCGCCCCGGGCTCGCATCGAGCGTAGCCAGGCGCAGGGGCAGCGCAATCAGTTCGTAGTCGCCGGCCGGCACGTCATCGAGGACGATGCCTTCGAGAATGGCCAGGCGGTGGTCGCGCACGGCATGGTGGGCGTCCATGGTCTTCGAAGTTTCGGGGTCCAGCGACGGTGTGTCGATGCCGATCAGCTTCACGCCATGGCGTGCCAGCAGCGTGATGGTCTCGGGAGCCACGGCACAGAACGATGCGTCCCACGTGGCCTGTGGCGCCTGGACATAGGTGCGCAGCAGCACGCGCGGCGGCACGTCGGACAGCGCGTGTTCGATCTGGTGGGGCTCCACGCGTGGCGAGGCGCCAATGCAATGGATGACGCGACATGGCCCCAGGTAGGCGTCGAGCGGCACGTCGCCAATCGGCGCGCCATCTGCTGAATAGTGCAGTGGCGCGTCGGCGTGGGCGCCAGTGTGCGGCGACATGACGATGCGCCCGACATTCACGGGGCAGTGTTCATCGAGCTGCCATGCGGGCTCATGGCGGAACGGCGTATCGCCGGGCCAGACCGGTGTGGCGTTAGAGACCGGGGGGGTGATATCCCAGATCCGGCGTTGCTTGTCGGGGGCGTTTGGCATGATGTCTCGGGGGCGTTTCTACAGACGCGGTACGTGTGGGGATCATAGTCAAATCCCCCGAGAAGAGGCTTGCGAAATGCCCCGTGTAATCGGTCATCTTTCGCATAGAATTGTTTGAATCTACGGAAAAACAGAAGATCCTGCGAAATGACCCTTGATCCAATCGATTTGCGTATCCTGACCGCGTTGCAGGAGAACGGCCGCATCAGCAACCAGGACCTGGCCGACCGGGTGGCGTTGTCGCCGTCGGCGTGCTTGCGGCGGGTGCGGCTACTGGAGGAGGGCGGAATAATTGGCGGCTATCGGGCGTGGTTCGATGCCGAACAGCTGGGGCTGGAAATCGAGGCAATCGTGCAAGTGTCGATGCGGCACGATGTTGAGGGGTGGCACGACACATTCAATGCCGTGGTGCAGACCTGGCCGGAAGTGCTGACCGCATATGTGATTACCGGCGACAGCAATTACATCCTGCGCGTGCAGGCGCGCAACCTGAAGCACTACTCCGATTTCATCGTGAACCGGCTCTATCGCACGCCCGGTGTAATGGATATCCGCTCCAACATTGTGCTGCAGCGGATCAAGACCGATGGATCGCCGCTGGCGATCCTCAAGGACACCAGCCAGTCCAGTTAGCCTGATTTGTCTGATTAGTCCTGCTGGTCCGGATCGAGCGGGCCCAGCGTGGAAAACCGCGCACCCTGGAATACCAGCGGTTGTCCGCCCGCATCGAGAATGCCGCAGCGTTCCACTTCACCGACGAAGATCACATGGTCGCCTTCGTCATACCGGCTGCGGTTGTGGCATTCGAACCATGCCAGCGCATTGGCCAGGATCGGCAGTCCGGTTTCCGACAGCCGGTAGTCCACCCCGGCAAAGCGGTCGCCCTTGAGCGAGGCAAAGCGCTGGCACAAGTCCAGCTGCGATGCGGCCAGCACATTGATGATGTAGTGCGAACCATCGCGGAACATCGGCAGGCTGTTGGCGCGCGTGGCCATGCTCCACAGCACCAGTGGCGGATCGAGCGACACCGAATTGAATGAGCTGGCCGTAATGCCGATATAGGGCGCGCCATTGGCGTACGGGTGGTCGGCCGCGCGCGTCGTGATCACCGTCACGCCGGTCGCGAACTGCGACAGCGCGCGCTTGAAGTGCTGGCTGTCGAAATCGGGGGCGGTAGCCTTGCGCCCCGCGGGGGCGGCTTCGGCCTCTGGCATGCCCATGTCTCGGGCTCCACACAAATCCATGATCTTCATATCGGGGTGGCCAGCGCGCATTCAACACGCATAACCTAATCCGCGGGGGGCGGCAATATCAGTGGCATGGCGCACAAACGAGCACCGCTGCCGAATGCAGAGATTGTAGCGGACTCCGGACAATAGCCATTGGAGTGATGTTTTCGACTTCTTTGCGCGAGTTGTTTCATTTTTACCGGCAATGCACCGCGTCATTGCTTATGCTGGAAACCATGCCCGCTGGAGCCGGCGCGGCATGGAAACCCCGATGCGAAAGGGAGCGAGCGAATGGATCATGGACTTGAGATCGCCACGCTTGGCGGTGGTTGCTTCTGGTGCCTGGAAGCGGTGTTCCAGCAGGTGGACGGTGTGCGCGCGGTGGAGTCGGGCTATACCGGCGGGCATGTCAGTCATCCCACCTATCGTCAGGTGTGCGAGGGCGACACCGATCATGCCGAAGTCGTGCGTGTGACCTTTGACCCCGCCACGATCACCTTCCGCGAGATCCTTGAAATCTTCTTTTCGATTCACGACCCTACGCAACTGAATCGTCAGGGTAACGACGTGGGCACGCAATACCGCTCGATCATCTTTACGCATTCCGAGGCGCAGCGTGCCGTGGCCGAATACGTGATCGGCGAACTGGTGGCCAACAAGGTGTATGACGCACCGATCGTCACGCAGGTGGAACCCGAGCAGCCGTACTGGCGCGCCGAGATGAGCCACCAGAACTACTATCAGGAGCATCCGGCGCAAGGCTATTGCGCGTTCGTGATTTCACCGAAACTGGCCAAGTTCAGGCGCGACTATTCGCACCGCATGCGGCGCTAGGCTGGCCGCGCTTCAAGTCTGTCGGCGATCGCCGCTGCAAGCCTGGCAATGCTTAGCGGCGCGCAGCCTTCCGCATTGTTGCTGACGATCACATAGGCCGGCTGGCCTGCGTGCAGCGTTCGCACGACCACCTCGGCGATGGCGTCGCGCGTGGTGTCGTCGGCGTCGGCAAGTTTGTCGAACGGAGCGTAGGCCTGCTCGGCCATGGCATACGAGCGTCCCTCGCGCAGCATCCAGCGCAGGACCAGTGGCCCGGGCGCGCCGTCATCCATCAGCATTTGCGCATGAGCCTGGCGCGACACGGGCGGCAGCCGGTCGCGCGCCGCCAGGCAAAAGCGTACGCCGCGGTCGCGCAGCAACCGGATGTAGCGCGGTGTGAGCAGCGATGCGTCGCGTAGTTCGACGGCATAGCAGGCATGCGGCGTCAACGTTGGATCGAGCGGCGGCAGCGCGGCCAGGAATGCATCGAGCCGCGCGAAGAATGCCGGACCATCATCGGCAATGTTTTGCAGTGGCGATAGCTGGAACAGCAATGGGCCACAACGTGGGCCAAGGCCACCCGTGGCAGGTGCAATGAAATCACGCACCGCGATTTCGGGGTTCAGGAACGCCGCATTGACCAGGCGTCCCGCACCATCCGGGCCGCGCAGCCATGCATCGCAAACGCTGGCGGGCGCCTTGACCAGAAAACGGAAATCCTCGGGCACCTGCGCTGCGTAGTTGAGGTAATCGGCCAACGGGATCGGGCCATAGAAGCCGCGGTCGATTCCCGCCGCGCGTAGCAGCGGATGCTGGCCGCACGCGCGCAAGCCGTTGCGCGACAGCAGGCTTTCCGTGTACTGGCCGTCGTAGACCATGCCGTGCCAGCCTGGATACGACCATGACGATGTGCCGAAATACAGGTTCGGTGGCAGGCGGCGGGCGAGCTCGGTCAGCGCGGCATCCTGCGTCCATGGCTCGACGCTCTTGCCGACGGGCTTCTTCTTTTCGGGATGGCCCGCCGTTGCGGGCCGCGCAGAGGCAGTGGGCGATGCCGGTACGTCGGCATCGCCGAACAGGTCGAGATTGTCAGTCAAACTTCAGGCGTCAGGCGGTATTTCCGATCGGAGACGCGTAAATATACCGCCGCGAGACCGGGAATGTGTCGGCAGTCCGGTTCGCCTTCTGACAAACCACCTGGTAGAGCGACATCTTTCCCGTGGTGAATGCATGCGCGCAGCCCGCAATATAAATGCGCCAGATGCGGTATTTCTTCTCGCCCACCATGGTGCGGATGATCTCCGAGTTGCTCTCGAAATTCTCTGCCCAGTGGCGCAGCGTCTGCGCGTAGTGCCGGCGCAGCAGCTCGACGTCGAACGCTTCGAGGCCGCCTTGCTGCGCGGTGTTCAGCACCAGCCCGATATGCGGCAGCTCACCTTGCGGGAACACGTAGCGGTCCATGAAGCCAGACCCATCCATCGGCACTTCGCCGCTATCCGGATCGGTGGCGGTGATGCCGTGGTTCATCACCACGCCATCGTCCTTGAGCAGGCTGCTGATACGGCCAAAGTAGCCGGGCAGGTTGTCCTTGCCGACGTGTTCGAACATCCCGACGCTTGTGATGCGATCGAACTGTCCCTGCGTGTCGCGATAATCCTGCAGCCGGATTTCGATGCGGTCCTGCAGGCCAGCCTCTTTCACGCGTTCGGTTGCCAAGTCGAACTGGTTCTGCGACAGCGTGATGCCCACGCATCGGGCGCCGTATTTCTGCGCGGCGCGGATCACCAGTGCACCCCAGCCGCAACCAATGTCGAGCAGCGTATGCCCGGGTTGCACGCGGATCTTGGTCAGGATGTGGTCGATCTTCTTCAACTGTGCGGTGGCCAGGTCTTCATTGCCATCCTCGAAGTACGCACATGAATAGACCATGCGTGGATCGAGCCAGAGCTTGTAGAAGTCGTTTGAAACGTCGTAGTGGTACTGGATCGACGCCTTGTCTTCAGCCTTGGTATGCGTGAAATGCTGCGCTACCCGGGCCAGCGCGCCGCCGGCACTGCGCGCAGCGGCGGCAGAGAATCCATAGCCGACCTTGATGATGTCGGCCAGGCGGCCATCGAGATCGATCTTTTCCTGGACGTAGGCTTCGCCGAGGTTGTCCAGGCTTGGCACCAGCAGCAGGGGCAGGGCCGAGGCCTCGCGCACGGTCAGCGTGACCTCGGGCTTGTCGAAACTGCCCAACTGGTATTCGCTACCGTTCCAGAGCCGGATCCTGACGGGCAGGTTTGCCTGCTGCCGCAGGTCCGAGATCCAGCTGTCCAGCTGCTTGTCGATGGCTTGCTTGAAGAACATGCGGCTTTCTCCCGATTGGTTGGATATCCCTCTCGAACGAAATGCCCCACGGTCGGCTGCGCGTACTGGTTACCTGGTCGCTGACTGCATGCGGATCGCAGCGCTGGCCTGGGGGGCCACACCGATGCATGGCCGGTGCGGCGTCTCACCAACTTTACGCCAAAATCTGCAATTGTGCAGTGCGGGTCCCCGCCGTCTCCGATGTGCGCTTTGCCTGTCAGGTCAAGCAGACATTGGAATTGGCATTACTGCCATGCTGTCATTGCCCTGAGCCTCGCTACGCATCAAGGCGACAGTCGCACAATCTGCCAGCTGCCGTCGGCCTGCTGGCGATAACCAATGCGGTCGTGCAGCCGCGACGGCCGCCCCTGCCAGAACTCGATCCAGGTTGGCCTGACGCGATAGCCGCCCCAGTGCGGCGGCCGCGGCGGGTTCTCGCCGAAGCGGTTGCGGAAATCGGCTTCGCGCGCTTCCAGTACGTCGCGGCCGGCGACTTCGCGGCTTTGCTCGGAAGCCCAGGCACCCAGGCGCGAGCCGAGCGGGCGTGTCGCGTAGTAGGCGTCGCTCTCGGCATCGGCCACTTTCTCGACCACGCCTTCCACGCGCACCTGGCGTTCGAGTTGCACCCAGTGGAATAACAGTGCCGCGCGCGGATTGGCTTCGATATCGAGGCCCTTGCGGCTTTCGTAATTGGTAAAGAAGGTGAAGCCGTTCGCGTCCATGCCCTTGAGCAACACGATGCGGGCAGACGGTTGGCCGTCCGCACCCACGGTGGCCAGCGTCATCGCGTTGGGTTCGGGCAGCTTGGCCTGCATGGCCTCGTCAAACCAGGTCTGGAACTGGCGGATCGGGTCGCCTGCCACGTCGGATTCGGAAAGTGCGCTCAGCATGTAGTTGCGGCGCAGGTCAGCGAGCTGGGTCATATCGCATGTCGAAGTGTCTGGTCCGCATGGACATCATGTGGACGAGGATGCTTCGAGTATAGCGAATGCGCCGCACGACGCATTTGCGCTGCGGCAATAGAACGTGGCTGTTTTACTATTCCGTGAGTTTCGCGGCGCTGGGCTTGGGCGCCGTGCCGCTTACCTGCTTGCGCGAGTAGTAGTTGGCCACGCCCATTGCGCCGGCCATTGACAGGAAGATCGGCAGCATGCCCAGCGCGGTACCCACCACGCCAAACGTCAGCGGCCAGACCACCTGGCTCGTGTTGAGCACGGCCGAACGCAGTCCCAGTGCCTCGCCGGCACGACCCGATGGCGACACCGTATGGAGAATGTTCATCACGTTCGGTTGCGCGCTGCCCAGGGCCAGGCCCAGCACGAACGCGAGACCGCACATCAGCCAGAAGTGCGACACGAACGGATAGACGAGGTAGGCCAGGGCGCCAACCAGCAGCGCCAGCCGGATGATCTTCCATTCCGAGAAATGGCGCGACACCACCGGCATGGCCACACGGATTGCCAGCGTGGCAATCGAAAATGCGCCAAGAACCCAGCCGATCATCGACGGCGACAGTCCGATACGGGTGCCCTGGATTGGAATCAGGAACGCGTGCAGGTCCCACGCTGCGGATAGCACCGCGCTGGCGACAAATACCGCGCGCAACTCGGGGAATTGCAGCAGGTCCAGCGTACTGCAGGCCAGCCTGGCCCACCAGCGCCACCACCACCAGCAGGCAGAATGCAGTACGGAAGCCGGCGTGCTCGATCGTATAGCCCATGGCCACGGGACCGAGCGTGCCCGAGATCGACAGCCCCAACGCGTGCAGCGTGTAGTTGCGCAGCCGCGTTTCATTGGTCGAGACCTGGCCGATCAGAAGCTGCATGGCTACCTGCACCAGCATGAAACCGACGCCGATCAGTGCGCACGCCGCGTACAGCGATGAAAGGTCGTGCCATACCGCTGGCAGCAGCGTACCCGCCACTACCATCAGCGAGCCGGCCGTCATCGGCAGGCGTGGGCCAATTTCGTCGATGCGTTTGCCGGCGCGGATGGCCAGGAACATTGGCAGCAGCGCATACAGCGACATCAGGATGCCCAGCGTGACCGTGGACGCCTTGAGCGAAATGGCAAATAGGGAAACGACGACACGGCTGGCGTTGAACGCCACGTGATTGCACACCGTCAGCGCGATCAGCCAACTGATCGGAGGGACGGCGGCGTGAGGCAACGTCATGGCGGGCGCGGGGGCAAGGAAGGTGGTTCGCGCCGCCGGCAAGGGTCTCCGTTCCGGGCGATAAGACGCGCGAGAAAGAAAAATGGATGCGGCCGAAGCCGCACCTTACAAGACACCGATGGCCGGACTGGAACCCGGCAACGGCGACGTTGCATGTCGTTGTTCGTTCAATACTTGCTTAATCAACGACCGTTCGATTATGCGACTGCTAGCGGGTCATGCACAACTTCGGTGAAGAGGGGCGTGCAAATGCGCAACACATTGGCCGCCAAGGCATCCAATGTGTTGCGCATTTGCTGCAGTAGGGGGTGTGTTGAACTGGCGGCGGCGATCAGCCGCCTTGATAAAGCTGCGCGTCGTTGGCGGGGCGCGACGGATTCTGTTGTACCGACGGTGCGGGCAGGCGGGGCTTGGTTGGTGGCGGGGCGGGCTCGCCGCGCGCCGCATCCGATTTGGTCGGAGACTCGGGAATTGCCGGGCCTGCCTGCTGGCCCTTGCCGGCCGACGGACCCTGGTAGGTCTTGCCGGGAGGTGGCGCGGTAGGCCGCTTCTTGAGTTCCGCCAGCAGCTTCGAGCATTCGCTTTCGTCGCCGCCCGGAGAAATATCAAGCAGCGGTATCACCATGGCCACTGGCGCGGTCAGTGCCAGCGCCAGTGCGCCCCCGGCGCGCAGTGCCAGGATCGCGATATTGGGGCTGACAGACGGATTCTTGAACGTGCCGCCCACGTAGAGCGGCGAGCGTAGCGAGATGATGCGCAGCCCCTTCGAATCGGGGTGGATCGTCAAGGCCAGCCGTTCGTCCTTGAAATCGATCGCGCCATCGGTGGTGATGACGGCGTCCTGCGTATCGAGCACAAAGGTCTGGGCGCGCGCCACGCCGTCCTTGAAGCCGAATGCGCTGACGCCGCAGTTGATCTGCACGGGCTTGTCGCCAAACAGTTTCGAGACCACCACGCTGCCAACGTTCAGGCCAATGGCTTCAAGGATGAACTTGCTGACCGTGCCGTTTTCCACCAGCAACCGGGCTTCGCCGTTGGACGAACCCATCAGCGCGGCCACGGAATTGCCGGTCGCGGAAAGCTTGGCGCTGCCATTGAATTCACCCACGCTGGCACGCGTACTTTCCACTTTCGGAAACAGTTGCTTGATCTTCAGGTGGCGTGCGGTCATGTCGAGCATCGCGCCCATCGGTTCGCGCTTGCCGTCGAGACGAATCGTGGATACGAGGTTGCCGCCCGCCACGCCAAAGTTCAGCGGATCGAGCAACAGCACGCCATCGGTCAGTTTCAGATGCGTGTTCAGGTTGGTGATTGGTAGCGCTTCGTCGCGCACGATGCGCTCGCCAGTGAATTTCACATCGGCATCGATCTCGTCCCAACGCTCCGTGCGGAACGGCGCCACAGGCAGTGCCTTGTTGGCGGGTTGTTTCACGGGGCTTTCCTTGGCCGCCTGGCCGGGCTTGGCGTCGGCGCCGATCAATGGCGCCAGATCCGCGAACAGCAACTGCTTCGAGACCAGTTCGCCAGAGAGCATCGGGCGTGGCGCGCGCTGCGCGAAAGTCAGCGTGCCGCCAAGGTCGCTACCACCTACCTTGCCGGTGAAATTGCGATAGGTATAGGTCGAGGCCCCCTTCTTGAGCGTGGCGACCAGGCGACCCTGGGTACGGTATGGCGGGGTAGATGGCAGTACGACACCGGTCAGCGGATAAAGCGACGCCATGTTATCGCCCGAGAGCATCAGGTTGACATCGAGCGCCCCCAGATGCGCCGGGTTGGTCAGCGTGCCTTCGATCACGGCGCGCGTGGCGCCCACACGCACATCGGCCTGGACTGGGTAGGGCGTATTGACGTCGCGCAGGCTCAGTACCGTCCCCGCCTTGCCGTTGGCATTGATGGTGGCCTGGTTGTAGCGGCCCACCGCCTTCCAGCGGATGCCATAGCGGCTGTCGTTGCCGTCTTTGCCATCGCTGGAAGACGTGCTGGCGGGGGAAGAGGCGGGTGCGGTGACTGCTGCCGAGGCATCGGTAGGTGGCACGAGTGCGCCATCGCGCGCTTTGTCGTAGAGCGCCTGGTCGCCTACGGTGTCGAGCGTGGCCTGCAGTTCAATCTTCTCCGCGGCGTCGGCCAAAGCCAGGTTGCCGCGCTGCAGCACCACTTCGCCGATGTCCAGATGCCATTTGGACTGGCC
>VFQP010002686.1_pt1 | contig 19401 bp, 12 predicted proteins | sample 3512351 | NCBI WGS metagenome assembly VFQP01 (sample SAMN10412372, study PRJNA504923) | tailings metagenome | isolation source: Relicate 1 Philex TSF1 revegetated site | place: Philippines: Tuba, Benguet | collected 2017-08-29
GCCGTGACGCAGATGGACCAGGCCACGCAGCAGAACGCCGCGCTGGTGGAAGAAAGCGCCGCCGCCGCGACCAGCCTCAACGGCCAGGCCGCGCAGATGCTCGAATCGGTCTCGGTGTTCCGCCTGCCGCGCGGCTGATCAAGGGGCCGGCCGGGGCAGCACCGCCGCGGCATCGGCCGCGAGCCGCGCCAGCAGCGCCGCGTAGGCGCGCGCCTGGGCCTGCGGGGTGTCGGCCTCCAGCGGCAGTTCGTGCGCCACCGCCTGCTCGCTCAGGCCGCGCGGCGCGGTGCGCGTCACCGCGATGCGCGCGCTTGCGCGCAGCCGCTGCTCGGGCCGCACCGCGTCGAGCCGTTCGATCGATACGCGCAGCGTGGCCACCGGCGCCCATTCGGCGCAGTTCGATTCGCACACGCGCCAGCCCGGCAGGCGCGCGCGCAGCGCGGCCCCGAACTCGCGCGCCATGCCCACCTCGATGCGCTCGGCCCAGAAGGTGTCGGGCCACTCGGCCAGGGTGCTGCCGTCGGTGCGGTAGCGCACGCGGCGCGACACCAGGTACTCGGGCAGCTCCAGCCGCGCCAGCGCGAGCGTGGGCGGGGCGCCATGGCCCGCGGCCGCAGCCCCGGGCGCGTCGGGCGCACCGGGTGCGGAGGGCAGCGTGATCAGCGTGGGCGATCGCTCGGGCGCCGACGCGCAGGCGCCGAGCAGGGCGGCGGCCGTGGCCGCGAGCGCGAGCACGGCGAGGCGGCGGGGCAGGGGCGGCAGGGGCGTGTTCATTCGCGTCGGTTCCCGAAAATCAGGGCGTTGGGTTGTTCTTCGAGCAGCTCGCTGAACGAGCGCAGGCCGCGCGCGGCCTGCGACAGGTCGCGCACCGCGGCTTCGAGATCGGCGCGCAGGGGCGCGTCGGGCGAAGACAGGTCGGCCAGCCGGTTCATGGCGAGCCGGGCCGACTGCGAGGCCTCGCGCGCGCCCTCCAGCGCGGCCTGCAGCTCGGGCCGCGCGTCGCGCACGGTCTGCTCGGTGCTCTGCGCGAGGCGGTCGATCGAGGCCAGCGTGGTGCGCGAGCTCGCCTGCAGTTCGCGGATGGTCTCGGTGGCCGCGCTCAGCGTCTCGCGCGAGGCCACCGCGGTCTTCTGCAATTCGCCCGAGGCGCTGGCCATCGCGGTCTGCACGCCGCCCAGGGTCTGCTGCACCGACACCAGCGTGGCGCGCATCTCTTCCACCGTGGCGCGCATCTCGCGCACGGTCTCGCGCAGCGGCAGCTCGGCCACCTGCTCGATCAGCGGGCCGAAGCGGTCCTGGATCGCGGGGATCTCGGGGTGGCGCGTGGCGCCGTGCAGCTTCGCGTCGGTGTCGGGCGCGAAGTCGAGCTCCACGGCCTTCTGCCCGGTGACGATGCTCTGTGAGGCCAGCCGCGCGCGCAGGCCGCGCTGCACCAGCGCAGGGATGTCGGCCGGCGCGTCGGTGCCGCTCAGGTTGAGCGCGGCCGATTGCAGCTTGAGCACCACCGGCACCGTGGTGCGCAGCGTGGCGCCGTCCACGCGGATGCCGATCTCGGTGACCTGGCCGATGGCCACGCCGCGGAAGGTCACGGGCGCGCCCACCGAGAGACCGCTCACGTTGTCCTCGTAGAACACGGTGGCCTTCTGCTGGCGGCCGAACCAGTCGTCGCCACCGAGCCAGAAGATCGCGGCCAGCACGATGAAGCCGGCGGCGACCACGAAACTGCCGATGAGCAGGGCGTTGCGTTTCATGCGGGGTCTCCGGAAGCAGGGGCCGCGGCGGGCGCGGCGGTCTCGGGCGGCAGCTCGCGCCGCAGGAAGGCGTCCACCGTGGGATGCACGCGCTGGCGCACGAGTTCGCGCGGGCAGCCGCGCGCGATCGGGGTCTTGCTGTCGGCGTCGAGGAAGATGCCGTCGTCGGCGATCGCGAACAGGCTGGGCAGCTCGTGGCTCACGAACACCACGGCGGTGCCGGTGCGCTCGCGGATGTCGAGGATCAGCTCGTCGAGCTTGCGCGAGCTGATCGGGTCCAGGCCGGCCGAGGGTTCGTCGAGAAAGAGCAGCGGCGGCTCGGCCGCGATCGCGCGCGCCAGGCCCGCGCGCTTTTTCATGCCGCCGCTGAGGTCGCCCGGAAAGTAGTCGGCGAAGGCCGCCAGGCCCACCCAGGCCAGCACCTCGCGCGCGCGCTCGGCCTGTGCCGCGGGCTCGAGCGCGGTCTGCTGCGCGAGCGCGAGGCACACGTTCTCGAGCAGCGTCATCGACGACCACAGCGCCGCGCTCTGGAACAGCATGCCGAAGCGGCCGCGCAGGCGCTGGCGCGCGGCCTCGTCGGCGGCCCAGAAGTCCTCGCCGTCGTGCAGCACGCGGCCCGCCGCCGGCGGCAGCAGCCCCACGAGGTGCTTGAGCAGCGTGCTCTTGCCGCAGCCGCTGCCGCCCATCACCGCGAAGATCGTGCCCGCGGGCACCTCGAAGGACACGCCGCGCTGGATCAGGCGTTCGCCGAAGCGCATCTCGAGGTCTTGCACGGCCAGCCGCATGCTCAGATCCCCAGCGTGTTGGCGCACAAGGCGAACACCGCGTCGATCACGATGATGCCCACGATGCTGGTCACCACCGCCCCCGTGGTGGCGCGGCCCACGCCCGCGGCGTTGCGCTGCGCGTAAAGGCCCCAGTAGCAGCCCACCATGCCGATCAGCGCGCCGAACACCAGCGACTTGGCCGCGCCCAGGCCCAGGTGGGTCCAGTTGAGCGCGTCGGCGGTGCGCGCCAGGTAGGCCGCGGGCGAGATGTCGAGCATGGCGGCCGACACCACCATGCCGCCGAGCAGGCCCGCGAGGCAGGCGAACACGAACAGCAGCGGCATCATCGCAAGCAGCGCGGCCACGCGCGGCAGCACCAGGAAGTCCATGGCGGGCAGGCCCAGCACGGCGAGCGCGTCCACCTCCTCGTTGGTCTGCATGGTGGCGAGTTCGGCCGCGAAGGCCGCGCCGGTGCGGCCCGAGATGACCACCGCGGTGATGATGGCCGCCATCTCGCGCGCGAGCGCGATGCCCACGAGGTCGGCCACGAAGATGCCGGCGCCGAACTTGGCGAGCTGCACCGCGCCCACGAAGGCCAGGATCGCGCCCACGAGGAAGTTCACCACGCAGACGATGGGCACGGCGCGCGCGCTGGTGTCGGCCAGCACGCGCACCAGGTCTTGCGGGCGGTAGCGGCGCTGGCCACCCGCCGCGGCCGCGGCCGACAGCAGCACCTCGCCCAGAAAGGCCACGGGGCGCCGTGCGCGGGCCAGCGGCGTCTTCAAGCGCGACGCCCGCGAAGCCCCGAAGCCCCGGCAGGAATGGCAGTCATGGCCACATCTTAGGCAGGTCTGCGGCCGCTGCGCGCAAATGCGCGCCCCGCTTCACATTTCGTAGCGATATCCGATGCCGTAGACCGAGGCGATGCGCTCGGCGCCCGCGCCGGCCTGATCGAGCTTGCGGCGCAGGTTCTTGATGTGGCTGTCCACCGCGCGCTCGGTCACCTCGCGGCCGTCGCCGTGCAGCGTGTCGAGCAGCTGCATGCGGCTGTAGACCCGGCCCGGGTGGCTGGCCAGCGCGCGCAGCAGGCGGAACTCGATCGGCGTGAGGTCCATGGGATGGCCGCGCCAGCTCGCGCTCCAGGCCTCGGCGTCGATCTGCAGCGCGGCCGCGCCCGGGTCCTGCAGCGCCCCGTGCATGGCGCGGCTGCGGCGCAGCGCGGCCTTCACACGCGCCATCACCTCGCGCGGGCTGAAGGGGTTCTTGGTGATGTAGTCGTCGGCGCCGATCTCGAGCCCGAGCAGGCGGTCGGCTTCGTCGGCGCGCGCGGTGAGCATGAGGATGGGCACGCTGCCGAGCTTGCGCAGCTCGGTGCACAGCGTGAGCCCGTCCACGCCGGGCAGCATGAGGTCGAGCAGCACCAGGTCGTGGCGGCGCTCGGTCCAGGCCGCGAGCACCTGCCGGCCGTCGGCGATGCACTCGGGCTCGTGGCCCGCGGCGCGCAGGTAGTCGGCGAGCAGGGCCGACATCTTGGGCTCGTCCTCGACCACGAGCACGCGCGCCGGGCCCGGGTCCATGGGCAGCAGCACGCCGTTCATGGCAGGGGCAGCGCCACGCGCAGCCACAGCCCGCCCAGGGGCGAGGGCCGGGCCTCGATGGTTCCGTCGTGCGCCTGCACGATGCGCTGGCAGATCGACAGCCCCAGGCCCGCGCCGCCGCTGGCCCGGCTGCGCGAGGGCTCGGCGCGGAAGAAGCGCTCGAACAGCCGCGGCAGCTGCTCGGCGGGCACGCCGGGCGCGCTGTCCTGCACGTCCACCACCAGCTGCCGGCCTTCGGTGCGCGCGGCCAGCCGCACCGCGCCGCCTTCATCGGTGTAGCGGCAGCTGTTCTCCAGCAGGTTGGCGAACAGCTGCTGCAGCCGGCCGGCGTCGCCGAACAGCGGCAGCGGCGTGACCGGCAGCTCGAGCGCCAGCCGCAGCGAGCGGCCCTGCAGGCGCTCGCCGAAGGCCGCGGCCACGTCGGCGAGCAGCTCGCGCAGGTCGAGCTCGGCCTTGCGGTACGAGAGCGCGCCCACGTCGGCCAGCGAGAGGTCGTAGAGGTCGTCGACCAGCTTGTGCAGCGTGGCCACTTCGCCCTTGAGCGAGCGCAGCGCCTGCGCGTCGAGCGTGCGCACGCCGTCCTGCAGCGCCTCGAGCTCGCCGTTGAGCACGCCCAGCGGCGTGCGCAGCTCGTGCGACACGTCGGCCATGAACTCGCGCCGCGCGGCCTCGTTGCGCTGCAGGGTGAGCGCGAGGTGGTTGAAGTCGTGGCCCAGGCGCGAGACCTCGTCGGCCTCGCGGTCGGCGCGGTCGTCGACCGGCACGCGCGCCGCGTAGTCGCCGGCCGCGAGCCGGTGCGTGGCCTCGGCCACCTGCCGCACCGGCCGCAGCAGCCGGCGCGAGACCCAGAAGGCCACCGCCGCCGCGAGCAGCGTGGCCGCGCCGCCCACCAGCCAGGCCGAGCGGCGCTGCGCGTCGGCGAAGCGCTTCTCGGCGCCCGAGCTCACCGAGTCGATCGGCGTGAGCAGCATCCAGCCCACGGTGAGGCCGTCGACCTCGATCGGCCGCTCGATCGCGTCGGTCGACGGGTTGGGGTAGCCGAACACGCGCCGGCGCTGGGCGTCGAGCAGGGTCATGCGGCGCGTGGCGCCCATGAGCTCGGCCGGGCTGAGCTTGAGCGCCTCGGCCTGCTCGGTGGGCACGCCGCGGCGCAGCAGGTAGCCGCCCAGGTGCGTCTGCAGGCGCGTGAAGTCCCAGCTGTTGCCGTTCTCGCGGTAGGCCAGGGCCGCGCTCAGCGTGGCCTGGTCGAGGCGGTTGATCTCCTGCTCGTTCAGAAAGCCCAGGAAGTCGCGGTTGAGGTTGACGTGCGTGAACACGCCCATGGCAAAGGCCACGGCGATCGCGGTGCTCAGCACCGCGGTGAACAGCCGCGCGGTCAGGCTCAGTCTCATGGGGGGCTATGGTCGTCGCGCCCGTGTGTACCTGACAAGCCATACCCCCTGCTGGCCCGGGCGCTTCAATTTCTCTCCACATTCCTTGCGCACAGTCGCGCGCCATGCCGCGCACGCTCCCCTCCCTTTTCACGCTGGGCGCCCTGAGCGCCCTGATGTTCCTGGCCGCCTGCAGCAAGGGCGGCGACGCCCCGAAGCCCGCGGCCGCGCCGCCCGAGGTCGGCGTGGTCACGGTGTCCACGCAGGACGCGCCGCTCGAGCTCGAACTGCCGGGGCGCCTGGCGGCCAGCGAGGTGGCCGAGATCCGGCCGCAGGTGAGCGGCATCGTGCAGAAACGCCTGTTCGAAGAGGGCAGCACGGTGCGCGCGGGCCAGCCGCTCTACCAGCTCGACGCCGCCACGTTCGAGGCCGAGCGCGCGGGCGCGGCCGCCACGCTGCAGCGCGCCGAGGCCCAGCTGGCGGTGGCGCGCACCAAGGCCGCGCGCGACGCCGAACTGCTGCAGGCCGACGTGATCAGCCGCCAGGCCGCCGAAGACAGCGCGGCCGCGCTGCGCCAGGCCGAGGCCGAGGTGGCCGTGGCGCGCGCCGCGCTCAACGCCGCGCAGGTGCAGCTCGCGCGCACCCGCATCACCGCGCCGATCGCGGGCCGGGTCGAGATCTCGCAGGTCACGGCGGGCGCGCTCGTCACGGCCAGCCAGACCCAGCCGCTCACCACCGTGCAGCGGCTCGACCCCATGCAGGTCGACATCGTGCAGGGCAGCGCCGAGATGCTCGCGCTGCGCCGCCAGCTCGACGCGGGCAGCGGCAGCCGCGAGCTGCGCCTGGTGCTCGAAGACGGCAGCGAACACCCCGAGCCCGCGCGGCTGCAGGTGAGCGGCATGACGGTGGACCCGGGCACCGGCGCGGTCACGCTGCGCGCCAGCGTGCCCAACCCGCGCGCCAGCCTGCTGCCCGGCATGGTGGTCACCGCGCGGCTGCTCGCGGGCGTGAACCGCAGCGCCATCGTGGTGCCGCAGCAGGCCGTGAGCCGCACGCCCACGGGCGACGCCACGGCCTGGGTGGTGGGTGAGGGCAACAAGCTCGAACGCCGCCGCCTCGGGCTCGGGCGCAGCCTGGGCAACCAGTGGCTGGTCAACGAAGGCCTCAAGCCCGGCGAACGCCTGGTGGTCGAGGGCCTGCAGCGCGCGCGGCCCGATCTGGTGGTGACGCCGGTGCCCGCGAAGCTGGCGCAGGGGGGCTGAGCGCATGGCCGGCTTTTTCATCGACCGCCCCATCTTCGCCTGGGTGCTGGCCATCGTGGTCATGCTCGCGGGCACGGCCGCGGTGCTCACGCTGCCGCTCGAGCGCTACCCCGACATCGCGCCCACGCGCATCTCGGTCAACACCAGCTACCCGGGCGCCTCGGCCAAGGCCATCGAGGACTCGGTGACGCAGGTGATCGAGCAGAACCTCAAGGGCATCGACGGCCTGTTCTCCATCGAGTCGTCGAGCAACGCCTCGGGCACCGCGAGCACGCAGCTGAGCTTCGTCGCCGGCACCGACCCCGACCTCGCGCAGATGCAGGTGCAGAACAAGGTGGCGCAGTCCCTCTCGCGGCTGCCGCAGGCGGTGCAGGCCCAGGGCGTGCGCGTCACCAAGGCCGGCACCGATTTCCTCATGGTGGTCACGCTCACCAGCGACGACCCCGCCGTGAGCTCGGCGGACCTCGGCGACTACCTCTCGAGCACGCTGCAGGACATCGTGAGCCGCGTCGAGGGCGTGGGCGACGTGAGCATCTTCGGCTCGGGCTACGCCATGCGCATCTGGCTCGACCCGGCCCGGCTGCAGCGCTACGCGCTGGTGCCGGGTGACATCCGCAATGCGCTGCTGGCCCAGAACACCGAGGTCTCGGCGGGCCAGATCGGCGCGCCGCCCTCGCCCGAGGGCCAGCGGCTCACCGCCATCGTCACGGCGCGCGCCAAGCTGCAGACGGCCGAGCAGTTCCGCGACATCGTGCTGCGCGTGCTGCCCGACGGGTCGGTGCTGCGCCTGGGCGACGTGGCGCGCGTGGAGCTCGGCCGCGACAGCTACACCACCAACATCCGCAGCACCGGCCAGACCGCGGCCGGCATGGCCATCTACCCGGCCAGCGGCGCCAACGCGCTCACCACGGCCAACGCGGTCAAGGCCAAGCTCGCCGAGCTCGAGCCCTTCTTCCCGCCGGGCATGAAGACCACGGTGACCTACGACACCACGCCCTTCATCAGCGTGTCCATCGAAGGCGTGGTGAAGACGCTGATCGAGGCCATGGTGCTGGTGGTGGTCATCATGTACCTGTTCATGCAGAACCTGCGCGCCACGCTGATCCCCGCGATCGCGGTGCCGGTGGTGCTGCTGGGCACCTTCGGCGTGCTCGCGGTGGCGGGCTACTCCATCAACTCGCTCACCATGTTCGGCCTGGTGCTGGCCATCGGCCTGCTGGTGGACGACGCCATCGTGGTGGTGGAGAACGTGGAGCGGCTGATGCGCGAAGAGGGCCTGGACCCGCGCGAGGCCACGCGCCGCAGCATGAAGGAAATCAGCGGCGCGCTGGTGGGCATCGCGGTGGTGCTGTCGGCGGTGTTCATCCCCATGGCCTTCTTCGGCGGCTCCACCGGCGTGATCTACCGGCAGTTCTCGATCACGGTGGTGAGCGCCATGGTGCTGTCGGTGCTGGTGGCCATGAGCCTGTCGCCCGCCTTGTGCGCCACGCTGCTGAAGCCGGTGCACGCGGGCGAACACGCGGCCCCGGGCGGGCCCTTCGGCCGCACGCTGGGCCGCGCCTTCGGCGGCTTCAACCGCTGGTTCGATCGCATGACCGAACGCTACGTCGACCGCGTGCGCTGGCTCAGCGCGCGCGGCGTGCGCAGCTTCGTGGTGTACCTGCTGGTCATTGCGGGCATGGTGCTGCTGTACCGCGCGCTGCCCACCTCCTTCCTGCCCGACGAAGACCAGGGCAGCCTGCAGTTCCAGGTGCGCATGGCCCCGGGGGCCACGGCCGAACGGCTCGAGGCCATCGCCGAGGACATCGAGGACTACTTCGCGGCCCAGCCCGAGATCCGCTTCTACAACTTCGTGCGCGGCTCGGGCGGCGACCAGGGCTCGGGCCAGGGCTTCATCCGCCTGACCGACTGGGACCAGCGCCCCGAGGCGGCCCAGAGCGCGGGCGCGCTCGCCGAGCGCTTCAGCCGCGAACTGCAGCGCCGCGTGCGCGACGCCGACGTGTTCGTGGTGCAGCCGCCCACGGTGCGTGGCCTGGGCGGCAGCGCGGGCATCCAGCTCTTCCTGCAAGACCTGGGCGGTGTGGGCAGCGAGGCGCTCGCGAAGGCGCGCGACCAGCTGCTCGCCGCGGCCAACCAGCGGCCCGAGCTCAACCGCGCGCGCGTCAACAGCCTGGCCGAAACGCCGCAGCTGCAGATCCACATCGACGACCACAAGGCCGGCACGCTGGGCGTGAGCACCACCACCATCAACGACACGCTGTCGATCGCCTTCGGCGGCAGCTACGTCAACGACTTCCTCGACCGCGGCCGCGTCAAGCGCGTGCTGGTGCAGGGCGACGCGGCCTTCCGCGCCGCGCCCGACAGCCTGCGCCACTGGTACGTGCGCAACGCCGAGGGCGCCATGGTGCCCTTCAGCGCCTTCGCCACCAGCGACTGGGTCAACGGCCCGCGCCAGCTGGTGCGCTACAACGGCAGCGCGGCCTACGAGATCCAGGCCGACGTCGCGCCCGGCGTGAGCTCGGGCGCGGCCATGGCCGCGATGGAGCAGGTCCTGAGCCAGATGCCGCCCGGCGTGGGCTACGAGTGGTCGGGCCGCAGCTACCAGGAGCGGCTCTCGGGCAACCAGGCGCCCATGCTTTACGCCATCTCGGTGCTGTTCATCTTCCTGTGCCTGGCCGCGCTCTACGAGAGCTGGTCGGTGCCCTTCAGCGTGATGCTGGTGGTGCCGCTGGGCATCGTGGGCGCGCTGCTCGCGCACCACATCGGCGGCCAGAGCAACGACGTGTTCTTCCAGGTCGGCCTGCTCACCACCGTGGGGCTGGCGGCCAAGAACGCCATCCTCATCGTGGAGTTCGCGCAGTCGCTGGTGGACCAGGGCATGGGCCTGCTCGACGCCACGCTCAAGGCCAGCCGGCAGCGGCTGCGCCCCATCCTCATGACCTCGCTGGCTTTCATGATGGGCGTGCTGCCGCTGGCCCTGGCCACCGGCGCGGGCTCGGGCTCGCAGCGCGCCATCGGCGTCGGCGTGCTCGGCGGCATGGCCAGCGCCACGGCGCTGGGCATCTTCTTCGTGCCGCTGTTCTACCTGTGGGTGCGGCGGCGCTTCTCGGCGCGCCGCGCCGCCCCCGCCGCGGGGCAGGAGGTGGGCGCATGAGGTCGCTGAATATGCAGGCCCTGGCCGCGCCGCTGGCCGCGGCCGCGCTGCTCGCGGGCTGCGGCTCGCTGGTGCCGCGCACCGAGGCCCCCGTGCCGCCGCTGCGCAGCGATTTCCGCGCCGGCGCGCCGGCCCCCGCGGTCGACACCGCCGCGGCCGATGCCGCCGCGCGCGAGTGGGCCGGCTTCATCAACGACCCGCGCCTGCGCGAGGTGGTGGGCATCGCGCTCACGCAGAACCGCTCGCTGCGCGCCAGCGCCGCCGCGGTCGAGCGCGTGCAGGCGCAGTACCGCATCCAGCGCGCCGCGGGCGCGCCCCAGCTGGGCGTGTCGGCCGCCGCCACGCGCCAGCGCACGCTCGAGAACGGCGCGGCCACCAGCTACAGCCTGAGCCTGGGCCTCGCGGCCTGGGAGATCGACCTGTTCGACCGCCTCGGCAGCCTCGAAGGCGCAGCGCTCGCGCGCTACCTTGCGCAGACCGAAACGCAGCAAAGCGCGCGCCTGAGCCTGGTGGCCGAAACCCTGAACGCCTGGCTCAACCTGCAGGCGCTGCAGCAGCGCGCGGTGCTGGCGCAGCAACTCCTGCAAAGCCAGCAGCGCACGCTCGACCTCGCCGAGGCGCAGTACCAGCGCGGCGCGAGTTCGGGCCTGGACCGCGCCCGCGCGCGCACCGCCTTCGAGGCCGCGCGCGGCGAGGCGGCGCGCAGCGCGGTGGCGGTGCAGCAGGCGCGTGCGCAGCTCGAGCTGCTCGCCGGCCAGCCGCTGCCCGATGCGCTGCTGCCCGCCGCGCAGGAGACCCCCGGGCGCGGCGACGCCACCGCGCTGCCCGCCATTCCCGCGGGCCTGCCCGCCGAGGTGCTGCTGCAGCGGCCCGACGTGCGCGCGGCCGAACAGGCGCTGCAGGCCAGCGCCTTCGATGTGGGCGCCGCGCGCGCCGCGCTGTTCCCGCGCCTCACGCTCACCGCGAGCGCGGGCACGCGCAGCGCCGAGCTCGGCGGCCTGTTCGGCCGCGGCAGCGGCGTGTGGAGCGTGGTGCCGCAGCTCGATCTCGCGCTGTTCGACGCCGGCGCCCGCCGCGCCCAGGTGGACGCGAGCGAGGCCAGCCGGCGCGAGGCCCTGGCCCGCTACGAAGCCACGCTGCAGACCGCCTTCCGCGAGGTGGCCGACGCGCTCGCGGTGCGCGACGGCCTGGCCGAACGCCTGTCGGCCCAACAGGCCCAGGTCGATGCCGCGCAGCGCAGCCTGGGCCTGGTGGAACAGGGCTACCGCCTGGGCGCGAACAGCCAGCTCGATCTGCTCGACGCCCAGCGCCAGCTCGCCAGCGCGCAGCAAGGCCTGGTGGACCTGCGCCAGGCCGAACGCGCCAACCGCGTGGACCTGCTGCGCGCGCTGGGCGGGCGCTGGTGAAGCCCTCGTGAGGCGCGGCCTACATCCCGACACATCCCGCCAGGAACACCGCTTGCCCGGCGGGCTCCCATCCCCATGGCACGCGCGCGCTTCACCCCCCTCCTGGCCTGGGCCGGCGCCGCGCTGGTCCTGGGAGCGGTGGCGGCCGAGCTGAGCGGCTGGCGCTTTCTGCGCGCGCCGGTGGAGCGCGCGGCCACGCAGAGCGCGGGCGTGCCGGTGCAGATGCAGGGGCGCTTCCGGCTGCACCTGATCGGCCGGCCGCGGCTGGAGGTGGAGCACCTGCACATCGCGTCCGACCCGCGCTTCGGCGCGCCGCACCTGCTCGATGCGCGCGGCGCCGCCGTGGTCTGGCGCTGGGGCGACGTGTGGCGCTGGCGGCAGGGCGATCGCCTGCGCCTGCAGGCGCTGCGCGCCGATGCGCTCGACGCGCGCCTGGTGCGCACGCCCGACGGCCGCGCGAACTGGCAGATCGGCGCGCGCACGCCGCGCGCCGAAGCGGCCGAGGCCGAGCCGCTCGGCGGCCTGCCGCGTTTCGGCTCGCTCGTGATCGGCGAAGGCACGGTCGACTGGCAGGACCCGGTGGCCGACGTCGATCTGCAGATCGCGCTGCGCGCGCGCGAAGGTGAGGCCGAAGACGGCGCGGGCGCGGGCACCGAGGCGCGGCTGAACGGCCGCTACCGCGCCATGCCCCTGCGCCTGCAGGCGCGCGCCGGTGGCACGCTGCCGCTGCTGCACGACCCCGACACCGCGCGCGACGCGCCCTGGGTGCCGCTGCGCGTGGAGGGCACGGTGGGCCGCGCGCGGCTGCTGTACGACGGCCAGGCCGCGGCGCTGCTGGGCACGCCCCGGCTGCAGGGCGCGCTGGCCTTCAGCGGTCCCTCGCTGGCCGAGGTCGGCCGGCCGCTGGGCCTCACGCTGCCGCAGACCCCGCCCTTCGAACTGCGCGGCCGGCTCTCGCAAGACGCGGGCGTGTGGCGGCTGCAGGCCGAGCGCGCCCACATCGGCAGCAGCCGCCTCGCGGGCGATCTGCGCTTCTTCCAGCGCTCGCAGCCGCGCCGGCTCACGGGCGAGCTCACCGGCAGCCGGCTCGCGTTCGCCGACCTCGGCCCCGCCATCGGCGCGCCGGCCGCGGCGGCGCGGCCCCAGACCCCGCCGCCCGCGGGCCGCGTGCTGCCGCAGCGCCGCTTCGACCTGCCCTCGCTCAAGGCCATGGACGCCGACGTGCGCGTGGCCATCGACCGCGTGGACTTCGGCACCGACGCCATGGCCCCGCTGCGCGGCCTGCAGACCCAGGTGCGGCTGCAGGCCGGCGTGCTGCGGCTCGACGAACTGCGCGCCTCGGTCTCGGGCGGGCGCTTCCAGGGCATGACCCAGCTCGACAGCACCGCCGAGCCCGCGGCCTGGCGCGCCACGCTCGACGTGGCCGGCGTGAACCTGGCCGACTGGGTGAAGGGCCTGCGCCGCAACGGCCAGGGCCAGGGCCAAGGCAACGCCGACCCCTACCTCACGGGCGTGTTGCAGGCCCGGCTCGACCTGAGCGGGCGCGGCGCGTCCACCGCCGACATCCTGGGCTCGCTCGACGGCCCGATCGACCTGCGGCTGCGCGACGGCACGGTCTCGCACCTCGTCACCGAAGGCCTGGGCCTGGACCTCGCGCAGGCCCTGGGCGTGTTCGTGCGCGGCGACGACCCGCTGCCGCTGCGCTGCGCGCGCTTCGACCTGGTGGCGCGCGACGGCGTGGTGGAGCCGCGCCTGGCCGTGCTCGACAACCGCGACAGCACCGTGCGCCTGGGCGGCCGCGTGAACCTGCGCGACGAATCGCTGGCGCTGCGCGTGGTGACCCAGCCCAAGGACTGGACGCCGCTGTCGCTGCGCACGCCCGTGACCGTCACGGGCACGCTGGGCCGGCCGCAGGTGGGCATCGAAGGCCGCCGCCTCGCGGGCCGGCTGGCGGGCGCGATCGCGCTCGGCGCGGTCGCGGGGCCCGCGGCGGCGGTGATCCCGCTGGTGGACCTGGGCAAGCCGGGCGAGGGCGATCCGTGTGAGCCCTGAGCCCCGGCCGGCCGGCGCCGCGCGATGTGGGGGCGGCCCGCTGGGGTAATGGCGGGTCTTTATCATCGCCGCGGCCCCGCAAGCCCCTGTCCCCCGCCCGCTCGGGTTGCGCCACCGTGGCGTTTCCACCCTTGCCTGTCCGCCCCTTCCGCGCCAGCCTCCAACCCATGTCCGATCCCGACCGCTCCTCCGCGCCCGGCCCGCGCCGCCCCTGGCTGCGCGGCCTGTTCTGGCTGGTGCTGCTGGCGGCCGTGGGCTCGGCGGCGTGGTGGTTCCTGCTGCGCCCGCCGCCGCAGCCGCCGGCCACGCCCAGCGCCTGGCGCGGGCCCGTGGCCGTGCGCGTGGAGGCCGCGCGCACCGAAGACTTCACCGTGCAGGCGCGCGCCGTGGGCACGGTGGCGCCCTACAACACCGTGACCGTGCGCAGCCGCGTCGACGGCCAGCTCGCGCGCGTGCTGGTGCGCGAAGGCGAGCGCGTGCAGCGCGGCCAGCTGCTGGCCGAGATCGACCCCGAGCCGCTGCGCGTGGCGCTCTCGCAGGCCCAGGGCCAGCAGCAGCAGAACCTGGCCCAGCTGCGCAACGCCGAGAGCGAGCTCGCGCGCTACCAGGGCCTGTTCCAGCGCGACGCCATCGCGCGCCAGCAGCTCGACCGCCAGGCCGCGCTGGTGCAGCAGCTGCGCGGCACCCTGCAGGCCGACCAGGCGCAGGTGGACAACGCGAAGCTGCAGCTCTCGTACACGCGCATCACCGCGCCGATCGCGGGGCGTGTGGGCCTGCGCCGCGTGGACGCGGGCAACCTGATCTCGGCCAACGACGCCAACGGCCTGTTCACCATCACCCAGACCCAGCCCGTGGCGGTGCTGTTCAGCGTGCCCGAGCCCCAGGTGCCCGAGGTGCGCGCCGCGCACGCCGCCACCGGCCAGGCCGCGCCGCGCGTGGAGGCCTGGGACCGCGAGAACCGCAGCCGCCTGGCCACGGGCCGGCTCGACACGCTGGACAACCAGATCGACGCCGCCACCGCCACGCTGCGCCTGAAGGCGCGCTTCGAGAACGCCGACGACGCGCTGTTCCCCAACCAGTTCGTCAACGTGCGCCTGTCGCTGCGCCAGTTGCCCGGCGCGGTCACCGTGCCCACCGACGCGGTGCAGCACGGCTCGCGCGGCAGCTACGTGTACGTGATCGCCGAGGGCAAGGCGCGCGTGCGCGAGCTGCAGCTCGGCCCCGCCAGCGGCGGCCGCACCGTGGTGCTCAAGGGCCTGGCCGCGGGCGAGCCCGTGGTGCTCGAAGGCCTGGACCGGCTCGAAGACGGCCGCGCGGTGAACGTGGTGAAGGCCACCGAGCTGCCCGCGGGCTCGCCGCTCGCGCCCGACGCCGCAACGCCGCGCTGAGCGGGTGCTGCCCATGGCCGCCGCCGCCCCGATCTCGCTCTCGCGCCCCTTCATCCTGCGGCCGGTGGCGACCTCGCTGCTGATGCTCGCGGTGCTGATCGCGGGCCTGCTCGCCTGGCGCCAGCTGCCGGTGTCGGCGCTGCCGCAGGTGGACTACCCGGTGATCCAGGTGTTCACCTTCCAGCCCGGCGCCAGCCCCGACGTGACCGCGCGCACCGTCACCGCGCCGCTGGAGCGCCGGCTGGGCCAGATCCCCGGCCTGGCGCAGATGTCGTCCACCAGCTCGGGCGGGGCCTCGGTGATCACGCTGCGCTTCGCGCTCGAGGTCGACCTCGGCGTGGCCGAGCAGGACGTGCAGGCCGCGCTGCAAAGCGCCAACAGCCTGCTGCCCAACGACCTGCCCGCGCCGCCGATCTACCGCAAGGTCAACCCGGCCGACGTGCCCATCCTCACGCTGGCCATCAGCTCCGAAGGCCTGCCGCTGCCGCGCGTGGTCGACCTGGTGGACACGCGCATGGCGGGCCAGATCTCGCGCCTGCCCGGCGTGGGCCTGGTGAGCCTGGCCGGCGGCCAGCGCCCCGCCATCCGCGTGCAGGCCAACGGCCGCGCGCTCGCGGCCAACGGGCTCACGCTCGAAGAGCTGCGCACGGCCATCGCCGCGGCCAACAACAACCAGCCCAAGGGCAGCTTCGACGGCGAACTGCGCAGCACCCTGCTCGACGCCAACGACCAGCTGCGCACCGTGGGCGAGTACCGCCGCCTGATCGTGGCCTGGCGCGACGGCGCGCCGCTGCGCCTGGGCGACGTGGCGCGCGTGGAAGAGGGCGCCGAAGACCGCTTCCTCGCGGCCTGGGCCGGCATGGCCTGCGCCGAGGGCCAGACCGGCGGCTGCGGCCTCGCGCCCGCGGTGCTGCTCAACATCCAGCGCCAGCCCGGCGCCAACGTGATCGCGGTGGCCAACCAGGTGCGCGCGCTGCTGCCGCAGCTCACGGCCACGCTGCCGGCCAACGTGAAGGTGCAGGTGGTGTCCGACCGCACCGAGAGCATCCGCGCCTCGGTGCGCGACGTGCAGAAAGAGCTGCTGTTCGCCATCGCGCTGGTGGTGGCCGTGACCTTCGTCTTCCTGCGCACGTTGCCCGCCACCCTCATTCCCAGCGTGGCGGTGCCGCTGTCGCTGGTGGGGACCTTCGCGGCCATGCTGATGCTGGGCTACTCGCTCAACAACCTCTCGCTCATGGCGCTCACCATCGCCACCGGCTTCGTGGTCGACGACGCCATCGTGATGCTGGAGAACATCGCGCGCCACCGCGAAGAGGGCGCAGGCCCGCTCGAGGCCGCGCTCAAGGGCGCGAGCGAGATCGGCTTCACCCTGGTCTCGCTCACGGTCTCGCTGGTGGCGGTGCTGATCCCGCTGCTGTTCATGGCCGACGTGGTGGGCCGGCTGTTCCACGAGTTCGCGGTCACGCTCGCGGTGGCCATCGGCATCTCGCTGCTGGTCTCGCTCACGCTCACGCCCATGATGGCCGCGCGCATGCTCACCGCAGCGCCCGCGCACGCCGAGGGCCGGCGCGACTGGCTGAGCGGCGTGATCGACCGCTACGACCAGGCCCTGGGCTGGGTGCTGCAGCGCCAGCCGCTCGCGCTGCTCGCCATGGCGGCCACGCTGGTGCTCACGGCGCTGCTCTACCTGGTCGTGCCCAAGGGCTTCTTCCCGGTGCAGGACGCGGGCGCGATCCAGGTCGTCACCGAAGCGCCGCAGAGCGTGTCGTTTGCCGCCATGGCCGAGCGACAGCAGGCGCTCGCGCGCGCCCTGCTCGACGAAGCGCCGGTGCAGAGCGTGGCGTCCTACATCGGCGTGGACGGCAGCAACGCCACGCTCAACAGCGGCCGCATGCTGATCACGCTCGCGCCGCACGCGCAGCGCTCGGTCTCGGCGGGCGAACTCATCGAGCGGCTGCGCGAGCGCGCGCGCGGCGTGCAGGGCATCAGCGCCTGGTTCCAGCCGGTGCAGGAGCTGGGCCTGGAAGACCGCATCAGCCGCACCCAGTACCAGTTCACGCTCAGCTCGCCCGACCGCGCGCTGCTGGCCGAGTGGACCGGGCGCCTGCTGGCCGCGCTGGCCGAGCGCCCCGAGCTCGCCGACGTGGCGAGCAACCTGCAGCAGGAAGGCCTGCAGGCCTACCTCGAGATCGACCGCGACGCCGCCGCGCGCCTGGGCCTGCGCATGGGCGACATCGCCTCGGCGCTGCAGAGCGCCTTCGGCCAGCGCCAGGTGAGCACGCTGTTCACGCACGCCAGCCAGTACCGCGTGGTGCTCGAGAGCGACGACGCCGCGCGCGGCGGCCTGGCCGCGCTCGAAGGCGTGTACGTGCGGCCCGCCGCGGGCGGCGCCGACGCGCGGCCCGTGCCGCTGTCGGCCGTGGCGCGCGCGGTGGAAAAGCGCGCGCCGCTGGCCATCGACCACCAGGGCCAGTTCCCCGCGGTCACGCTGTCGTTCAACCTCGCGCCCGGCCATTCGCTGGGCGAGGCCGTGGCCGCGATCGAAACCGTGCAGCGGCAGATCGCGCTGCCGCTGGCGGTGGAGCTGCGCTTCCAGGGCGCGGCCGAGGGCTTTCGCAGCTCGCTGGCCAACACGCTGTGGCTGATCCTGGCCGCGGTGGTGGTGATGTACCTGGTGCTGGGCATGCTCTACGAAAGCGCCATCCACCCGCTCACCATCCTGTCCACGCTGCCCTCGGCCACGGTGGGCGCGCTGGCCGCGCTGCTGCTCGCGGGCCGCCCGCTCGACCTGATCGCGGTGATCGGCATCGTGCTGCTGATCGGCCTGGTGAAGAAGAACGGCATCATGATGGTCGACTTCGCGCTCGACGCGCAGCGCCGCCTGGGCCTGTCGCCGCGCGAGGCCATCCACCGCGCCGCGCTGCTGCGCTTTCGCCCCATCCTCATGACCACGCTGGCCGCGCTGTTCGGCGCGGTGCCGCTGATGCTGGCCAGCGGCTCGGGCGCCGAGCTGCGCCAGCCGCTGGGCATCGTGATGGTGGGCGGGCTGATCGTGAGCCAGGTGCTCACGCTGTTCACCACGCCGGTGGTGTACCTGGCGTTCGACCGCCTTGCGCGCCGCCGCGCGGCCGCCCCCGCCGCCTGAACCCCGCGCCGCCGCCATGCACGCCCTGGCCCGCTTCTTCATCCGCCGCCCCGTGGGCAGCGTCATGCTGGCCATCGCCATCGTGCTCGCGGGCCTGCTGGCGCTGCGGCTGCTGCCGGTGTCGCCGCTGCCGCGCGTGGACTTTCCCGTGATCCAGGTGCGCGCCAGCCTGCCCGGCGCCAGCCCCGAGAGCATGGCCGCCACCGTGGCCGCGCCGCTGGAGCGCGCGCTCGGCGCCATCGCGGGCGTCACCAGCATCCGCTCCAACAGCAACCAGGGCAGCACCAACATCACGCTGCAGTTCGACCTCGCGCGCGACATCGACGACGCCGCGCGCGAAGTGCAGGCCGCCATCAACGCCTCGCGCGGCCAGCTGCCCTCGGGCATGCCGGGCAACCCGACTTTCGTCAAGGTCAACCCCTCGCAGGCGCCCATCATGGCGCTCGCGCTCTCCTCGCCGCGGCTGCCCTCGTCGGCGCTGTACGACAACGCGTCCACCGTGCTGGCGCAGAAGATCGCGCAGATCGTGGGCGTGGGCGAGGTCACGGTGGACGGCTCCTCGCTGCCCGCGGTGCGCGTGCAGGTCAAGCCCGAGGCGCTCGCGCACCGCGGCATGGCGCTCGACGACGTGCGCCGCGCCATCGCCGACGCCAACGCCTGGCGGCCCTTCGGCCAGGTGGAGGCGAACGATCGGCGCTGGCAGATCGCGCTGCCCGCGCCGCTGCGCAGCGCGGCCGATTTTTCGCAGCTCGTGGTGCGCAACGAGGGCGGCGCGCTGGTGCGCCTGGCCGACGTGGCCGAGGTCAGCGACTCGGTGGAGAACCGCTACACCGCGGGCTACCACAACGACCGGCCCGCGGTGGTGCTGCTGGTGAGCCGGCGGCCCGGCGCCAACATCGTGCAGACCATCGACGCCATCCACGAGCAGCTGCCGCAGCTGCGCGCGCTGCTGCCGGCCGACACCGAGCTGCGCGTGGTGATGGACCGCTCGCCCGGCATCCGCGCCACGCTGCGCGAAGCGCGCTTCGCCCTCATGCTCTCGTGCGTGCTGGTGATGGCCGTGGTCTGGGCCTTCCTGGCCAACCTGCGCACCGCGCTGATCCCCGCGCTCGCGCTGCCGGTGTCGCTGGTGGGCGCGCTCGCGGTCATGTGGTGGCAGGGCTTCTCGCTCAACAACCTGTCGGTGATGGCGCTGATCGTGGCCGCGGGCCTGGTGGTGGACGACGCCATCGTGGTGCTCGAGAACATCCAGCGCCACCTCGAACGCGCGCGCGCCGCGCTGGCCGCCGCGGGCCGGCGCGAGATCGGCCGGCGCACGGTGTGGCGCGCCGCGCTCGCCGGCGCGGGCGAGGTCGGCTTCACGCTGCTGGCCATGAACCTCGCGCTGATCGTGGTGTTCATCTCCACGCTGTTCATGGGCGGCGTGGTCGAGCGCCTGTTCCGCGAGTTCGCCATCACGCTGGTGGCGGCCATGCTGATCTCGCTGGCGGTGTCGGTCACGCTCACGC
>VFQP010002687.1_pt1 | contig 19397 bp, 15 predicted proteins | sample 3512351 | NCBI WGS metagenome assembly VFQP01 (sample SAMN10412372, study PRJNA504923) | tailings metagenome | isolation source: Relicate 1 Philex TSF1 revegetated site | place: Philippines: Tuba, Benguet | collected 2017-08-29
GGCCCTCATTCTCCGGAATCTGATTCTCCTCCAGCATTTTCACGTAGCCGCAGCGATGCAAGAGCTCGGCCAGCAGGTCGTGCACGTTGTCCTTTTGCGCGCGCTCCCGCAGCTCTTCGACCATGCGCCGGAAGGCCAGAATTGCAGCCTCGGCACGCGCCCCCAACGTATGTGATTCCACGAGCTGTCCGGAAGCCTGCCACAGGCTCAAGCGATGCTCGTTGGCGTAGGCTTCCACCTGATCCAGCGTCGTCTTGCCGATGCCACGCGCCGGTGTATTGATCACGCGCGTGAAGCTGATCGAATCCTCGAGGTTCGAGATCAACTTCAAGTACGACAGCGCATCTTTAATTTCCGCCCGCTGATAAAAGCTCAATCCGCCAATCACGGTGTATTTGCGCCCATAGCGCCGCAGCGCCTCTTCAATCTGCCGAGACTGAAAATTCGTGCGATACAAAATCGCGATCTGCGCCTTGTAGTCGCGATCGATCACCTTGTCGATGCGGTCGGCGATCCAGAGTGCCTCGTTTTCGCCGTCCAGAGCCTCATAGAGCCCGATTTTGGGGCCCGCTGTCTGATCGGTCCAGAGATTCTTACCCTTGCGCTGCGTGTTGTTTGCAACCACGGCGCTGGCGGCCTCGATGATGTTCTTAGTCGAACGGTAATTCTGCTCCAGCCGGATGATCTTGGCGTTCTCGTAGTCCCGCTCGAAGTCGAGAATGTTGCGGATATCCGCGCCGCGCCAGGAGTAGATGGACTGGTCTTCGTCTCCCACCGCTACGACATTGCGATGCGTGTCGCTGAGCAGGCGCATGAGCTCATACTGGCTGCGGTTCGTGTCTTGGTACTCATCCACCATGACGAAGCCATAGCGGCGGTTGTAGGTCTCTCGCAAGCCCGAGTCGTGCTTAAGCAAGCGCACGGTTTCCAGGAGCAAATCGTCGAAGTCGACCGCTTTAGCCTGGAGCAGCTTGGCTTCGTACTGCTCATAAATGACGGCCATTTTCGAGGCTTTGGGATCGCGAGCGTTCTTGTAGAAATCTTCCGGCCGCTCGTGCTGGCTCTTGGCCGAAGAGATCCGCGAAAGGGCATTGCGATAAGGCATGAACTTGTCGTCAAGGCCAAGCGACTTGAAGATCTGCTTGATCAATGTCAACTGGTCGTCGTCGTCGTAGATATTGAACTGCTTATCGAAATTTGGCCGTAACGGCGCGAGCCGGTCCCCATCCCGGCGCAGCAGCCGCACGCAGAATGAGTGGAAAGTGGAAACGAAGGGCGCGTCGTAATTCTGCCCCGTGGAAGCCAGCAGGTGATTCACGCGTTCCTTCATCTCGCCGGCGGCCTTGTTCGTGAAGGTAACTGCGAGTACCGCATAGCCGGGGACCCCTTGCTCATGCACCAAATGGGCGATGCGATGGGTAATGACTCGCGTTTTGCCGGAACCAGCGCCGGCCAGAATCAAGAGCGGACCTTCGACGTGGGCGGCGGCTTCGCGTTGTTGAGGGTTGAGTCCGGCGAGGAAGTCCATGCAGATGAGAGATTTATCCCTATTTCTCAGTTTAACATGCCGATTCTTTATAGAGGGATAAGCCTGTAGTCATAGGACGAATACCCACAATAGGGGTAGAACCTACCCGCATAAGAGTTTGAGAATCATAAAACTAGGACTTGAGTACTACGTTCTGTACTAGTACAAAGGATATATGCAACGGATTGAAACCGGAGCTAATTTTTCTGCAAGGATGCAGGACGGAATAAAATGCAAGAAATAGAATTACAATTGAGACGCCTTTATCGCCAAAGGCAAGCCCTGACCAGCTTAATTCGCGCTGTCGAAGAGTATGCTCTGGTTGCGGGCACCGAAGGCCAGAGTGAGTCGGTCTTGGCGATGGTGCAGCCTCTGTTGGGTTCGGCCGGGAGGAAACCAAACGGAAGTGCTGGAGCGTTGGTGGAATTGGAAAGGATCTCGCGCGGCAACCGCGGCGTGGCTTGAATGGAACTTGCGGGAAACCGGGGTTGGGAGAATTCCGGGCTTTAGCGAACCACGCCAAGCTTTTCGATAGGCCAGTATACGAAAACGGCCTTGCCGTAGATAAGATTCGCGGGGACGGTACCCCAGGAGCGCGAATCGTTGGAGGCGCTGCGGTGATCGCCCATCACGTAGTACTGCCCTTTAGGCACGCGGATTAAAGGTGCGCTGATTCTGTCGCGAAATTCTCCGGGGACGTAGGGTTCGTCGAGGAGTTTTCCATTGCGGTAGACCTCCCCCTCTCGCACTTCCACTTCGTCGCCGGGCACGCCGATCACCCGCTTAATGTAGCTCTTGGTTTTGTCGCCTGGGTAAAGGAAGACGACGGTGTCTCCCGCGGCGATGTTCTCCAAACCGAGCCGGTAGGTGAACTTGTTGATGAATATCCGCTCTTGATCGCTTAAGGCGGGCATCATTGAGGTGCCTTCCACTTTTACGGGCTGGTAGAGAAACAAGATAATGCCCACCGCGATAAACACGCTTAATGCAAAATCCCGGAAGAGAAATCCAAGGGAGGAGTTTGCGGACACCGATGCCTTGGCGGAAGCCTCTTCCAGGCCTTCCGGGGTCGGATCGGGGAGCGGGTTCGGGGTTGGCGAAAATTCGCTGTACATTCCTTCGTTTAACCAATCAGACGTAGCGCGGTGGACTTCGTTGCGCGCCCTTCGGTATTTTCTCAGAGCTTCGCTCCGGTGGCAATGCCCGCCCAAACTCGGTGTGCTCTGTTGTGATACGATCCGACGCAAAAGGAAAAGATGTCCATGTTCCGACGCGACCTTTTGAAGCTTTCCTGCGCCGTACCTCTCGCCTCACCCTTGGCAAGTTACCAGCGCTTGGCTGCGCCTGACCTCGGAAAAGTGAAGATCACCGGGATCAAGATGAAACCCATCTCCGGCGTTGGTCACACCATGATCCGCATCGATACGGACGCAGGTATCTCCGGCATTGGAGAATCGGGCGTCACAGGCGCCATGATGAAGGCTTGGCTGGAACGCTATCAGCCCTTGCTCCTGGGCCAGGATCCGCTGGCTATCCAGTTCCACTTCTTCCGCATGTCGACTTTGATGCACACCTACATGGCCAGTTCGCCTGCGCTGAGTGGCATTGATATGGCGCTCTGGGACTTGGCCGGCCGTCTGCGCGGTGAGCCCGTTTACAAGCTGCTGGGTGGGCCCTTTCGCGAAAGCGTTCCCATCTTCATCAATTCCGAACCGCGCGAGATGCTCGACAAAGCCGCGGTGAAGGATTGGGCGGATGCCTTCAAGGCCCAGAGTCAAGGCTTCCGCGCCGTAAAGGTCAACACAACCGGTGCGCTGAAAATGCCGATGGGCCGCTACATTCCCACGCTATCCAACACGGACCTCAACAAAATCGCCACCGCCTTCCAAAACATCCGGGAGGCCTTGGGCACCGACTACGACATCATGGCGCACTGCCACAACGAGTTCGATCTACCCACCTCGAAAGGCATCGCCCGCGCGGTGGAAGCCATCCAACCGAAGTGGCTGGAAGACCCGCTGCCCCCGGCCTTCTCCGATAGTTGGATGGCCCTCAAGCGCGAATGCCGGGTCCCCCTCTTGACCGGCGAAAAGCTCGAGATGACTAGCGGCTTCTACCCGTTCCTCAAGGAGCAGGCCGTTGACTTCATTTATCCCGATATCGCCTTCTGTGGCGGCATCACTTCCATCATGAAGATCGCGAACCTCGCCGCCCTCTACCGCATACCCGTAGCCACGCACAACGTGGGTGGCGTTCTGCTCACCATGTCGTCGATTCACTTCGGTTTATCGATCCACGACTTCCTCACCAGCGAAGCGCGCATGGGCGCACGGCAAAATGTGCTGACGATGGCGAAGAATCCGCCCCGCATCGAGAAAGGCCTCGCGCCGAAACCGAGTGCCCCCGGATTAGGCGTCGACCTCGACGACGCCGGCGTAAAGCAGTTCCAAAGAGAAGGAGATCCCAGCGACTGGGTTTGATCATTCATGGCGAAAGAACTTTCTAGAAGACTCCTGCTGCAGCTGACCTCTGGCGCAGCGCTGGCGCAGGTGAAGTGGCCGCCCGCCGAAGGCAAGGATACTCCGAAGATCTGCCTCGGTTCCTTTGGAGGAAACCAGGATGCGCTCCGCAACTTGAAGCAGGTTGGGGTGGACTTTCTGCTCATGGGCGGGCCTCCCTCGCCCTGGACAGAGGAGAGTCTGAAGAAGGTAATGGATCAGTACAAGGCCGCTGGCCTGTCCGTCATCAACATGATGATCGGTGGCTTTAACGACGTAATCTGGGGCCGCCCCGGCGCTACGGCGCAAATCGAGAACGTGATCAAGTCGATTCGCGCGGCGGGCAAAGTGGGTTTGCCGGTGATCGAATACAACTTCTATGCCAACCGCCTCATCGAAGGCTATAAGGAAGAGATCGGACGCGGCGGCGCCGGCTACACCGCCTACGATTACGAGATCTCGAAGAATCTGCCGCCCAAGGACGGCGTAGGCACTCACACGAGAGCGGAGCAACTAAAGCGGGCGGAAGGCTTTCTAAAGGCGGTGATTCCCGAAGCGGAAAAAGCGAATGTGCGCTTGGCGCTCCATCCCAACGATCCGCCGGTGCCCCTCAGCCGTGGCTCGGAACAGATCATGGCGACCTTTGAGCACTGGAAGCAATATCTGAATCTCGTCAAGAGCCCTTACAATGGCATGACCTTCGATTGTGGCGTCAGCCGCGAGATGGGCGAAGACCCCGTGGCCGTTTGCCGCTATCTGGGAGAACGGGACTGTATCAACCACGTCCACTATCGCAACGTCGTGGTGCGGAAACCTTACGTGGATTACACAGAAGTATTCCCCGATAACGGCGTAGTGAACATGTATGCGGTCATGAAGGAACTCGTCCGGCAGAAGTACCCCAGAGGGCTTTATCCGGAGCATCCTCGCGCGCTCGATATCGACCGGCAGCGCGGCATCCAGAATCAGTATCCGGGCGGCGGGTCGTTGGTGGCCGAGATCTATAACGTCGCTTATACAAAGGCCATGCTGCAAGCCGCGCTGTCCACTTAGCAGTGCTAGGATCGCGATGCTGTATGCTTTGCGTCTGGCGGTCAAAGCCTCCTGCCAGCCCGTCTTCGGTTTTCAAGTAAGGAATCACTCGCTCGATCCCATGGATCTCACCTTGCACCTAATTGACGATGACGCCTTCATTGGCCGGGTTTTCTTAAGTGCCTTACCGATGCGATACCCAACTTTGCAGGTTACGCATTAGAGTAGAGTTCGATGTTTCACTTCGCTTTCTTCTTCCTGCTTGGCGCTCTAGCCGCTCCGGCGACGATCCTGTTCCGCGCCGATTTTGAGACTGGCGACCTTTCGCAATTCGCCAATACAGGTACGAAGGGTCAGAACGGAACCCCTCGCAATATCCAGGTTGTTTCGGACATCGTCAAGAAGGGCAAGCATGCGGTAAAGGTCACCATTCACCCGGACGACGTCTTCAACGAGCGGCAGTTGCGGGCGCAATTGGGCGGTCCCCGCGTGGAGGTTGGCGAAGGCAGCGACACCTTCATGTCTTTCTACTTGTACATGGCCGAAGCGCCGAAAGATCGTGACAACTTTTTCTACTGGGAAGGCAATCCTCCGCCGCGTTACAACAACGTGATGACCTGGTGGGTGGAACCCAAGGTGGGCGGTGGCACTTGGATCCGCTATGGCACAGGTAATCTCGGCCGCAACGGGACACTCTGGGAGGCCGTTTTCGAAACCGGCAAGTGGCACCATCTGACGATGCACATTCGCTGGTCTGAGGACGAGACCAAGGGCAACGTCAAGCTCTGGTTCGATGGCAAGCTGGTCCTCGATAAGCAGACCAAGACGAAGGGAGCGGAGGCGGTCTACTTCTGCCAACCCGGCATCCATCGGAGCCCGCACGCGCCTTCCGTGGATACGATCTACTTCGACGAATTCATACTGGCGGACCGCCTTGAAGACGTACTGCCGCGCTAGCTCATCAAGCCTGGATTTGCACTAGGCCGAGCTTCTCGCAATCTTCACAACGCGCGACAACCCGGCAATCCAAATCATGGCAGGCAATCTCCCCGAACTGCTCCAGCACAGCCCGTTCAATGTGATGCTTCATCCAGCAGTGGAGCAAAATCAAGTCACCGGGCTTTGAGTGCGTCCGCAACCAGGCGCTAATCTCCCACCAACTGTTGTAGGTCTGAATCGCTTCCGGCGCTAAGCCGTGTCGCGGCGCCTCACCGCGCGCCACTTTACCGAACTCCTTGCCGAGAAAGATTGCATAGTCCGCCGATTCCGCCACGCGCCGGGCGAGATGCCGCATCCGCGGCCGGTTGCTCATGCCAGAGTCGATTACGTCGCCAACGATGGCGATTCTACGTTCCGCCGTGGCGCCCGCCAGCGCATCCAAGGCCACTTCCAATGTCTGCAAGGAAGGATTGTGATCATCGCGCCAAACGGTGGCTCCATTGGGCAGCGTCATCGGCCGCAGACGGCCATTCACGGGCTCCACTTGCTCAATCGCTTTGGCGGCCTCGTGCAAAGGAATCCCGCAATGCACGGCGACAGCCAGCGCCCCGGCCACGGGAGTTGCCATATGTTCCCCCACGAGTTGAGTTTGAATCCGAACGGAATCCGCGCCACACCGCGCCTCCAGGCTCAGCCGTTCCGGCCAAACGGACTTGACGTTGCCGACTCGAAGAAAAGCAGCATTGTTTTGTCCAAAAGTCTTCACTTGAGCCCGGCAGCCACTTGCCATCCCAGACACCCGAATATCGTCGGCATTCAGAAAAACCATGCCGCCCCTACCCACGCGAGCCGGCAGCGATGCCTTCTCCTTCGCCACATCGTCAATGCTCTCAAAACAATTGGAATGCAAATGCAGCACGCAGGTCACCACAGCGATATCCGGGCACACCAGCCAAGCCAATCGCGGAAGAGTGCCCGGTTCCCGCGTGCCCACTTCGATAACGGTAAAGCGGTGCCGCCACCGCGTCCCCAACAAAGTCTCGACGAGATTCGTATGATTGTTCCGCGCGCCGGGAATCCAATTGGTCGAGTAATGCCGCGAAAGGATCTCGCCCAAGAGCGCCGTCGTCGTGCTTTTTCCCGCGCTGCCCGTAATCGCTATCACCGTCGTGCGAAACATCAGCCGGCGCCAGATCATGGCGCAAACACTCCAGAAAGTTTGACGAACCCGGCTCAGCTTCTCTCGCAAGTTCACTTCAGGGTATTTTGCCACGCCGTACTTTGCGATACGCTCTCCCTAGACCTCATGCGAATCTCCGTTCTCACTTCTTTCGTTCTGTCTTGCGCCGTCTTCACTGCTCAGGCGCAAACCCCAGCGCCCGCGCCGCCCCCGGCAGGCGCCAAGCCCATGCGCACGCCTCCACCCGCCAGAGACCCCAACACGCCTGGCTACGTGAAAGCCACGGAACTGCCTGACGGCCAAGTACCCTCGCCCAAACAAGACGGCAATTTCATTATCGGTCCCACGCACAACCCCGCTCCCGAGATGACCAAGAAAGACGGCGTGCCCGAAGGCCGAATCTACGAATTCACTATGGAGTCCAAGGACAGCAAGATCTACCCAGGCATCGCCCGCGAGCCAGGCACTTTTGGACGCCCCGATCCCAACGATCCCTCGAAGCTCCTAGTCAATAGCCACCCCGCGCCCTACACGCGCAAAGTAGCCGTCTACGTGCCGGCGCAATATGTTCCCGGAACGGAAGCGCCCCTGCTGGTCGGTGCTGACGGTCCGGACCGCATGCTCTTCGCGGCCCTGGATAACTTGATCGCCGAAAAGCGCGTCCCTGTCATGATCGCGGTATCCATCGGCAACGGCAGCGGTGACGCGCAAGGCAGCCAGCGCGGTTTGGAATACGACACCATGTCCGGCCTCTACGCGCAGTTTGTCGAAACCGAAGTCCTGCCCTTAGTCGAAAAGCAATACAACGTAAAGCTCACCAAGAACCCGGACGCCCGCGCCACGATGGGCTGTAGTTCCGGTGCTTCCGCCGCATTCTCGATGGCCTGGTATCGCAACGATCTATACCAACGCGTGCTGAGCTATTCCGGCACCTACGTGTACCAGCAATGGCCTTACAACGCCGAGACGCCGCACGGCGCTTGGGACTATCACGAGACGATTATTCCGAATAGCCCAAAGAAGAACATCCGCATCTGGATGCACATCAGCGACCGCGATAACCTCAACACGCGCGATGCCTATCATGACTGGGTTCTCGCCAACGAGCGCATGGCGCATGTCTTGGCCGCTAAGGGCTATCCCTACCAGTTCGTCTTCGCCAGGAACGCCTCGCACTGCGACCGCGCCGTCAAAGCGCAAACGCTTCCCCTGGCGCTCCAATACATCTGGCAGGGCTACAAGGCGAAATAGCGTCCGCGCTATTCCAGATCCAACACCACCACCGATTTCGCAGGCAAGGTCAACTTCAGCACGCCGCCGGAAATCTGGGCTCCATTGAAGGCCGCCGGTGTCAACGTGTTCGGCTGCTCGAAGGTGTTCCTCGCGTCCATCGCATTTGCGGTAATGATGCGTCCAGAGGCTCGCGTCGTATTCGCGCCCGGTATATTCATCGTGATCGTGATGGCGCGGTTGGGGTCGGAGTTCACCAGACCTGCGTGAATCTTTCCGGCGGCATCCTTCACCGCGGAAGCGCTAACGGCCGGCATGTTCCATGCGTCTTTTGCGTACCAGGGCGACTTGATCTCGATCGGCAAACGCGTCGAGTCCTGAAAGCTCTTATAGAGATCGAAGACATGGTAGGTCGGCGTCAGCACCATCTTCTCGTCTTTCGTGAAAATGATGGCCTGCAGGACGTTCACCATCTGCGCGATGTTCGCCATCTTGACGCGCTCGGCGTGCTTTACAAAGAGATGGATGTTAATGGCGGCGATAATGGCGTCGCGCAGCGTATTCTGCTGCTGCAGGAAACCGCGATTCGTGCCTGGCTCCGGGTCGTACCAAGTACCCCACTCGTCCACGCCCAGCCAGACGCGATTCATTGGATCGTACTTGTCCATTAGTGCGCGATGGCGCGTCAGAAAATCGTCGAGCCGCAGCGTCGCCGCAATTGTCTTCGCCCAAGCGGCTTCATCGAAACCATAGGCCGGGCCCTTGTTCGCCCAGTTGCCAGGCAGCGTGTAGTAGTGCAGGCCGATGCCGTCGAAGTGCCGGCCTGCGTCTCGCATCATTACTTCGGTCCAGTGGTAATCCGAATCGGTCGGGCCGCTCGCCATCTTCATGATCTTGACGCCAGCCGGGACCTTGATAAACGTCGAATAGCGGCGAGTAACGTCTGCCGCATACTCGGCCCGCATATTGCCGCCGCAACCCCACAACTCGTTGCCGAGCCCAAAATACGGTAGTTTCCAGGGCTCCTTACGCCCATTGGCGGCCCGTTCGTCGGCCAGCGAACCGGCGGGCGAAGTAATGTACTCCACCCACTCGGCCATCTCGCGCGGCGATCCGTTGCCCACGTTACCGCTCACATAAGCCTCCGCGCCGATCAGTTCGGCAAAGTCCATAAACTCATGCGTGCCGAACGTATTCGGTTCCGTCACTCCTCCCCAGTGGGTGTTGATCTTCACCGGCCGCTTGTTGCGAGGCCCGACGCCTTCCCGCCAGTTGTATTCATCGGCAAAACAACCGCCGGGCCAGCGAATCACCGGGACCTTCAAATTTCTTAGCGCACCGATTACGTCGTTGCGATAGCCCTTGGTGTTTGGAATCTTGGAGTTCTCTCCCACCCAGATGCCGCCATAGATGCCGTAGCCCAGGTGCTCGGCAAAATGGCCGAAGATTTGCTTCTGCACCTTGGGGCCATTCTCACTGGCGCGTACCGTGATCTCGGCGCTCGGCGGAGCTTGCGCCGATGCTAGTGCAGCAAGAAAGGAAACCTTGAACAGCATGGAAAGAGACTGCTTCGCAATGTTTGCGGTCATGACAGTGCTTGATGCTATCAACTTTGCTCCTCCTTTTGAGGAAGGCAATCGTCCGCTAAGAGTGATAAAGATGAAGGATTCAATATGTCAACCGAATCGAAGTGCCCCTTCCACGCCCCAACTCAGAGTGCCGGTGGAGGCACATCCAATCGCGATTGGTGGCCTAACCGTCTCCGTCTGGAAATCCTGCGCCAGCACTCGGAACTCTCAAACCCCATGGATCGCGGCTTTAACTATGCCGAGGAATTCAAGAGCCTGGACTACGATGCCCTGAAGAAAGACCTCGCGGCCATCATGACCAATTCGCAAGACTGGTGGCCCGCAGATTTCGGCCACTACGGCGGTCTCATGATTCGCATGGCCTGGCACAGCGCGGGAACTTATCGCATCGGCGATGGACGCGGCGGCGGTGGGCGCGGTAACCAGCGCTTCGCTCCCCTGAACAGTTGGCCCGACAATGTGAACCTCGACAAGGCGCGACGCCTGCTCTGGCCCATCAAGCAAAAGTATGGCCGCAAGATCTCGTGGGCCGACTTGATGATCCTGGCCGGCAACGTCGCCTTGGAGACGATGGGTTTCAAGACCTTCGGCTTCGGCGGTGGCCGCGAAGACATTTGGGAACCGGAGCAAGATGTCTATTGGGGCACCGAAAGTACCTGGCTCGGTGGCGACAAGCGTTACACCGGCGTGCGAGATTTGGAGAACCCGCTAGCCGCCGTGCAAATGGGTTTGATCTATGTGAACCCCGAAGGTCCGAACGGCAATCCGGATCCCGTGGCCGCCGCGAAAGACATCCGCGAAACCTTCGCCCGCATGGCGATGGACGATGAAGAAACCGTCGCCTTAATTGCGGGTGGTCACAGCTTCGGCAAGACCCATGGCGCCGGCGATGCCGGCTTGGTCGGTGCAGCCCCTGAAGCTGCGAGTCTTGAAGAGCAGGGCCTAGGTTGGAAGAGTAGCTTCGGCACTGGCAAGGCGGGCGATGCCATCACCAGCGGTCTCGAGGTTACCTGGACGCGAACGCCCGCCAAATGGAGCAACGACTTCTTCTGGCATCTTTTCGGCTACGAATGGGAGCTCGCCAAGAGTCCGGCTGGCGCCCACCAGTGGCAACCCAAGGATGGCGGGGGCGCCGGCACGATTCCCGATGCCCACGATCCCTCGAAGCGCCGTGTCCCCACTATGTTGACCACGGATCTCGCCCTTCGCTTCGACCCCGCCTATGAAAAGATCTCCCGGCGCTTCCTGGCGAATCCTGACCAGTTCGCCGACGCCTTCGCCCGCGCCTGGTTCAAACTTACCCATCGCGATATGGGCCCCCGCGCACGCTACCTCGGTCCCGAAGTACCTGCGGAAGAATTGATCTGGCAGGACCCCGTCCCCGCCGTCAATCATCCCTTGATTGAAGCTGAAGACGTCACCTCGTTAAAGGTCAAGCTGCTGGCTTCGGGTCTATCCATTTCCGACTTGGTCTTCACTGCCTGGGCTGCTGCCTCCACCTTCCGTGGCTCCGATAAACGCGGTGGCGCTAATGGCGCGCGCATCCGTCTCGCGCCTCAAAAGGATTGGGAAGTGAACGACCCCGCCCGCTTGGTCAAGGTTCTGCAGGCTCTTGAGCAGATCCAATCGGACTTTAACGCCTCCGCTGCCAACGGCAAGCGAGTCTCACTGGCCGACCTCATCGTCTTGGGCGGCAATGCCGCAGTCGAAAAGGCCGCCAGCAAAGCCGGGCACGCGATTGAACTCCCCTTTAGGCCGGGCCGCACGGACGCCTCTCAAGAACGAACCGACGTGGAATCTTTCGCCGTATTGGAACCCTATGCCGACGGCTTCCGCAATTATCTAAAGGCCCCATGCGCCGTCGCTGCCGAGCACATGCTCATCGATCGCGCTCAACTCCTCACGCTCACCGCACCGGAGCTCACCGTCCTGATCGGCGGTCTGCGCGCCCTCAATGCGAACCTAGGTGAGAACCAAGCGGGCGTCTTCACAGACCGAAAGGAAGCACTCACCAACGACTTCTTCCGCAACCTCCTCGACATGCGAACCGAGTGGAAGCCAACCTCCGAGAGCAAGGAGACCTTTGAAGGCCGGGACCGCACAACGGGAGAGCTGAAATGGAATGCCTCTCGCGTCGATCTTGTCTTCGGCTCCAACTCGGAACTCCGCGCCCTCGCCGAAGTCTACGCCTGCGATGATTCCCAAGTAACCTTCGTCAAGGACTTCGTCGCCGCCTGGACCAAGGTGATGAACCTCGACCGCTTCGATTAGCCGCCTCGGAAGAAGGCAACGCTTATGGCGCTAGCGATCCCAGATATGCCGCTAGCGCCAACATGTCGCTATTCGTCATGTACTTCACAACCTTCTCCATCTCCGAACTCTTGCCGCCTTTCCGGAACCCCGACTTCAAATCGTAAAGCTGACGGACGATGGAACTCGGCGCCCGCCCCGCAATGCTCGGCACCTCCTCCTTGCCCTTGTATCCCGGCCCATGGCAACTAGAGCATTCCAGCTCTTTCTTCTCTCCCCAAGTCTCGGCCAATCGTTTCCCCAACGCGATGCTTCCCGGCGGCACATAGGCAACATAAGTCGTATCCGGATCTCTCAATTCAAACTGATCGAAATCGTCCGGACCTTCCAAGATCCTCTCCCCCAGCGCTTCCTCCCCACTTGCACGATCGAACTTAAAGAGCCAACCCGCAATCTTCGACTTCGGAACCATCGAAGCCTCCACGACGCGCATAAAGTTCTTGGGCGGCAAAGCGGCAAAGTACTTCGCCGCCGCCTCGATCTCTTCATCGCTGATCTCCTTCGCCGTCTTGCTCATATTGATGGTCGGCGCTCTGCCGGCCACAAACGATTTGCGGCTGCCATCGCGAAACGCCTTCATCTGCTCCACGAAATAACCTACGGGCAACCCCGCCAACCGCGCATTCTCCGGCCGTCCGTTACCGGTCGGCAAGTGACAATATCCGCAAGCCCGCACTTCCGGTTGCCGACCGCGAGAAACAACCTCCGGCATCGGCGGATGGCTTTCAGGATGCCAATCCGGCGCGCTGAAAAGATTGCTCAATTGCGGCCGCGTAAAAGACAACTGGCTCGTTGCAATTTTGAACGGCCCCTGGGGAACGGCGGGTGCCTGTCCAGGCGCGGCTTGCGGATTGGTTGGATAAGCCCAAAGCGGCACGGGCTCCAGAACGCTCTGTTTGCCGCAAGAGCCAATAAAAATAACCGAAAGGAGCAAGGGAAAATAGGGACGAATCACGATCGAGCCCATGCTATCAAGCAAAACCATTTCCCAGCGGAAATGTTTTGTTGCGCCCGCAACTAATCCGCGCGCAGCGCCTCCATCACATCCACTCTGGCCGCGCGCAATGCGGGCCAAGCCGAAGCCGACACCGCTGCTGCGAACAACACCACCGCCGCCCCCAGAATCACCCCAAGCCCCGGCGTTTGTACCTGCTCAATGTAACTACTCGCTAAGCGCTGCAAGACCAACCCGCAACTCACTCCGGCCGTGATGCCCAATGCGGCGATAACGGCGCCCTCCCGAATTACCCTTCCCAACAAATCTCGCGGCTGCGAGCCGATCGCCATGCGAATGCCGAACTCACGCGTCCGCGTACTCACCGAAAACGCCAACACCCCCGCCACGCCCACCACTGCAATCGCCAGTGCCACCGCCGCGAAGACGCCAAACACCAAAGCATTCAAACGATCCGGCGTCAAAACTTCCGCCCGCACATCTTCGAGCGTCGCCGCGCGTTCCACCGGTTGCTCCGCCGACAAACCGCGTATCGTTCGCGATATCGGCGTGACCAGGTTGTAAGGATTCGAATGAACGTGCACGAAGAGCCGCCCACCAAACAGCGGTCCCTGCCCAAAGGGCGTATACACCGTTAGCGTCGGCCCTGGCACGAGGTGCTCATCGTCGATATCCTCGGCGATCCCCACTACACGCATCGGCGTTGGTTTCATGCCAATGAACTCGATCACCGGGTCGGTCCAATGCACATGCCGGTTCAACGCTTCCTGCGTGGGAAACATCCGCTGCGCCACACTCTTGCTGATGATCGCCACTGGCTCGCTATCCTTCCGGTCCAACTCGTTGAAGTCCCGCCCGGAAATCATCTTCACACCCAACGCTGCGAAGAATCCCGGCGACACAATTCGGAAATGCGCGCGCGGATCTTCTTCCGCCGTGCCTCGGGAGTAACCCTCGGCCGTAAACTGCAAGCCCGGTCCAAAAGAACCGCCCTCCCGCCAAGGAGTGAGTGTTCCTAGCGCCACGCCATCCACACCCGGCAACTCCCGCACCCGCCGCATCGCTTCCTTATAAAAACCAACCACCTCGGCGTCCGTGCGCCCATGCGAAATGATCGGCACATTGATCGCGAGCGTTCTCCGCGTATCGATGCCGGGGTCGATCGCCTGCATTGCCAGCAAGGTCTGCACCAACATCGCCGCCCCCGCCAACAAAACGAAGGATGCCGCAATCTGCGTCACGGCAAACACCCGCAGCCGGCTGGACGATCCGCTCGTCAGTCGCACACTTCCCGTCGCCAGGTTCATCCCATTCGGCCGGTCCCCCGACGGCAGCCGCGGCACAAATGCCAGCAACGCCGCTGCGGCCAGCGCCAGTCCCGCGCCTACCCACACCATGCTCATGTCAACCGTCAGATCGGCCGCCCGCGCGGAAAAGCGTGAAGCGTAGCGCGCCAGCACCGCCACCAGCGGCCCTGCGCTCAATACCCCCAGCGCCGCACCCGCCCCACAAAGCAACAAACTTTCCGCCAATAAGACACGTCGCAACGCACCATTGCTCGCCCCCAGCGCGGAACGCACCGTCAACTCGCCTTCCCGCCGAATTGTCCGCGCCAGAATCAAGTTGGCCACGTTGGAACAAGCGATCACAAACACCAAGCCGGAAGCCGCCAACAGGATCCACAGCACTGTGCTTGCCTGTGACGTAATCTCCTCACGTAACGGCCTCGCCTCGATCCGGAAGTCCGCATTCTTCGGATAAGCCTCCGGATGCTCCCGCATGATCGCCCCATGTGCGGTCTTCAACTCCGCACGTGCCTGCTCTAGCGTCGCCCCCGGCGCCAGTCGCCCAAAGATCTCGGTCATCCGGTGCACCCGCCCCGTCACCATCGTTGCCGACATATGGTGCGGGCTGGTCACAACATTTGCGATGATCTCCGTCTCTGACGGGTACGGCACACAAGGTTCCAACACCCCGATGATCGTTCCCGTCCGCGAACCGAAGGACCCAAGCCGCACCACCGTGCCCAGCACCGTTGGGTCGCTATTCAGCGCCTTGCTCCAAAACTGATGCGTCAGCACCACCACCCCGGAAGCGTTCGGTCCGTCGTCCCGCTTTTCAATGAGCCGCCCCAGCACCGGACGCAATCCCATGACGTTAAAGTAAGTGCCGCCCACCACCCCGGCCCGCACCTCTCGCGGTTCGCCCAATCCATGCAGCGTAAACCCCACGGTCGAAAAATCGCCAAACGCCTCAAACGACTTCACCCGCTGCTTCAGATCCTCAATCTCGGGAACGGAAAACACCGCGTTCTCCGTGCGAATCCCATTCGCGCTCTGCCGGATGTAAATCAGTTTGTCTTCATCCCGGTTCACCAACGGCCGCAACAAAACCCCGCGCACCAGCGTGAAAATGGCCGCGTTGGCGCCGATCCCCAACGCCAGCGTCAACACCACGGTAATCGTGAGCCCTTTCGCCCGCAACAAGGAGCGCAACGCGAACTTCAAATCGCCTGCAAAGCCGCTCAACGCCCCGCCAAGGCCTTTTTGTTCGCCATCATTCTCAGACATGATTCCAACTTTCCTCCAGCGAATGAACTACGCTTTCTCAATGGAATCGTTTCGCCGGGAGCGTTTTCGACAGCCTTCAAAAAAAATAACAAAAGGCCGAAGCCAAGCCCAGCCAGCCTACCGGATCATCTTGATCATGCTGGATTCAAAGCTCTGCCGCGGCACCGCGACCAACTTGCGCATCTCGGCGTTCTCATACTCCTTGCGTACGCTGTTCGGCTGCAGCTTCAGCAGCCGCTGCATCCCCGCTTCGCCCAATTCGTCCAACATCCCACGAATGGCCCGATAGTAGCCACGCTGTCCCGCCAATTTCCGCGATCCCACCACCAGCGCGCCCAACACGTCCGCCCGCGCCTGATCGTCCAGCGACGGATGCGTAGCCACCAAGCCACCCCATTCGTCTAAAAACGGACTTTGCGGCAGCAGCAAATCCTCGCTCTGCCGCAAGGCTTTAATCGAGCGCAAGGGATAATTCCGATGCCCCTCCGGCGCCATCGCCTTCTTGTAAATCTTCGCCGCGTCGGCAAAGATCCCACCGAAAGGCTTCGTATTCTCATGCGCCAGCCGCGCAAACTCTTTCCGCGGAGCCTCGTACTGCGGGGCGTTGGGCCAATACGAGAACCCTTGATCCACATCGCCCGCGTTATGCGTCAAGTAGGCCGACAGCCGCAGCACATCCAACTCCAAGCCCTTTGTTTCGCGAGCCGTCTGGAACTCAATCGCCTCGCGTCGCAGTTCCTCGCTGATTGCCGTCATCGCACGCTCCATCATTGCCGTGCTGTCTTGTTGAATAAAGACCTGCAACGCGCCTAGCAACACGCTCAACTGCTCGCCATTGTGGCCGCTCACCGGCCCCAATCCGGCGTGTTGCGTATAGCGCTTCGAGATGCCCTTCATCGGCCAGTGCATCGCGTTCAGTGCGAACTCAAACATACGCACCCTGCTCGCCGCGTCGCGATTATCTCGCCACAACAACCCGCGAATCTTCGAGTCCACATCCGTAGGAATGTAAGAGGCCACCGTCGCATGGTGCGCCGCGAGACAAAGCGCGAAATACTTCTCGATATAGAGCGTTAAATCATCCGGCCAAGCGGCCCCTTCGCGTACCTCGCGCAAGATGTAAAGAAACTCGCTTTCGGGCAGTCTCCCGCTAAACAGATACGGTGCCGTATTCTCCACCCACTCCAGCAGAGTGGCCGGCTGTATGTAGTTCAACATTCGTTATTGGTTGGAAGGCCAGACGGCGGGCCTCTTCTCTTGGAACGCCTTTACCCCTTCTTCAAAATCGGCGCTGGCGAATTGATCGGCCCGGACATGCAAGGCCCACGCGATCTGCTCTTCGAGCGTCTTGCCTGCCAGTGCCGAGACAAACCCCATACCGCGCGCAATCGTCTCCGAGGACGCATTCGCGAGAGTATTCGCGATCGCGTCCACGCGATCCTCAAGCTCCACCGGCGGCACCACTTCGCTAATCAATCCCCACGCCATCGCCTCAGGCGTATTGAAGATCTTGCTCGATAGCGAAAGTTCCAAAGTACGCCTCGCCCCAAATACGCGGTCAATGGCAGGATAAATTACAAAAGGCCACATTCCGACCCGAATCTCCGTCAATCCAAACTGTGCCCCATGCGCTGCAATGGCAATGTGAGAATTCGCGACAAGCCCCAGTCCGCCGCCCAAGGCGGGTCCGCCAATGGCCGCAATGATTGGCTTTCGCACACGCTGCCCCAGCGTAAAGAGCTTCCCATGGATCTCCGTCGCCCCCTTCGTGGCATCTTCCAAATCCATACCCGAACAAAAAACGGCGCCCTTGGCTTTCCAAACGATCGCGCCCACACTCGTGTCGCTACCTTCACACAGATCCACCAACCCCGCGCACATCTCGTGCGATAGCGCATTCCGTTTTTCGGGTCTATTCAGCGTGATTTCAAGGACGCGTCCGTACTGGGCGACTTCAAGAGAGGGAGTCGGCGATGGCTTGTTCATCCGGCGTTAATTCGATTTCTAAGCTTAGGATCGCACCCCCGAAGCTTTTACCTTGCGCATCGGACCGCAAGCTCACTGTCCCCCCACCATCCAAGGCCTCGGCACAAACAAAGTTCACAGCCACGATCTTCGGTAATTCATAACGAAGCACCCGGCCCTTCACCAATGCCTCGAAGTGCTTCGCCACACGCTCCACCGTCACTTCCCGCAACACAGCCCCATAGAGCCGCTCATCCAGAGCAATCACCCCGATATTCACCAGGTCTCCCTTATCCCCGCTGCGCGCGTGCGCAATTCGTTCCAACTTCACGAAAGCACCTCCACGCGCGGCGCCACAACTTCACGAGCCAACAGCGCCGGCCAATAAGCCACCACCTCGCTTGGCTTCGGCCTCCCATCTCCATAGCCAGTTGCCCCAGGCGGTCCATTCAACACCAAGGGGATCATTTCCCGCGTCCAGCGATCCACCACCCCACGCTCCTTCGCCCGCACCGCCATCCGCAGCATCGCGGTCTCTTCGCCAAATACCTCCGCCAGCGAACTCTCAAAGCGCAAACCCAGATCCGCGCAACGCTCATCCACAATCGCTGCCGCCCTGCGCGCCTTCTCCGCTCCGGCTGGCGCGGAATACACCAAAGTGCCGGAGGCCTTCCAGCCCCAGTGGTAGCTAATGCTGGCCTTCAACTTTTCCGGACGCTTAATCCCTCGCCCGCCGCTGACGTGTACCCGGTTCTCGCCATCCGCACGAAGCCGCACGCCCGTGAAGTCCGCCACCACGTCCGGTGTGTAGTATTGCGTGGGATCGCCAATCTCGTAAACCAATTGCTCCTTCACGCTAGCCGGCGATACGCGCCCCCCGGAACCCTCATGCTTCGTAATGACACACTCGCCACTCTGCTCGGCTTCGATGATCGGGTAACCGATATGCGCCAGGTCCGGTATCGTCCGCCAATCGGCCAGACAATTGCCCCCTGTGCACTGCGCTCCACATTCCACGATGTGCCCTGCCACCACGCCGGCGCCTAGAAGATCGAAATCCTCCGGCCGCCAACCAAAGCGATGAATCATCGGCGCCAGCGCCAGCGCCGCATCCGCGCAGCGCCCCGTCACTACAACGTCAGCCCCCAACGACAATGCCTCCACCAGAGGATATGCGCCAAGATAGACGTTTGCACTGCGCAGCACGGGCAGTACACGATGAATCGCCTCTCCTGTGTCGATGTTTGCAAAAGGCTCACCTGCCGCCACTAACTCAGCCATGCGGGCGAAAATGTCATCGCCCTCCACCACCGCCACGCGCAACCCAGGAGCCCGTTTCAAGATCTCCGCGGCACAAGCTCTTGGATTCACCCCGCCCGCATTCGCCAACACTGGAATGCCCTTGGCCTTGATCGTAGGCGCGATGCGTTCGATCAGGGCGGGGAAGTCGCGAGCATAGCCGAAAGCCGGATTCTCCTGCTTCTGCTTCTGCAAGATCGACATGGTCACTTCGGCCAGGTAGTCCAAAGCGAGATAATCCAGCGGACCATCCTCCACCAGCCGCACCGGCGCCTCCATCGAGTCGCCCCAAAATCCTTGCC
>VFQP010002688.1_pt1 | contig 19396 bp, 14 predicted proteins | sample 3512351 | NCBI WGS metagenome assembly VFQP01 (sample SAMN10412372, study PRJNA504923) | tailings metagenome | isolation source: Relicate 1 Philex TSF1 revegetated site | place: Philippines: Tuba, Benguet | collected 2017-08-29
GTCACTGGCAAGCTGGGATCAAGAAACGGGGGTTAAGCGAATGTCTCGTGGTTTTCTCGTGAAGAGCGTTATGGCGGCTGCGCTCGCCATGGTTGTTGCGGCCCCGGCCGTTCAGGCGGCTGATCTCGGTGGTCGTCCGTCGTACAAGGACGAGCCGGACTTCGGTGCGCCGCGCTACATGTGGACGGGCCTCTACGCCGGTCTTCAGGCGGGCTATTCCTGGGCCGATGCGTATCACTTCAATGGCGGTGGCGCATACGCCAATCCGCAGCCTGACGGCTTCATCGGTGGTGGCACGCTTGGCTACAACTTCCAGCGTGGCTCGATTGTCTGGGGTCTCGAGACCGACTTCTCGTTTGCCGACGTTTCGGGATCTGAAGGCACAAGATCCGCAAAACTGGATTGGCTTTGGACGCTGCGCGGACGCGTCGGTGTCGATATGAACGGTTGGATGCCCTATTTCACGGGTGGTCTCGCCGTGGCCGACGTCTCCGCGGCTGACGCCTTGGGATCCGGCAGCGAGACGGTCACCGGCTGGACCGTCGGCGGTGGTCTGGAAGTGAAGCTCGATCGGAACTGGAGCTTCAAGGGCGAGTATCTCTACGTCAACTTGGATGACGGGTTCCGCCTGAGCGGTCCTGGTGTAGCGAATGCCACGCTCGAGGACATGCACATCGTCCGCGGCGGCATCAACTACAAGTTCTGATAACGCGACCGGCGCCCACCGGTCAGATTTCAGCACAGCGCCCGCCGGATCATCCGGCGGGCGTTTTGTTTGCGGGCGCCAGTAAATTGAATGCTGATTACTTTGAGAAAGTTGTGTTGCTGTACGGGCGCGACCTTAGTGCCCGAGCGAGGGATCGTCGGTCCAGGCACTCGGCCGCCCGAGCATGTTTTCTTCACATCAGAGAATGCAGGCGAAGGTTTAGGGGGCATCCATGACATGGAAGTCGGTCTTGAAATTTGCTGCGCCGGTTTTGCTGGCCATTGCAGTCGCCATTCCAGCGGCACAGGCTGCAGACCTCGGCGGGCCTCCCTCGCTGAAGGATGCTCCAGACTACGGTCCGCCTCGGTATCTTTGGACGGGCCTGTATGTCGGCGGGCATGCGGGATACGCGTGGGGCACCTCGCGCCATACTGACTCGAGTGGTGACACGACTCGTGATTTTGACACCGATGGTTTTGTAGGCGGTGGCACGCTTGGCTACAATTTTCAATCCGGGCAAATCGTGTGGGGCATAGAAACGGACATCTCCTTCACTGACGTGTCCGGTGGCAGTTTCGTGAACTGTGGTGCTGGGTGCAGTTCCTCAATGGACTGGCTGTGGACCCTCCGGGGGCGCGTCGGCCTCGATATGAATGGCTGGATGCCATACATCACAGGCGGTCTCGCGGTGGCTGACGTCTCTGCGGTCACTCAATCCGTATCCATCGGAAGCGAAACGGCGACTGGCTGGACGGTGGGTGGTGGCTTGGAAGTCAAGCTTGATCGCAATTGGAGCGTCAAGGCCGAGTATCTGTTCGTCGATCTTGGCCATATGAAGGGGCCATTGGGCGGCGATACGATCCGCGCCGACTTCGACGAGCTCCACATCGTCCGCGGCGGCATCAACTACAAGTTCTGATAACGCGACCGGCGCCCAACGGCCAGAATTCAGCAAGACGCCCGCCGGATCATCCGGCGGGCGTTTTGTTTTGTCGGTCTCACGCCGAGAGGTGCTTCACCTTCGGCAGCACTTCCTTGGCGAGCAGTTCGAGCGAACGGCGCCAGACCTGCGGATCATCCGCGTAGTCGAAGCCGAACACGAGCAGGTGCCCAAAGCCGCCAACCTCATCGTGGATCTTGGCGATCTTCTCGGCGACCGTCGCGGGCGAGCCGATGATCCAGTTGTGCTTCGCGCAGTACTCGGGCGTGACGTCGCTGTCCGGCACGCTCTGGTCGTGTTTGAGGTAGGGAAGGAACTCGAAGTTCGCGAGGAGCTGGAGGAAGTACTCGCGCATCATGCGGCCCATGTGCAGGCCGACGGAGAGACGCTGGGCTTCGGCATCCGTCTCCGCGACGAACACCTCACGCACCATGCGCCATTCGCGGCGGTTCGGCTTTAGACCCGTCTTCGCGGCTCCTGCTTCGACGGATTCCCAATGGCTCGCGACGTAGGCCGGGTTGAGGTTGAGGCTCATGGGGATGTAGCCGCGCTCACCCGCGAGCTTCAGTGTGTCCGATCCCTTGGAGAGACCGGCGACGCCAATCGGCGGGAAGGGCTTCTGTAGCGGCTTGATGTGCGGCTTGAGGAACCCGTACATCTCCTCGGGGTTCTTCACCGTCCAGAACTTGCCGACGTACTCGAAGGGCTCATTCGTCGACCAGAGTTTTAGGATGATGTCGAGCGCCTCCCGCGTCATCTCGCGGTTGACGCCGGTGTTGCCGTCGACGTTGAACATGGCCCAGTCGCTCGGCAGCCCGGAGGCCGCAACACCGAAGTTGAGCCGCCCGCCGGAGATGTGGTCGAGCATGGCGACGCGGTTCGCGAGCTCGGCCGGGTGATGATAGGGGAGCAGGAAGCCGCCCGGCCCGAGGCGGATATTCTTCGTCTGCATGAGCGCCTGCGCGACCACGAGATCGGGCGAGGGATGCGGCTCCCAGGGGGCCGTGTGATGCTCGCCGATCCAGCATTCCTTGTAGCCGTACTCATCGAGCCAGCGGATGACCTGCAGCTCCCACTCGTGGCCGTCCTTGAGCGGCCTCTCGGGGGGATGCGACGGCATCGTGAAGTAGCCGAGTTCCATGGGTTCCTCCAATGCATCTGTTGGTTGCGCGATTGTACGAAGCAACCTGTTGGCTCGGCGGCGGCAGCTCGATCTGACATCCGCGCGGGCGGTGCCGACTTCCGGCACTGATCAGTCTGCATCAGATCTAGGCGGAATGACCATCACGCTTGCGCGACGCGCGATGCCGGGGCGGTATCGGGACTATGCACCGGGTGAGCGGCTGAGCGCGAATGCGTGTCGGACCGTGAAGCTCAGGCGTAGCAACGTACGGGCTCGCGGGGCTGTGCCGCGGTGCCTTTCGCCATCAGGAGGCCTGCGCCGACCATGCGGCTCGTGTGCTCGGCGGCCATGGCAAGCAGCGTCCTGGCTTCTGCCGAGGCTTCCGCGAGCGTGCAGGGGCGGCTCAGGATGCTGTGGTAGGCCGTGATGCCGTGGGCAAAATTCGCCTCGGCGTTCTCCCCAATGCGGCCCGCGACCACGATCACGGGAATGCCAAGCGCGGCGGCGCGCCGGCCGACCTCGGCAGGAACTTTGCCGTAAGGCGTCTGCCCATCGAGGCTCCCCTCGGCCGTCAACACGAGGTCGGCCTTGGGCAGCAGGCGATCGAAGGATGTGTAGCGCATGACGATGTCGTAGCGCGGATGAAGTTTGGCGCCGCATATGGCGGCCAAACCGGCGCCGATGCCGCCTGATGCACCTGCCCCCGCCAGGTTGGCAACATCGACGCCGGTCGCCTCTTGCAGGCGCTGGGCGTAGGTCGCGAGCGCCTGCTCGAGGCCCCCAATCTGATCTGGCCGCGCGCCCTTCTGCGGACCAAAGACCCTCGTCACGCCGCGCGGGCCGAGGAGGGCGTTGTGCGGGTTCACGGCGGCATCGATCTGCGTGCTGGCGAGGCGCCGGTCGAGGCCACTCAGGTCGAAGCGGGCAATTTGGGCTAGTCCTGCACCGCCGCGTGCGATGTCGCGACCTCGACAGTCGATCAGGCGCGCGCCGAGAGCCTGGGCCATGCCGGCGCCGCCGTCGTTCACGCCGCTATCGCCACAGCCGACAATGATCCGCTTCGCGCCGCGGTCAAGCGCAGCGCGGATGATCTGGCCGACGCCGAAGCTGGTGGTGCTGGCGGGATCGCGCTGCGCCTCAGGAACGAGAGCCAACCCGGCGGCAGACGCGATATCGATGACCGCCGTGCGCACCCGCGCCTGCCCTAGAAAGCCGACGTGTGCGTGAACGGGCGCGCCGGTCGGGCCGGTCACCTCGACAGTGTAGAGCGTGCCGCTCGTTGCTTGGACAAGAGCCTCGGTGAAGCCCTCGCCGCCATCGACAATCGGTGTCTTCAGGACGCGGGCTCCAGGCCACGCTCGGCGGACGCCGACGGCCATGGCTTCGGCTGCATCATGAGCGGAAAGGCATTCCTTCAGTCCGCTCGGGGCAATGAGAACAGTGAGGTCCATGATGCGTGGGCTCCCGTCTGGCGGTCTTGCCATGGAGGAACGCGCGCATCGTGAAGCTATTCCCGCGCACAGCGAAGAAGGCGCCCGCTCACCGCCAACCCTCAGCGATGAGGCGCTGCTCCTCCTCGGTGGGCAGAGCCTTCGTCGCGCCGAGGACACCGAGCAAACCTTCGAGCGCATCCTTTTCCTCGGCACCCGAAGGTACGAAGTCACTGCCGCCGGACGGTGGCGAAGCGGCTATCCGCGCCGTGCCTTCCACGATCCAGGTGCCGCGCGCGGGATCGCGGCAGGCGACGCCTGCAAGCTGCGCCTGCATGTTCCTGTCGAGCATTTCGACTTCGCGGCAGATGCGTGCCTTGCGGTCGCGGAAAGTGGCGACAACCATGAGATGTTCGGCGCCTTGCGCTTCCCGACCGCGGAGCGCGGCCGGAGCGCCACTCGCGCGCTTTTCGAGCAGCTCGGAGAGCTGCGTGGTTGGCGGCACTGGCCCGAGCGAGAACATCTGCGCAGGCGAGGCCGGCGGCATTGGTCGCAGGAGCAGCGCCGCAGTCAGGCCGACGACAAGGAGCACACTGGCGGCAAGAGGCAATGCGCTGCGCCAGTTCGAGGTCCGTGGTTTTCGAGCAGGCACGAACTCCGTCACGCTTGCCGTGTGCGTCTTGGAGCCGAGCACGGTGCGGACCAGGACATCCGGCACGGGCTCAGCCACGATATCTCTGAAGGCCGCGCGCGAGAGGTCGGCCGTCCGGCGGAAGTTCTCGACGAGGGCTCGCGCTTCGCTATCGCTTTCGAGCGCCGCAGCGACCTCAGCGGCTTCGGCCTGTGGCAAGGCGCCGTCGGCGTAGGCCATGAGCGTCTCGTCCGTGAACCGGCTCATCGCTGGGCTCCTTTCATGGATCCAGGCGCCGCGGTGGGCTGATCAAGCGCGAGCGCGAGCTTTCTTCGCGCCCGCGATAGCCGGCTCATGATGGTGCCGATGGGTACGCTCAGCACGTCCGCTGCGTCCTGGTAGGAGAGCCCCTCGATCGTGACCAGCGCCAGTACCTCGCGCTGTTCCTCGGGAAGCCGCGCAATTTCGGTGCGGACGATGGCGAGATCCGCGCGCGCGACCGTCTGCTCGTGGATACGCGCGTCACTCGGAAAGGTCTCCGCGAGCTCGGGCGTCAGGTCGGCGTGCTGGCGCCGCTGATGGCGCCGCATGTGGTCGATGAAAGTCGTCTTCACGATCTGGAACATCCAGCTGTCTAGGCGCGTCCCCGGCATGTACTGGTGCAGCCGACTGAGGGCCTTCTCACAGGCCGACTGCACGACATCGTCTGCGAGATCGCGCGAGCCGGCGAGCGTCACGGCAAAGCGCCTGAGACGCGGCAGCAGGGCCACGATCTGATGACGGACGTCGGTTTCGTTGGCGGTCATCCGGTCTCACGGTCGCTGCCTCTCGGGAATAGAACGCTGGCAGATGCGTTACATTCCCGACAGTATTCGATTTTTGTCGTGGGGGCAGGCGGCCCGCCGGCGGCGAAGGTTAATCTCTACCGCGAAGAAGGAGAAATCCGTGCGCGAACTCAACTGGCTCCAGGTGCTGCTCGTGGCGCTGATCCTCTCGCTCAGTGCGCCCATGCTCGCACCGGGACTGCTCATGGACGGGGTCGCCCACGCGGATGACGACGACGATGACGACGATGATGATGACGACGATGATGACGACGACGACGATGACGACCGCCCGCGGAGCCCGCGGTCACGCGCGGAGCTGGTGATCATTGGCCTCGATAGTGCGGGGCGGACGCGCCTTATCGCGCGCGGCTTCGGGGTCGCACGGGAAGCGCCATCTGGCCTCATGCAAGGCCAGGTCAGCCGTGTCGAAGGTCCGCCCGGCCTCTCCGCCGCCTCGGCGCTGCAACTCATGCGATCGCTCGCGCCCGGTGCCTTGGCAGCGCGTAATGATCTCTTTCGCCGCTACGCGCTGTCGCGGTATCGCCCGACAGGAGACTTGTGTCGGGAGCGCTGCGAGAGCTTCGAGATCACGGCTTGGCAGCCATCGCTGATGTCGTGCGCCATCGCGCCGCGTATCGGCGTCATCGACACGCGCATCGACACGAGCCATCCCAGTCTCTCCGGTGCGAAGCTCACGACGAGGACTGTCCGGCGCCAGGATCGGCGACCCTCGGATGCGGCACATGGGACGGGCGTCGTGAGCCTTCTCTTGGGTCAGCCGGGATCGGGTATCGTCGGCGTCGTGCCGCAGGCGCGCGTGCTTGCCGTAGACGCGTTCCATCGCGCCGGCGATGGCGATGCGGCCGACGTCTTCGACCTCGTGGCGGCGCTCGACTGGTTACTCGAGAATGGCGCCGGCGTGATCAATCTGAGTTTCAGCGGCCCGGCCAATCCTGTGATGGCTGAAGCCGTGGCGCGCGTGATTGCACGAGGCGTGAGCGTCGTCGCTGCTGCGGGGCGCCCGGATGGCGGCGCCACGGGCTATCCGGCGCGTTACGAGAACGTTCTCGCCGTGTCGGCCATCGATGTGCGCATGCGCCCCTCGCGCCTATCGAGCCGTGGCGCACACATTGCCTTCGCCGCACCGGGTGTCGGGCTTGTCGTGGCGGCGCCGCGCGGCAGTCACCGGCGCGTAGATGGTACGTCGTTCGCCGCGCCGTTTGTCACCGCGGCGCTCGCCATGAACCTTGGTGGAAAAGGAAACAGTGTCGAAGCTTCCGATCGGCTGCGTGCCCAGGCCAAGGATCTCGGTACACCGGGGCGCGATCCCATTTTTGGCTGGGGGCTCATCCAGTTTGACGCGCCAAAGGGGTGCTGACGCCTCCGTGAAAATGCGAAAGCCCCGTCACGCTGTGCGTGACAAATGCAAAAGCCCCGTCACGCTGTGCGTGAAACGGGGCCCTTCATCTCTTCCGATTCGTGCCCAGCCAAGCCGGGCTGATTTGCGAGGCAGTCCGCCTCGTTCGAAGATCCAGATTGTGAGTTTGATCGGTTTGGCTTGATCAACTTGCGCTACCAAACCGTGCCTTCACCCTTCGGCTCCGGCCTGAGTGTTTCTGCGGTGGCTCCATTCGACCTCCACGCGCTGTTGTCACTCGACAGTCAGCAATCTCAACGTCGCCGGGCGATGTCTGCCTGCAGGATCGACGCTTCCCGATCACGACCATCACTTTATGATTTTGGTGCGCGCGCGACGGGTGTCAAGGGGCTCGCTGTGCGATCGCGTTGTCATTCGCGGCGGTGCGGGACAGCACTTGCTTTCGCGGCGGGATTGCATCTTTCAGCGCAGAACTGTTTTGCCGCTATTCATGCACCGCCTGATATGATCTTCCAGTCGTCGCACAATTCTGGAACCGACGATCCGACTTGTGCGTTTGTTGGGGACCGGGGTGGAATCAAGGAGCAATCGATGAACTTCGCGATAAAGGCGTTCGCCGCAGCGGCTATGCTTGCATCGGCTTCAACACTTGCCGTGGCTGCGCCAGCCAATATGAGCCAGATACCTGGGGGTGTGCGCAGCGACATCATTCAGGTCCACGGTGATCATGCAGACTGCCGTCGGGACAGGCGCGGCTGGCATCGCCACAATCGCTGGGGTGAGCGCAGAGAATGCCGCCGCTGGGATGGCCGCGGGCGGCGTCCCGCCGCGTGCGTACAGGTTGGACCCATCTGGTACTGCGGCTAGTAGAGAGCGACGTCACTGAGGTTTCCGATCCCCGGTCTTCCAAGACCGGGGATTTTCATTTGGTGCCGCTTGCGTCTTTTCTCCGAAGCAATGCTTGTCAGCATATAGTGTCGGAGGGGCCATGAGATCTGATCGCGAAATAGGGGGCGAGCCCGGTAGCGCTCAGCCTGCAGCACCACCCAGACAGAAGCGGAAGCCGCCTCGGGGGAGCCCGACCAACGACTTGGTCTTCAGCGCGTATCGCGGCACCAACGACGAGGTATTGCCGCAGATCCTCAAGCTCTACGTCGCACCGGGCTCGACGATTGCCGATGTCTCGTATGGCAAGGGCGTGTTCTGGAAGGGCGTGGATCGCAGCGCGTACGATCTCAAAGCCACAGATCTGAAAGACGGCGTGGATGCCCGCAACCTGCCGTACAAGAAGGGCTCCTTGGACTGCGTGGTGTTCGATCCGCCCTACATGCACACGCCGGGCGGCACGGCGCACGTCAATCACCAGAACTACGAGGCGTACTACAGCAACAACAGAGCGCTATCGCGCTCGAAGTATCATGAGGCCGTGCTCGACCTCTATTTCGACGCCGCGAAGGAAGCACACCGTGTCCTCAAACAGGGTGGCATCTATATCGTCAAATGTCAGGACGAAGTCTGCGCCAACAGGCAGCGCCTCACGCATGTCGAGCTGATCAACTTCGTCGAGACGCTGGGTTTTGTGACGGAGGATCTCTTCGTCGTCGTCCGGCGCAATAATCCTGGCGTGAGCCGCGTCTTGAAGCAGGTGCACGCGCGGAAGAACCACTCATACTTCCTCGTGTTCTGGAAGGCCCGCGCGGCACAGCGTTGGAAGGGCGTCTGAGGTAGGGGGCCCGGAAGTCAACGTGATGACAGCCGCCGATGCGACGCTTCGGCTCGCCATCCCGGTGTTGATCTAGCGCGGTCGATCGAGGCAAGTAGCTTCCAACGGAAACCATCGACGAAGCGAGGCGCCAGCATGTTCGTGGACGAGCGGATTTACACCCTTCATGCCGGGCAGGTCCCCGTGTTCCTCAAGCTTTACGAAGAGGAAGGGATGGAATGCCAGGTGCGCATTCTCGGGAACATGGTGGGCTACTATTTCACCGATTTCGGACCGCTCAATCAGATCGTCCATATGTGGGGCTACGAGAGCCTCGACGACCGGTTCGAGCGGCGCAAGCGCCTGCTGGCCTCGCCCGAGTGGCAGTCCTACGCGAAAAAGATGCGCCCGCTCGTGGCAAACGTGGAGAACAAGCTCCTCGTGCCCGCGCCGTTCTTCAAGGTGCCGGGGAGCAAGGCCGACAAAGCTTAGAGGCCTAGCCGGGCCTGCAAGGCACTGATTCGGTGGAGATTTAAGGGCTGCCCGGAGATTTGGCTGGGGGACTAGGACTGTCAGCTCGGGTAAGTTAGGCCGTTGATGCCATTGAAGATATTGGGTTTAATGGCCTGATTGGGGGAGCATTTTGGGGGAGCAGCGAGGTCAGTAAAGCGACAGAATGGCGCATCTGGCCAGACCTGGACACTTAGATCCGTATGCACAAGGCGGCCCGCATAGTCAGCTCTGCAGATCTTTCAGGAACTCAGATTCCGGCCTGATCCCACTGACCATAAGGCGGTCGCGGGCCCGCGTGCACGCAACGTAGAAGAGCTGGCGCTCGGTTTCGACAACGTCGTCGAGTTCCAATTCGTCACCAGCAGCTTCGACGCGCTGGCGCAACGGCAACAGCATGTCATCGCACGCCATCACGGCGACGGCCTTGAATTCCAGCCCTTTGGCGAGGTGCATGATGCCGATACGGATCGAGCCCGCTGCAGGGCCTTTGAAGAGCGTAATCTCGGTTGACAATGCCCCGGCTGCGGCGATGGCGTCCCTCGCTCTCGACAGCTCTTCGCGGGTACGAACGAAGACACCGATCTCCTCCGGTGCGATGCCATCCGCCAGACACCGATAGACGAATGCGCCGACAGCCAGCACTTCAGCAGCTGTATCGTCGGCAACGGCTACATGAGGCACCGGCCCGTTGAAGATCGAAATGGTTCCCTTGCGCTGCTCCTCACGGCCGTCAACATCATGAACGGACGCCGCGAGCAGCCGGTCTGCTGCCTCACGAATCTGATGCGATGTGCGGTAGTTCACACGAAGCGTGGCCGATCTGCCCTGCACATTGACGCCGAGCGCCTTCCAAGAAAATGGTTGCTGGAAGATCCGTTGCCCAAGGTCTCCGGCGAAGAACAGTGCGTCAGGAGCAGCTGGAGCGATAGCAGCGAGAAACTTCAACTCGGGGACGCCCAAGTCCTGTGCCTCATCGACGAGGATGTGGCGGAAGGGCTTCTCCGCCTCTCCTTCATAGTGCTTTGCCACGGCTGTGAAGACACTCGCCTCGGTTTCGAGGCCACGCGACCTGATACCGTCGATAACACGTGCGAAGACCGGCCAAAGCACGTCGCGTTGTCGTTTGCCCATCCGGTTCTTGCGACCGAGACGCGGCACATCAGCGTACGCATCCAGCGACTTGAGTTGCCACGCATCGATGACGTGCGTCCATTCCGACATCAAGAAGCGCTCATTGAACTGCTGTGCAGCTGCGGCCTCGCGGGCCTTGCTCATCAGGCTGCGCAGCAAGTCATCCGGGACAATATTGGGTGTGCGGGCGAACGCCAGTTGGTACAACTCACGAGCTATGCCAAAGAACGGAGCGACCGAAATACGCGGCGCGACGCTGCTGGCTTCGCCTGCGAGGATCATCACTTTTCGCGCCAGGGCCGCCGAAAGCGGGTCTGAGAACGTCGTCAGGAGAATGCGCGCACGTTCGTCCGTGTTTGCCAATCGCACAGCGCGATGCACCGCGACGACCGTCTTCCCCGTACCGGCCGATCCAGCCACACGCGCGGGGCCCGAATAGGTCTTCTCGGCGATTTCGCGTTGTGACGGATGGAGGAAGACCGTCCACTTCTCCCATGGCAAGTCGAGTGCACGCTCCAGCTCTTCGACATTCTCGATGATGCGGAAGCGACGCTGCGCATCGGGGTGCGCGAAGGGATCGGAGACAGGGATCGGCTCAGGCTGCTTGAGGATGCCTGTGATCGCATATTCGAGGAGGGCTTCGGCCGCTTCTCCTGGCAGGTGCTGAGACACGTCGAGGTAGTGATCCTCCGTCGCTCCCAGAATATCGTCCAGCCAGTCCTGTGGGACACCTATGCCCAAGAGGTCGTCTCGCGACAGAGATGCAAATGGCAGCGGCCCTGTTGCGGGTTTGGGATCGACAGCAATTGTTCCGATCCCATCGATGGAAGGAAAGCCGATCTGTCTGGGCGTTGCGGGAGAGATCTCCTCCACGCGCTCGCGGACTTCGACGATCTGTACGGCACCGGTCTTCGGATGCGCCTCGATGCGCCGCCGCTCCGCCCACTTGTAGGCATCGTCGTGGTGGTCGACATAAGCGAGAAGCACGCTCGCCGAAGTTCGATGGACAATGATGCGAATGTCGCGATTGACTCGCGCGGACCAGAAGTTCGGATCTTTCGAGGCGTCGATGCGATGAAGCTGCAGGCCTTGACCAGTGATGTTGGTCTGCAGGTCGAAGACGGAGGTCTTGACGGCCTTCTGCTCGTCCCGCGTCAGACGAGCCAACGCTGCTGTGAATGTCTCAGCGATCCGGAAATCCATCATGGCACCAATCGTCAAATATCAGATGCGAAATACCTTCATCACCTCGTCCCCGAAGTGGTTGATGACCTTTACCGCGATCTTGCCGGAGGACGGCCGCACAAAGGGACGCGAAGTGTCGCGATAGAGCGTCTCCCAGGCGTCTTTGTCGATCTCGGCTTTCAGTGCAGCTTTCAGGGATTTGTACGGGTCGTTGGCGCCGAGAAAATAGGCGTGTCGAACGAAAAAGCTTTCCTCGTTGTAGTCCGTGTCGATGAACCAAGCTGCTATGCTCTTGGTGTCTCCGGAGCGGATGTCGCCGCTGTTGGGGTCGAACACATCGATGCCGTTGATCTTGACCACGAGACAGTCGCCATCCTGTTCCAGAATGTCGATGTCCGGCTCGCCGAACACGACGAACAGATTTCCCTTGCCGGTGTTCTTGAGTTCCTCGGCCATCAGGAGGTCGGGGCTCATCTTGGCCTTCAGGATTGGCAGAGGGCCGAGCTTGGATAGCTCGGAGGCGTGTGCATCGAAGGAGAAGGCGCAGGCGATCAGTACGTCGAAGCGATCCCGCTGCGCTTCATTGGCTGCCGCGAGCAGGTCTGCCTTGGAGAGTGAGCCGTATTCTGGGCCGATGAGGATGCCCGCGCGGCGCTGCTGGCTGCGTTCGAGGTAGATCGCCTCCGCGCCGATGTATTCGCCTCGCTTGGTCGCGCGGCCGACCACGCTGTCGAACGTGATCTTGTTCTTCTTCTCCATATGCTGGACGCCAGTGGTCTGCAGGTGCTCGATGACCATGGCCGTGAAGTCGGCTGCGGGAGTCGCGAGGCGCGTGCGACGACGCCTGCCGGCCATTGCCTTCAGCTCGTCGGCCATCTCATCGTTGCCGGAGGGAACAATGCGGTGTGGCGACAGGCTCTCCACAGTGAATGGGCCTGCGACGCGAACCTTGCTCGTGTCTATGTAAGGCCGATCGTAGAGGTATTCGACGTCGGCGGCCTTGGCGATCGAGGTATCAATTTCCTTCTGGCGGGCATTGCGCGCTTCCCACCATGCGGCGTGCGCCTTCTTGACGGATTCCGACCATGCGCCTTCAGCCTCGCGAGGTATCTGCCATTCCTCCCATGTCTGTTTCAGCGTGCTGTTGAGTTCAGCGCGGAGAGACTCCAGAGCATGCTGCCATTTCTCCCAGATGACATCGATCTCGACGTTGTTGGCAATGGACTTCAGCGTTATGTGTGGCGCGCGTTCGTAGATGAAACCGTGTCGGATGTCGCCGGTGGTCGGCGCATCTGGCTGGATCGCACCGGTGATCTTCTGTTCCTGCTCGCGACCTTCCTTGCTGTCGGCCAGATAGTAGAACGGATAGCGCGCACTCATCAGTCGTGTGCGAGCCAGAGCGAGGGCGACACGCGAGGTGTCGATGGTGATCCACCGGCGGCCCCATTGCTCGGCTACGGTTGCTGTTGTGCCCGAGCCGCATGTGGGATCTAGAACAAGATCGCCAGGATCGGTCGTCATCAAAACGCAGCGCTGAATTGCCGTGGTGGATGTCTGAACCACGTAGATTTTTGGGTCAGAGCGGCTCTGTATGCCGCCAATGTTGGACCATAGGTTGGTCAACGGGGTGACGGGGTAGTCGTTGAGGAAGCGAACATATCGAAGCGTCTGCCCCATGCGCTCAATACGATCTGACTTCAGAAGGCGTGGCATAGAAGCCTGCTCGGTTTTCCAGTAACCCGCTGGATAGAAGATGTCTCCCTCGAATTGCACTTCGTATCTGGTGCCGGGGCTTTGACTCGTTAGATCGCTTGAAGTCATTAGCCTATTGTCGCCTCGAGCCGCTCTCTTGGCCGATATCGCGTAGCGCGTTCCACCCTCTTCGCCCTCGATCTTTTCTTTGAAGACCGGTCGAAACTTCACCGACGATCGCGATCTGGAGAACCAAATTAGGTAGTCAACAATGCCTGCTAGATCGTTCGACGATTGGCCTGTCGTCTTCGCGAAAACGATCTCGGAGACGAAATTCTCAGGCCCGAAGACCTCGTCCAATAATGCACGCACGCGATGCACATTCTCATCGCCGATCTGGACGAAGATGCTCCCGCTGTCAGTGAGCAAGTCGCGCGCTACTGTCAGTCGATCGCGCAAATAGGTGAGGTAAGAGTGGATGCCATCGACCCATGTGTCGCGGAATGCCTTCACCTGCTCCGGCTCGCGTGAGATGTCAGTTTGCTTGCCGTCTTTCACATCGCGGCTCTGCGTCGACACCTGCCAGTTCGAGTTGAACTTGATGCCGTACGGCGGATCGAAATAGATGCACTGCACTTGTCCGCGCAGGCCTTCGCGCTCAGCGAGGCTGGCCATTACCTGCAAGCCATCCCCAAGGATCATCCGATTCGACCAGTGCTGACTGTGCTGGTAGAACTCTGTGCGCGCCTCGGGATCATTGAGCCCGTTGAAGTCTGCGAAGAGATCGCCGAACAAACTGGGCTCGTCGGTCTTTGCCTCCACCGCACCCTTCGTCTGGCGCACGAGATCGTCGATGATGACCTTCGGGTGGATCTTCTCCTGGATGTAGAGCGGCGGGACGTTGACCACGAGGTCGGACCAGTCCTGTTCATCCTTCCCGCGCCAGACGAGTTGCGCGTCGCCGATCTCGATCTGACCATCCCTCTGCAGATTGTCCATCATGTCGGGCGTCAGCTTGATCCGCATGCCCTTCCAGATCAGCTGCGGGTCCTTGTCGCCATCGCGCGCACGCGTCTCACCCTGGGCAAGTGGTCGTGCGCGTCCGTATGTGACTGGCCCGCGCGGGTCCATGGCCTCCTGGGTTTCGGCGGCGTCCTGGTATTCCGCCGTTGGGATGTTGCGCCGGGTCGCTGTCGCTGCATGGCTGATCACGGCGACCTTCTTCGGCTTGGCCGATTTGCCGGACTTCTTGACGGCGCTCGCCTTGCTTGCGGCAGCTTTGCTCTTCGTTGATTTCTTGGCCATCAGCTCATGCTCTCTTCCGCAGCCGTGTTGTCGCTGACTGCCTTCTCGACGAGATCGGCGAACTCGCGTTCGATCTCATAGGGATTTGTGAACTCGGCAAACGCCCAACGTCCGAATGTGCTGAGATTGTTGACGCCAGGAACCCATTGCGTGTGCATCGTCTCTGCCTTGAGCTGCGCGTCCAAGCCACGGTAGCCTTTCGTCTCAACGACAAGATTGAGTGGATCATCTCTCCCGCCCCCGTCGTCGACCTGCACGATGAAGTCCGGCAGGTATTTCTTCTGCACCGAGCCGTCGCGATAGGGGACTTCGAACTGAAGACCCTGGTTCTTCACGTACGACAGGACTCTCGGATGTGCTTCGACGACACGCGCAAGCTCCGCCTCCCATTCGCTGTCGCAGACGACTAGATTGACGTGGCATCGGTCGGCTCCGGTCGTCCACAACGAGGTCTTCGAGGTGTTGAAGGCGACGTGCGCGGTACTGCCGTTGGGATTGTACGGATCGATGATGGCGATTACGCCCTTGTCCTTGCCGGCAGCATGCTGGCAGGCGGCATAGATCAACTCTGCGGCTATGTCCGCGATCTCCCGGTAAGTCACCATCGCCTGTCGCGTTTTCCCCTGGCAGACCAAGTAGCCTTCGTCGAGCCAACGGCGAACGATGGGTTGCACCTTGTAGACGAGATGGACGGGGAAATCCTCGTTGGTCTGGCGGAAGCGGGTCACCAGCAGATGCTTGGTGAGATGGTATGAGATTGTGCTGGGCCGCATGTCCAGCAGATGATCCGGCCCAATCTCAACGCCCTTGCCCACGATCCCCTCCAGCAATGTACGGCAGGGACCGACAAGCTCTGGAGTGAGGTGAAGAGTCGAGTCCTTCGTGAACTCCGCGCGGATCTCATCATCGGCGAGATCCTTTCGATAGCCTGTCACGCGAGGGAAGGAGATCGTCTGTTGCTCACGGCCCTTGACTGCATGGACGCGGGTCACGGGCTTCGGAGCCTTGGGCGGTGCAATGACCGCCTCAGCCGTGAAGTCGAAGGGTATCCCGAGGATGTCAGCGTATTCGACGTCAAAGAAGCCATCGCTGTTCAGGTCGTAGCTCTGCCGACGCAGCGCGCGACCGACCACCTGCTCGCACAGCAACTGAGTGCCGAATGCCCGAACACCAAGAATGTGGGTGACGGTATTGGTGTCCCAACCTTCGGTCAGCATCGACACCGATACGACACACCGAATCTGCTCGCCGAGCCGCCCCTTTTTGCCGACCGTGTTCATGACCTCGCGGAGAAGGTCCTGCTCCTTGAGATTGTCGACCTCCTTTGGAGATGCGCCGCGGACAAGCATCTCCTGCTTGAACTGCTCAATCTCTAGTACCGCATAGCGCCGGAACTCGGGGTCAAGCGCCTCGCCGGATTCCAGCTGCTCGCTGTCGATCAAGAGTGTGAACGGCCGAGGTAACCGATTGCCGTGCTCATCATAGTTGCGGAATAGTTCCAGGTGGCCGCGATGCACATTGTACCGCTCGCCGTCCTCATTCGTTCGATCCCAACCCGAGGCCCATTCGCAAATGAGTTTGGAGATCGCGGTGTTCTGGCACACGACAATGAAGACCGGCGGCACCCCGATCTGCTCGCGCTTCCAAAGCTCGAACGTCTTCGCGTAGTGATCGTATAGAGAATGCAGTGCAGTCAGCAACTTCGACGGCAGCTTTTCCGGATCGAGATCACCCGCTTTGCCGGCGCCCTTCTTCGGAAGCTCCTTCCCAATGTGGGTCCAGAGATCCCGGAAGATCGGCATCTCCCCGGAAGGAATGAGCGCATTGTCTGCAACAGGTACGCGCGGCAGCTTCACGATTCCGCACTCGATGGCGTCCATGAGTGAGAAATCACTCACGACCCAAGGGAAGAGCGTTCCTTCGGCGTAGCCTGAGCCGCTCAAGAAGAACGGCGTGGCTGAGAGGTCATAAACAGCACGGACTCCGGCCTTGCGCTTCAGTGCTTCGATGCCGTTGATCCAGAGGCGAGCCGCTTTGTTGTTGTCGTCGGCTGCCTTCTTGTCATCGCCCTTGAGGATGGCTTCCTCGTCGCGTTCAGGCTTCTCGCGATAGCAGTGGTGCGCTTCATCGTTGATGACGACAATCTTGCTGTCGAGACGGAGCAACTCGCCGCAGACGCGCTGAAGCATTTCACCTTCGGATTCGAGGGTTTTGATTGGCTCCTCGCGCCAACTCTTCAGGATGCCTTTTCCGGCAGGTGAGACCTTCAAGCGTTCACGCAGACCGAATGCGTGATAGTTCGTGATGACGATCTTAGCCTTTGCGATGTCAGGCAGCATCTCAGGCGGGAGGATCTCTCGCGTCTTGTAGTAGTTGTCGGCGTCCTCAGGCAGGAGCACCCGCAAACGATCCTTGATTGTGATGCCGGGCGCGATGATCAGGAAGCCTTTGCCGAAACGGTCGCTTGCCGGCGAGCGCACCGCATTGACTGTCTGCCAAGCGATCAACATCGCCATGACCGTAGTCTTGCCGCTGCCGGTCGCCATCTTCAAGGCGAGGCGGAACAGTTCAGGATTGGCATCCAGGTTGGCGGCCTCGAGCCGATCGAATATTGACTTGTAGCGCCGTTCGCTGCGAGCAACTTCAGTCAGCCAGATGAGGGTCTCGGCGGCTTCGATCTGGCAGAAGAACGGCTGCTGGTTCTGAAAGTTGTAAGTCCGCCAATGCGTAAGAAGGCGAGAGGTGGCTGGGGTCACATTCCAGTCGGCTGGGTTCTTCAGGTCTCGCCAAGTCTGAATGTGGCCACGGATCTCGTTGACGAGGCGGTTGACATCATACTTCTGCCCGCGCCGATCCTCCTGCACTTCCTCTTTAAATAGATCGGTGTCGGCGCCGCTCTTATCCCCACGGCGCTTCCTCGCCTTGGGCACCGGAGTGATGTTGGCCGATGGCCGGCGACTATTGATTGGTGGAAGATCCCGTGGCTGTCCTTCCTCATCAAGCTGATGATGCCAGTCAGGCACCTTGTAAGGAGAGTTCAGAATAGGGCGCTCAAAAAAGGAAGATGCCATAGTCCCTTATCCAGTACGGCAATAATGCCCGAGGCGAGCGGTGCGGTCATTGCGTTACTTGGCAGGGAATGGGAGTCAGGACAACCTTTGGGTTCTGGGCTTGCACAGCTGGGAAATTGCTGGATTCACGGCGCGGAGCGACGAAGGGATGCATTGATGCGAAAACAAGGGCTTCACCAAGGACTTCCGACTGTTCTCCAATGAGCAAGAGCTGATGCGCGGCGGAATGCGCACGCGCGCGTTGTGACCGGCGACAAAAAGACTGATGGTAGCGAGGGAGAGGGGCGTTGCATTCCGCAGAGCGCAGCCCCGCTCGTGTCACTCCCCAGCAGACACCAACGAGTCATGATCCCGAGCGGCCTTCAAGCCACGGAACATCGTACGGCGAGACACACCGAGCACTCTCGCAGCGTCATCCGCATTGAGGCCATCCTTGGTCATCAGCGAGCGAGCCTTCTTGGCCATCTCGGGAGACCACTTCAGCGGCGGCCCTAGGCGCTTCCCACGCTTCTTGGCAGCCTCCAGGCCGGCCTTCGTGCGCTCCAGGATGAGATCACGCTCGAATTGAGCCACGGCGCCGAGCACATGCAGGATGAGCTTGCCGGTTGAACCTTGTGTGCTGAGGCCATCCTCGACGGTGCGAAAGTGGACGCCTCGGGTCTCCAAATCGGCGAGCAGCTTGGTGACGTGCACGAGGGAGCGGCCGATGCGGTCCAGCTTGTAGGCGGCCAGCGTGTCGCCCTTGTTGAGTGTCGCGAGGGCCTTCTCCAAGACGGGCCTGTCGTGGCGGATGCCGGATGCCTTCTCCACATAGATGTGCTCCACGGGGATGCCGAGGCGACGAGCTGAATCTAGCTGTAGGTCTGCCTTCTGATCGCGTGTCGAGACGCGGGCATAGAAGACGGTCTTGGTCTCAGTGGTCGTCTTGGCTTTCGGGGGCATCGTCGGTGGGCTCCTTTCGAGCGCTGCTACTTGGCACCGACTTATGACACCACAGATGCCGGACGTTGGCACTAATTATGGCATAGTGCAGTAAACGAAGGATTGTGGCACTCAACAGGGATCGGCCAAGATGGCCCTGCCTTGAGGAGTTTCCTTACGGATATCCGAGTGGTCAGGTGTCAGCTTAGCTAGCCAAACAGGTTTACGATCCAGCCGGGCACTCCGAAGAGGAGCATGTAGAAGCCCATCGGCGCGGAGACGATGAAGAACGGTGGGACAATGCCCGCCACGAACATCATGAAGCTGCCGAGCTGAATTGCGGTCCAGATCCAATAGAGTGATCCGATTGGTATCACCAAAGCGAGCGCTATGCCTGCGATGCCACCAATAGTGCCAGCGACCTGATTGAAGAATCGAGCGACCATTTGGCCCTCCGAAAGTATGCGCGCACATGTCAATGGAATGAGCGTAAGCGCAGTCGAACATCGCGGCCATACCCAGCGGAGCATCTCCAGTCGATAAGTCACCGTGCGCGAACGTCGCCTTGTGACATGCCTGTGGATGTACGAGAGGGAGCAGCCGGAGCCAGGCTAGTAGTCTGCGGCTAGGAGGCAGTGCGCAGGGTGAGCGGCGTGTGTGACGCGAGGTCAGCGGCGGATGGCAGGGCGAGGGCCTCGGAATGGCATACGGGGGGTATCGCGCCTCGGCTCGTGCGAAGTCGGGGTCTCGCAAGGATGACCAGAATTTGGGTCGGATCCGAGGACATGCGTCCTGTGCATAGCTTCTGTGTGTGCCTCAGGATGCGCCTTTGAGTGGTCAC